>Ga0209161_10000369_pt1 | contig 36404 bp, 31 predicted proteins | sample GraSoiAngelo_155_FD_186169 | JGI IMG/M metagenome (GOLD analysis project Ga0209161, IMG submission 186169) | Grasslands soil microbial communities from the Angelo Coastal Reserve, California, USA - 14_1009_13_30cm (SPAdes) (version 2) | ecosystem: Environmental > Terrestrial > Soil > Grasslands... | reverse complement strand
TCCCGGTCGTCAGCATGTTGATCCGGTTGATGATCGGCTGGGTCCAGATGTTCGACACGCCCGGCAGCGTCGTCGCGGCGTCCATCTCGCCGATGAGCTTCTCGCGCGTCATGCCCGGCCGCCACGCGCTCTCGGGTTTGAGGCTCACGATGGTCTCGGTCATGTTCACGGGCGCCGGATCGGTCGACGTGTCGGCCCGCGCGATCTTCGCGACCACCGAGGCGACTTCCGGGAACTTGCCGATGGCGGCGTTCTGCGTCTTGACGATCTCGATGGCCTGCGTGAGCGAGATCGCGGGATCCGTCACCGGCATGAACATGAGATCGCCCTCGTTCAGTGGCGGCATGAACTCCCTGCCGATACGCGGGACAAGCGCCAGGGCTCCTGCCACCGTGAGGACGGCGATACCGAGCGTGATCGCGCGGTGTCGCAGGGCGAAGTCCAGGACCGGCCGGTACAGCCAGACGAGCGGCCGCATGATCAGGTTGCTCTCCTCACCGCGGATCTTTCCCCCGATGAGCAGGCTGCAGAGCACCGGGACGAGCGTCACGGAGAGAATCGTCGCGCCGACCATGGAGAACGTCTTGGTGAAGGCGAGCGGATGGAACAGCTTGCCCTCCTGCCCGGCGAGCGCGAAGACCGGGATGAAGGCCAGGATGATGATCGCCATCGAGAAGAAGATCGGCCGGCCCACCAGGCGCGTGGCGTCGAGAACCGTCTCCGTCACCCGCCTCCGGTCGCGCGGATCGACGCCGCGCTTTTCCATGAACCGGAAGGCGTTCTCGGTCACGACGATGGCCGCGTCGACCAGCACGCCGATGGCGATGGCGATGCCGGCCAGCGACATGATGTTGGAGCTGATGTCCAGATACCGCATGAAGAGGAACGCCGTCAGGACGGCCAGCGGCAGGGGCATGGTGACGATGAGCACGGACCGGAAATGCAGCAGGAAGACGATGTTGACGAGCGTGACGACGATCGTCTCCTCGATCAACGCGCGCCGGAGCGTGTGAACCGCGCGCTCGATCAGCGCCGAGCGGTCGTAGAACGGCACGATCCTGACGCCGGCCGGGAGACCCGCCTGGAGCGCTCGGATCTTCTCCTTCACCCGATTGATGACGTCGACGGTGCTGACGCCGTAGCGCGCGACCACGACTCCTCCGACCGCCTCGTCGGGGCCCTTGACGAGCGCGGCGGCCCGGAAGGCGTCGCCGACCTTCACGTCGGCGACCTGTCGGACGAAGATCGGCACCCCGTTCTCGGCGGCGACGACGACGTTTTCCAGGTCGCCCGTGCTCTCGACGAGACCAAGGCCACGCACGATCGACCAGGTGCCGCTGGCCTCGACGACGTTACCGCCCACGTTGCGGTTGCTCCGCATCACCGCGTCGACCACCGTCGAGAGCGGGATCTTGTAGGCGCGGAGCCGGTTCGGGTCCACGTCGATCTGGTATTGCCGCACCGTGCCCCCGATGCTGGCGACCTCGGCCACGCCGGGGACGGCGTTGAGCTGATAGCGGATGAACCAGTCCTGAAGGGAGCGCAGATCGCGCAGCGAGTGGCCCTTGCCTTCGACCGTGTACCAGAAGACGTGGCCGACCCCCGTCGCGTCAGGGCCCAGCGTCGGCACCGTGCCCGGCGGCAGCGACTTGCTCAAGAGCTGGAGACGCTCGAGCACCCGCGAGCGCGCGAAGTAGAGATCGACGCTGTCCTCGAAGATCACGTTGATCATCGAGAAGCCGAACGCCGACGAGGACCGGACCACCCGCACGCCCGGCAATCCCTGCAGGCTCACCGTCAGCGGATACGTGATCTGGTCCTCGACCTCCTGCGGCGACCGTCCCGTCCAGTCGGTGAAGACGATCACCTGGTTGTCGGAGAGGTCCGGGATCGCGTCGATCGGCGTCGTGAGCAGGGCCCAGTAGCCCCAGCCGCCCACCAGGAGGAAAAACGCCGCGACGAGAAAGCGGTTCCTCAGCGACAACTCGATGAGCCAGTCGATCACGCACGCTCCTCCGCGGCATCGCGAACGCGCAGAGCAGCGCGCGCGGCGCGAGGCCTATCGTGACAACGAAACGAACGTCAGGACGCTACGCGGAGAGGAGTGCGGACTTGGGCGGCGGTGTGAGGGGTCGGACGCCGAGAACCGTGGGCTGTTCGTCGAATGACGATTCGAGGTAAGCGCGCGGAGACCGGACGTAGAGGTCAGGGGCCACGGGCGCCACGATATAGGGCAGAACGCCGCACGGCGCCTCGCACATCGCGCTCATCATGACGCAACCGTCGAACGCCATGCCGACCGGGCCGGCGACGACCCAGAGCGCCAGCGTGATCACGATCAGCAGCGGGCGAAGGACACAACGCATCATTGACATCTTAGCATGCGCACCGAATGGGCCGGCGCTCAGACGCAGCACGTGCGCCCGCGGACCGCGTCGACGCCCTCGCGGGCGATGAGCGGGGCCATGCCGAGCGCCGCGACCGGATCGGCCCACCACCAGCCGAAGGCCGCGTTCAGTCCGAGACCGACGACGAGAATGGCCGAGAGGTAGGCGCACACGCGGGTCTGCCGCGCCTCGGCTTCCAGCGCGCCGCTCCGGAGCTCGCGCGCGACGCGCCGCTTGAAGTGCACCAGGATCGGCATGACGATCAGCGACAACGCGGCGAGGACGATCCCGATCGGGCTCGTATCGGGCGCCCGGCGCGTGACGAGCGCGGCGATCGCATCGTAGGTGACGTAGACCACCAGCAGCAGAAAGCAGACGCCGATCACGCGCAGCGCGCGACGCTCGGCACGCTCGCGAGCTTCCGCGTCGGCGTCGTGGGCCAGCCGCCAGAGCGCGGCGAGGCTGCTCGTCACCTCGATGGCGGAGTCGAAGCCGAATCCGACCAGGGCGATGCTGCCGGCAACAAATCCGGCGGCGAGCGCGACAAGGCACTCCGCCGAGTTCCAGCTGATGGTCAGGTACTGCAGGTGGCGGCCACGCCTCGCGACCATGCCGCGCCCAACGGCCATGGGCTGAGACGCGGTCAGCTCATCGATGTCGCCCATCACGTCGAGAGTGCCACGAAAGCCCTTGACCTTCCAGCGACTGGAAGGTCTATCGTGAGCGCGCCCGACAGAACAGGGAGGCAGGCGATGGCCCACGCGCTCACGATCGGTCGGCTCGCCAGGAGCGCCGGGATGCCGGCGAAGACCATTCGTTACTACGAGGAAGTCGGTGTGCTGCCGCGACCGCCCCGGACGGCCGCCGGGTATCGCCAGTACACGGAGGACAGCGTCCAGCGCTTGCTGCTCATCCGCCGGGCCCGGGCGCTGGGCGTGTCGCTGCAGCACCTGAAGGGCTTGGTCGTCGCGCTCGACGGCGGATCCCGCGGCGCGCTGCGGCCTCGCCTGCGCGAGCTGATTCGCGCGCACCTCGGTGACGTGCAGCGGCGTATCGGAGAGCTCGAGATGCTGCGGCGGCAGCTCGAGCAAGTCCTGCACAGCCTCGACACTCGGGGGCGTGGGCGTCCCGGCGGGCGATGTCAGTGCCTCGAGACCGTCAGCCGGGCGTGAGCGATCCCGGCTCGAAGGGCCGAGTCGCGGTGCTGGCCGCCGCGCTGCTGTTCAACCTGGGCCAGGGAGCGCTGCGTCCCACGCTGCCGCTCTTCTTGCAATCGATCTTCCTCGCGAACTACCGGATGGTGACCTCGATCCCCATGGTGTTCGGGATCGGGAAATGGATTGCCAGCGTGCCGACGGGCTATCTGCTCGACCGCGTGGGTCGACGACGGATGATGGGCGCGGGGCTGCTGCTGATCGCGCTCTGCGACGTCGCGAGCGTGACGACGTCGGCCTTCGGCGTCTTTCTCGGTCTACGCGCCCTGGGGGGCGTGGGCTGGGCGATGTTCGGCACGGTGGCGACCACGACCATGGTGGATCTTCCGGACGGCCGGCGGCGCGGGCGCGCCGTCAGCTCGCTCCTGATGAGTGAGACGCTGGGGCTGCTCCTCGGAACCGCCGGCGGCGGATGGCTCTACCAGGGCCTCGGCGTCGCGAGCCCGTTCGTATTCGAGGCGGCCTGCATGCTCGTCGCGGCGCTTACCGTGGTATCGCTGGGGCCGCCGGACACACGGCCGGCGGGAGCGCAGCAGGAGTCAGGCGACCGGCACCTCGTCACGGCGGCGCTGCGGGAGCCCGGCGGCGTGCTGATGGGTCTGACCAACGCGGCGCTCACCGCGATCCAGACCGGCGCCGTGGTCTTCCTCGTCCCTCTCTATATGGTTGCCCGCGGGAGCCTGGGCCCCGAGCTCGTCGGCCTCGTCGTTAGCCTGAGCGTCGTCGGTCGACTCGCCACGCTGTGGATCGGCGGCAGCGTTTCGGACCGGTGGGGCCGCGTATCCGTGCTGGTCCCCGGCCTCCTGGTCTATGCGACGCTGCTCGGGAGCCTGTCCTTCATCACGCATCCGGTGGCGCTCGGGGCCTGGAGCTTTGCCAGCGGCGCGGCCGCCGGCTTCGTGGCGCCGCTTCCGGCCGCTGTCGTCGGGGATCTGGTCTCTCCGGCCTCGAGGGGTCCAGCGATCGGCTGGCTGCGGACGATGACCGACACCGGCCACATCCTCGGCCCACCGGTGATGGGCGCCCTGGCGGACGCCGTGGGTCTCTCGACTCCGTTTCTTTTCGGTGCGGCGCTCCTGCTCGCGGCAGCGGGCTTGTGTGCCTCGTCCCTCGGGAAAACGCTTAGAGAAACTTCTTGATCATCGCGGCGACGGCCGTGTCAGCAACGCGCGTCGAGAGATCACGGCGGCGACCCGCTCACGCGAAGCGTTCGGTGCGTCGAGAGATCACGGCCGGGCCGGCGGATAGTCGCGACCGTAGGCGGGGAGCTTCAGGAACTCGTCGGCCTTGTAGGTCCAGAACTGCGAGACCATCGGATACGTGTGGAGCACGGTGTTGGTGAGCTTGCCGTTGACGCGCTCCACTTTCAGGATGTAGACGTTCTGGGTCGGATTCCCTGACTCGTCCAGCTTGATCGGGCCACGCGGGTCTTCCATGGTCTCGCTGGCCTTGCGGATGGCGGCGAGAAAGCGCTCGCGGTCCTCGACGCGGCCCTCCACGAGCTTCGCCGCCTCGGCGATCCAGCGGCCGGCGCTGTACATGATCACGGTGAAGTAGGCGGGCGTCTTGCCGACCTTGGCCTCCGCCAGCTTCATGTACGTGCGGTTGGCGGGCGTGGCGAGCGTCGGGGCCCAGACGAGCGCGCCGACGGCGCCGATGGCTTCGTCGCCGAGGTTGCGGATCACGTGCTCGTCGGTCATGACGCCGCTGCCGATGAGCGGCAGGCGCGCCTTCAGTCCGTACTCGGCATACTGCTTGATGAACCGCACGCCCTGGGCCGCGACGAACACCGCGCAGATCGCGTCCACCTCGCGGTTGAGCTGGGTGAGGTACGGGGCGAAGTCGAGCGCGTTGAGCGGCACCCAGATCTTCTGCACGACGCGGCCGCCCCCATCCTCGAACACCTTCTGGAAGCCGCCGATCTGCTCGTGGCCGAACGGGTTGTCCATCGCGATGACGGCGACCTTCTTGTACCTGAGCACGCGGGCCGCGTAGTCGCCCAGCGGGTGCATGGGCTGGCTCGCGGCAAAATTCGTACGCAGGATCCACTTCGACACGTTCTTCTTGGTGAGGTCGTCGGGGGTCGTCAAGTAGAGCGTCGGCAGCTTGTCGCGCTCGATCGGCGGGATGAGCGCGTAGCCGATGTTCGACAGCAGGACGCCGGTGAGCACGTGCACCCGGTCCTGCGAGACGAGCTTGCGGTACTTGGCCTGCGCCACGGCGGGGTTGCCCTCGTCGTCCTCCTCGATCAGCTCGATCTTGCGCCCGGCGGTCTGGTAGCCGATCTGCTCGAAGGCCAGCTTGATGCCCTCGAGCATGTCCTTCCCCGCTTGCGCGAAGATGCCGCTCAGCGGCGCCATGAAGCCCACCTTGATCGTCTCGGCGGCGCGCGCGGACGCCGGTGCGGCGGTCAGCATCAGCGCCACCGCGAGCGACGCCAGCGTGAGCGAGTGAAACCGCGATGCGATCCCCTCAGTCATGAGCGATCTCCTGGGGCGCGCGGGTGTCGTGGGGGTCGAGCGATGCGTGCGAGCCGACGGCGCGAAGGAGTCCCACGATGCGGCCGGGCGAGAGCGGCAGCTCACGGATCGCGACGCCGAATGGCGCGAGCGCGTCGGCCACCGCGTTCGCGATCGCGGCGCCGACGCCGGAGCTGCCGCCCTCGCCCACGCCCTTGACGCCGAGGGGGTTCAGCGGTGTCGGCGTCTCCTCGAGGATCTTGACGATGGTCGCCTCGGGCATCTCCATCGCCGTCGGCACGAGGTAGTCCATGAACGTGGTCGTCAGCGGCTGGCCCTGATCGTCGTAGACCAGCTCCTCGAAGATCGCGCCGCCGAGCCCCTGCGCGAGCCCGCCGAGGATCTGGCCGTCGACGATCATCGGGTTGATCGCGCGGCCGACGTCGTAGGTGACGACGTACTTGCGGAGCGCTACGCGACCGGTGGCGGGGTCGACCTCGACGACCGCCACGTGCGTGCCGTACGGATAGGTCATCTTCGGCGCCTCGAAGAAATGCGCGGCGTAGAGCCCGGGCTCCATGCCGGGCGGGCCGGGCACCGCGGCGCGCGCGAGCTGGCGAAGCGCGACGGACTTGTCGGGCAGGCCGCGCACGTGAACGGCGCCGTTCTCGAGCACGAGGTCGTCGGCGTGGGCCTCGAGCAGCCCGGCGGCAACCCGGAAGATCTTGTCGCGGACCTTGCGCGCCGCCACGAGCGCGGCGGGGAGCGCCACGGCCGCGCCGCGGCTCGCGAAGCCGCCGACGCCGAACGGCACCTGGGCGCTGTCACCGTGGACCACGCTGATGTCCTCCGGGGCCAGGTTGAGCTCCTCGGCGACGACCTGGGCGAGCGTCGTCTCGATCCCCTGCCCCACGGCGGCGACGCCGGAGTAGACGACGACGCGGCCCGAGCCGTCGACCTCGACGCGCGCGTACTCCCAGGGCCCCAGGCCGGCCTTCTCGAGCACGCAGCCGATGCCGACGCCGAGATAGCGTCCCTGCGCGCGGGCGCGCGGCTGCTCGGTGCGCACGGCCTCGTAGTCCGCGGCGGCCAGCGCCTGGTCGAACGCCGAGCGATAGTCGCCGCAGTCGTACACGGTGCGTTGACCCAGCGCGCCGCCGCCGACCTCGTAGGGCATCTCGCCGGCGCTGATAAAATTGCGCCGGCGGACTTCGGCCGGATCGAGCCCGAGCTCGGCCGCCACGCGGTCCATCAGCCGCTCGCGGACGAAGGTGCCCTCGTAGCGGCCGGGACCGCGATAGGTTCCGGTCGGCGTCTTGTTGGTCATCACGCAGAGCGCTTCGCACTCGTAGTGCGGCACGCGATAGGGCCCGGGCAGCAGCGCGATCGTGAGCTCGGGGACGACGACGCCGTGCGTGCGGATGTACCCGCCGAGGTCGACCATGAAGCGGTCGCGCAGCGCCACGATCGTCCCGTCGCGGCGGACGCCGATCTCGACGTCGTGGTACTGCTGCCGCGAGTGGTTCGTGGCCATCAGGTGCTCGCGCCGATCTTCGACCCACTGCACCGGACGCCCGAGACGCATCGCCGCCCACGGCACGACGAAGTCCTCGGGATAGAACTCGCCGCGCACGCCGAAGCCGCCGCCCACCTCGAGCTCGATGAAATGAATCAAATGCTCGGGATGACCCAGGAGATCGGCGAGGACGCGACGATTGAAGTGCGGCACCTTGGCCACGCCCCAGAGGGTCAGGACGCCGGTGCCGGGGTCGTGAGCGGCGGTGAGCCCGCGCGTCTCCATCGGCACGCCGGTGTGGCGCTGGACGGCGAACCGCTCGCGCAGGCGCCGGTCGGCGCCGGCCAGCGCCTCGTCCGGGTTCCCGGCGCGCGCCGCCAGCCGCTCGATCACGTTGGACCCGGCCGCTGGGTGGAGCACGGGCGCGTCCGCCTCGCGCGCGCGGTTCACGTCCGTGACGACGGGCAGCGGCTCCCAGTCGACCTCGATGAGCTCGAGCGCGTCCTCGGCGAGATACCGGCTCGAGGCGATCACGAACGCCACGGGCTCGCCCACGTAGCGGACGAGGCCGGTGGCGAGCGGCGGCTGCAGGCACGCGATCGGGCCGGCGCCCGAGCGCTGGCCGAGGCGCACGGGGATGCGGCCGACCGATCCCAGATCGGCGGCAGTGACGACGGCGACGACGCCGGGAAGCGCCAGGGCCGCGTCGGCGCGAATGGCCGCGATGCGCGCGTGCGGATGCGGCGATCGGAGGGCGGCCGCCTGCAGCAGACCCGGCAGCCGAACGTCGGCCGCGTACTTGCCGCGTCCGGTCAGGAGGCGAAGGTCTTCCTTCCGCTTGAGGGGAACCCCGATGACACGCGACGCCGCCGGGCTCAGTCGAGGAGCGCCTTCCGCTGGCCGCCGTCGAGCGTGATGATCGCCCCGTTCATGAAGCTCGCCCGTGACGACGCGACGAACACCGCCACGTTCGCGACCTCTTCCGGCGTGCAGATCCGCCCGAGCGGGATGGATCGATCCGCGCGCTTCTGCGCTTCCTCGACGCTGATCTTGCGCATGCGCGCGATGCCGCCGATGAGCTCGCCCCACCGCTCGGTGGCCACCGGCCCCGGGTTGATCGCGTTGATCAGGATGTTCTGGCGGCCGTACTGCTCGGCCAGCGCCACCGTCATCGCAAGGTCCGCGGCGTTCGCGGCGCTCGGCGAGAGCTCGATGCCGATGGGCTTGACGCCATCGTTGCCGACGATGTTCACGATCCGCCCGCCGCCCTGCCGCTGCATGTGGGGGATCACCGCCTTGATGCACCGCACGTAGCCCATGAACTTGAGCTGGATCGCCTTCTGCCAGTCTTCTTCGGTGAGGTCCAGGATCTCGCCGCCGGGCGCCGCGCCCGCGTTGTTGATCAGGATGTCGATGCGGCCGAAGCGCGCGGCCGTCGCGTCGATGATCCGCTTGGGGTCGTCGGCCCGCGTGAGGTCGCCCGCCACCGCGAACACCTCGGCGCCGGTCGCCGCCGCGAGCTCCGCCGCCGCGGCCTCGAGCGACTCCTTGCCACGGGCGCAGATCGCGACGCGCGCGCCTTCCTGGGCGAGCCCGCGCGCGACGGCCTTCCCGATGCCCTTGCTGCCGCCCGTCACCAGCGCCACCTGGCCCTTCAAGCCCAGATCCATGGCACGCTCTCCTTCGTCGTCGCGGATTGTCGCTCGCGAGTCTATCAGACTCCCTCGGCCGATATGGCGCCGCGCTCGGTATACTCGGCCGGCAGCATCAAGGTGGGACTGCGAGCCGCACCATGTCGTGGGGCTGGGGCCCCGCCATGCGAGGCGAGCCTCTCAAGAGAGGTGGACGATGGCCCAATATCTCGAGGGGAGCGAGCAGCAGAAGAGCCGGGCTTACTCGCCGGCCGTCATCACCGAGGGCGGGCGCACCATCTGGCTGGCCGGGCAGATCGCGATGGTGGACGGCGCCGGCAAGGATATCTCCGGCAACTTCGAAGCGCAGACGCACCGGGTGTTCGAGCTGATGGACCAGACGCTCCGGCGGGCCGGCGGCACGCTCGCGAACCTCGTCACGATGACGGTCTTCATCAAGGAGTCGCGCCACGGCGACCGCTTCGTCGAGCTCCGCAAGGGCAAGTTCCCGGACGGCCGTTACCCGGGCAGCGCGCTGATCACGGTCACGAACTTCGCGCGCCCGGGTATCGAGCTCGAGATCCAGGCGATCGCCGTCATCGGCGACCGGGCCTGAGACAGGCAGCGACGCTCGGCGCCGACGTGGGATAGCATCATGGACGCGCGACAGGCCGCCGCCCTCGCGATATCGGTCGCGCGCCGGGCGGGGATCACCGGCACACCACTCTCGGTCGAGGCGCGCGGAGCTCGCACGGTCGTCATCTTCGCGACGCACATCGCCTTCGTCGCCCACGACGAACCGACGACGCGGAAGATCGCCGTCGAGCGGCTCGTCCTGAATCGTCTGGCCGGGCGCTTGCCGGTCGCGATCCCCCTGCCCGTGCTCGCGGACGGGCCGGTGTGCCTGCGCACGAAGGTGCTGGGCGGTCCTGGTCTCCGGCACCATCAGTACGCACTCGCGAATGGCTCGATTGGCGACGCGTACGCCGGAGATCACGGCGCGCTCATCGCGGCGCTGCACACGGCGTTTTCGTCCAACGAGCTGGATGCATTCGTCGCGGCGGGACTGCCGGACGTGGCTCAGCTCGACCTCGACGACGCGATTCGAGGTGGCGAGGCGATGGCGGATCGAGCCATCGCGCTCGCGCTCATCGAGGCCCACCGAGCGCAGGTCGTCGCGCCGGCCGACCGAACATTCCTCCATGGCGACGTCGGAAGCCACAACCTCGTCGTCGATGGCAACGGGCGCATCGCAGGACTGTTCGACTTCGAGGAGTCAGCGGCCGGGGATCGTCATCACGAGATGCGGTGGCTGCCGTCGTACGGTGACCGGTTCGTGCGCCGCGTGCTCGAGGCCTACCGGGCGCGGACGGGCGCCGCCATCGACGAGGTACGGCTCAACCGGGCGCACGCACTGGCCGCCCTCGCCCAATACGGTTGGGCATTGCGCCGGCCGGACGAGCACCATCGTACGGGACGGACTCCGGATCAGACGCGTGCCTGGGCGATCGAAGCGGTGACGCGCGCCGCGGCCGACAGTAGCTGACGTCCGGCCACGCGACACCTGGCCAGGCCGACCGGGTGCAAGCGACCCCGGTCACCGGGAGATCAGGGCACCAGCACGATCTTGCCGACGTGGCCGTTCTGCATGACCGCCTCGTGCGCCTTCGAGGCCTGAGCGAGCGGCAGCTCCTCGTGGATCACCGGTCGCAGCGAGCCGTTGCGCAGTCCCTCCACGAGTGCCCCGTGAATGCCGACCAGCTGGGCCGGTGAGGCGTGGAAGAGCGCCACGCCGAGGATCGCCGCGTTCTTGTTCATGGCCAGGCGCGGGTTGATCTCGATGTTGCCTCGGTTGCCGATGACCGCGATGCGGCCGCGCATCGCCAGCGCGCCGAAGTCCTTCTGGAGGTTCACGTTCGCGAGCATCTCGAGGATGACGTCGACGCCCTGCCCGTTGGTGAACTTCACCACCTCGTCGAGGTAGCCCGGCGCATTGTGATCGAGCACGTAATGCGCGCCCTGCTCGAGGACCGTCCGTCGGCCCTTGTCCGTCCCGGCGGTGCCGATGACCGTGAGGCCACGCGCCCGCGCGAGCTGGACTGCGGCGATACCGACGCCGCCGCTGGCGCCGTGCACGAGCACCGACTCGCCGGCCTCGCCGTGGGCGCGATGGAAGAGGGCGTGGAACGCGGTCGCGTACGGAACGTTCACCGCCGCGCCTTGCGCGAAGCTAGCGTTGCCGGGCAGCGCGTGAACCTGCGTCCGCTCGCAGAGCGTCTGCTCGGCGTAGGCGCCGGACACGGTGCCGCCGACGTAGACGCGATCGCCGGCCTTGATGCCCTTCACGCTCTCGCCGACGGCTTCGACGACGCCCGCCGAGTCCGAGCCCGGCGTGTACGGCAGCTTCGGACCGCGGTTGTCGGTGTTCGAGCGCAGGTACGTGTCGACGGGATTCACGCCGACGGCGTGATTGCGCACGAGAACCTGCGTGGAACCGGGCTTGAGCGCGGACACCTCTTCGAGCTTCAGGACGGACGGCCCGCCGTACTCCGAGACGCGAATCGCTTTCATGCCCGGTGGCTCCTTTATACCGAGAGGATCGACGACACCTCGCCGAGCTCCCGCCACAGCTTGCGCCAGGAGTCGCCGCCGTCGTCGCTGCGATAGAGATAGCCGTAGCGGCTCGCGGCGAACATCGTGTCCGGCGCCGCCGCCGAGATGCTGACGGTCCAGATGGCCGAGTTCGGCTGCCCCGGCAGCTTCAAGTTCTCCCACGTGGCACCCGCGTCGCGGGAGCGCATGATCGTGCCGACGCGGCCCGGCGTCGAGTCGCCGAGCGTCAGGAACACGGTGCGCGAATCGTCGGGGCGCGCCGCGATACCGCGCGGGTAGTGCCAGGGGAAGACTTCTCGGGCATGCGCCGCCTGCCACGTCTTGCCGTCGTCGGTGCTGCGCCAGATGTCGTCGTTGACCACGGTGAAGACGGTCTTCGGCGGCCCCTCGACGACCAGCATGTTGTGGACGTCCTGGTTCGGGATCTGGCCGTTCACCTTGGCCCACGTCTCGCCGCCGTCGCGGCTGTACCGCACGCCGTCGACCTCGAGCCCCACCCACACGTTGCGGTCGTTGGTGGGATCGATCGCGATGCCCGTCGGACGCGGGACGCCGACGTTCGGACAGTCCTCCGCGATCGCCACCTGGAGCTGGGTCCAGCTCTTGTCCCCGTCGGTCGAGCGGAAGATGCCGGGGCGGCTGGGCGTGCCGGTGCCGGCGAACATGACGGCCGAATCGACGGGGTCGATCGCCATGCTCCAGACCACCGAGCCCTTCATCGGGTTGTCGAGCAGGCGCCACTTCGCGCCGCGGTCGTCGCTGCGGTAGAGCCCCATGTCGGTGCCCGCGTAGACCACCTCGGGTCGACGGGCGTCCGCCCGCAGCATGCGGACGATCGAGTCGGAGTGCATGCCCTGACGCACGCTGGCGCGCGTCCAGCTCTCGCCGTCGTCGGCGCTCATCATGACGCCCTGACCCACGGTTCCGACCAGGATGTTCCCCTTGATCGTCATGCTCCACCTCTTTTCATGACCGCGCCTCGACCGGCGTGGTGCGCTGCACTATACACCGACCCATCGGGACACCGACCTATCGGGACGCGGCGCTCCCGACGGCGCGCCGCGCGGCCACGATCTCCGCCGGCGCCGCGTCGCCGCCCGGGAACGGGCGCTCGGCCCGCTTGTACCAGCCGCGCGCGTTGTCGAGATCGCCCTCGAGCAAGTGGACGATGCCGTGCAGCCACGCCGCCAGCGTCGACTTGTCCTGCTGGACGATCTCGTGGGCCTTCTGCCACTCGCCCGCCGCCAGATGCTCGATCGCTCGCTCGAGAGAATCGCTCATGAGGTTCTCCAATCGTCGTGGGAAATCGTCGTCCGGCTCAAAAGCTCGGCGCGGCGGCGCGGCCGAGGGTGTCCTCGCACCACGCCGCGGTCGCGAGCAGTGACGCTTCGGTGAAGGCGCCGCTCACGAGCTGGATGCCGAGCGGAAGCCCGGAGGGCGTGAGCCCACACGGCACCGTGATCGAGGGCAGACCGCTCAGCGACCACGGGGCCTGGAATTGCGGATCGCCCGTCGCCATGCCTTCCGGGGCGGGCGTGGTCGTCGTCGGAGTCAGCAGCGCGTCGTACCGCTCGAGCAGCGGAAGCAGCTCGCGGCGGAACTGGCCCCGAACCCGCAGCGCGCGCACGTAGAGATCGCCGGGCACCAGCATGCCCAGCTCGATCGCGCTCCGGATCCCCGGCCGGTAGAGGTCGGCCTTCAGCGCGAACCGCTCGGCGTGGATACTGGCCGTGTCGGCGCGCATGATCATGTGCGCCGCGGCGCGTACCACCCGGTACGAGGGCGGGAGCTTCGTCTCTTCCACGATCGCGCCGGCGCGCGCAATGCGGTTCACCGCCTGGCCCGTGATGCCGGCCACCTCGGGGGTCGCGACCTCGTACAGCTCGCGCAGGACCCCGATGCGCGGCGCGCGCCGATGGGTGATCGCCGCGAGATAGTCGGGGACCGGCGTTCGCGACGAGCTCGGATCGTCGCGGTCGTGGCCCGCGGCAACTCCCAGGCTCAGCGCGATGTCCTCGACGGTCCGGGCCATGAGCCCGACGTGATCCTGCGTGTAGGTGAGCGGCATCACGCCGCGCGTGCTGATCCGGCCGAAGGTCGGCTTGAGACCGACCAGCCCGCAGTACGACGCCGGGCGCACGTTCGAGCCGATCGTCTGGGTCCCGAGCGCCAGCGGAACCATACGCGCGGCCACCGCCGCCGCCGAGCCGCTCGACGAGCCGCCGGGCGTGCAGGCGAGGTTCCACGGGTTGCGGGTGGGTGCCGGGTCCGTGGTGGCGAACTCGGTGGTGTGGAGCTTGCCGAGCAGGATCGCCCCGGCGCTCTTGAGCCGGGCCACCGCGCTCGCGTCGTACTCCGGGACGAAGCCCGCCATCACCTTCGAGCCCGCCTCGGTGCGCAAACCCGCGCTGTAGAAGATGTCCTTGGCGCCGAAGGGCACGCCGTGGAGCGGCCCGCGCAACACGCCCCGCGCGGCCTCGTCGGTCATCGCGTGGGCGGCGGCGCGCGCGCCGTCGCGGTCGACCAGCGCCCAGGCCTGGACGCGGCCGTCGATCAGATCGATGCGTTTCAGCAGCGCCTCGACCAGGTCGACGGGCGAGAGCACCTTCTCGCGGATCGCTCGGGCGGCGGCGGCGACGCCGAAGGTGTGCAGGCTCACGGGGCTGGCTCGATGTAGAAGGCCGGCGGCTCGTCGGCGTCGAGCGGGAACGTCGCGAGATCGACCATCCAGCCCGCCACGTCCTCGATGATCGGACCGAGGGCCGCGGCGCGCTCGGCCCCGAAGCGCCGGGAGGCCTCCGCCCGAAGCCCCGCCGCGTACTCCGCCCGCTGCTGTTCGCGATCCATCGCGGCACTGATAGCGCCGCATCCCCTTCGCTGTCAAGCGATCGACCTTGACAGCGATCGACAGCGATCGGACCACTACTGGAAGAAGTCGCGGGCTACCGCGTTTTCAGCTTCACGTCCTCGTACGGTCCCGAAAATCCCCAGGCCCCCAGGAGGCCGAGCCCCGATTCCTCGACACGCGGCCCGACGCCGTGGAGGAAGGCAAAGTCCCAGACCGGCGCGAACATCGCTCGCTCGTAGATGAGCTGCTGGATCTTGTGCAGCAGCGCCTCCCGCTTCGCGCGATCGAGCTCCACCGCCTGTTCCTGGAACAGGCCGTCGATGTCGGGATAGCCCCCAAAGGCGTACGTGCCCCCGGTGATGGCCAGGGATTCCAGCCAGGTGGCCGCGTTGCCCGACGCGCCGAGGAAGAGGTAGACGAGATTCCGGTATCTCTTCTCCGCAACACCCTTGAAGAACGTCGCCCGCTCCAGCGGACGTAGCTTCAGCTGGATGCCCACCGCCTTCAAATCGGTGAGCATCGCCTCGCCCCAGGGACACACCTGCAGGTCACAGAAAAACTCGCCGGCGTCGAAGCCGTTCGCGTACCCGGCGTCGGTGAGCAGCCGCCGGGCGCGGGCGGGATCGTGCGGATACGGCGGCGCCGGCCAGTAGAAGTCGAAGCTCGAGGGCACGATGCTCCCGGTGATCTTCGAGAGCCCGAGGGTCGCGGCCTCGTTCAGCATCTTTCGATCGATCGCCAGGTTCGCGGCCAGCCGCACGCGCTTGTCGTGCCAGGGCGACTTCGGATCGAACTGATCAGGAAAGATCAGCCAGTGATTGGAGGGAAAGACGGCCTTCAGCGTGAGCCCGGGCGTGCGTCGCACCTCCTCGGCCAGCTCGCCGCTGATCAGGTAGACGACGTCCACGTCACCGCGCTTGAGCGCCGCCAGACGCGTGGCGTGATCCGGGATCACCCGGAAGACGAGCCGCTTCACGTGGGGGGCCTTGCGCCAGTACCCTTCGAACGCCTCGAGCACGAGCTCGACGCCGGGAGTGAACGACACGAAGCGATACGGGCCCGAGCCGATCGGGGCCTTCTTGTAGCCCTCGTCACCCACCTTCTCGACGTACTTCTTCGGCACGATCCATCCGGCGCCGGTCGTCCGTGTCCCGTAGAAGGTCATGAAATCGGGCCAGGGACGTTTGAGCCGGAAGCGTACTCGGCCGGGATCGACGACCTCGACCGCGGCGACTCGCTCCTTGAGGGTCTTGGCGAAGATGCCCCGATAGCGCTCGAAGGAGAACTTCACGTCCTCGGCGGTGACGGGCTCGCCGTTGTGGAACTTGACCCCCTTGCGCAGCACGAACTCGTAGACGAGCCCGTCGGCCGAGGTGCTCCACGATTCGGCAAGGCTCGGGGCCATGCCTTTCCCCGGCATCGGCTTCACCAGGGCGTCGTGCGTCGCCATCTGGATCATGAACGGCGTGCCCTGGATATTGTCCGCCGGGTCGAGCCAGGCCGGCACCAGCGTCGTGTGCACCGCCCAGGTCATCTGCCCTGACGGCGCCTCCGCTGCGCCGACCGCCGGTGGTCCGAGGGCGCAGAAGGCGACGACCAACAGCGACGCGAGCGGCGCGCTGACGTGGCGCATGATCGGGATCCCTTTCCTCACTTGCCCTTCAGCTTCACGTCCTCGTACGGCGCCGAGAACGCGTAGCCTGCGATGATCCCGATGCCCGACTCCTCGACCCGGGGCCCCAGCCCGCTCAAGCCGGCGTTGAGCCAGATCGGCGCGATCATCACCTTGTCGTGGATGAGCTGCTGGATGCGATGCAGCGTCGCCTCGCGCCGCTTCGGATCCTGATCGCCCGCCTGTTCCTGGAACAGGCCGTCGATGTCGGGGTAGCTGCCGTGGGAATAGGTGCCGCCGCCGACCACGAAGGCCTCGATGCGGGTGGCCGCGTTGCCGAACGCGCCGCTGCCGCCCTGGATGAGGCCCTTGAACTTCTTCTCGGCGTAGCCTCGGAAGAACGCGGCCCGCTCGATCGGCCGCAGCTTCACGCGGATGCCGGACGCGTTGAAATAGTTGACGACGGGCTCGCCGACGTTGGCGATCGCGGCGTCCACGTAGTAGTCGCCGGCGTCGAACCCATTCGGGTAGCCCGCCTCGGCGAGGAGCCGCTTGGCGCGCACGGGATCGTACCCGTAGCCCGGCGGCTGCCAGTAGTACTCGAAGCTGCTGGGGATGATGCTCCACGTGATCTTCGAGAACCCGAGCGTCTCCGCCTGGTTGATCGACGCCCGGTCGATCGCGTAGTTCGCGGCGAGCCGCACGCGGCGGTCGTGCCACGGCGACTTCGGATCCCACTGCTCGGTGAAGTAGACCCAGAACGTCGCCTGCCCGACGTTGGGCTTCAGCGTGAGCCCCGGCGTGCGCCGGAGCTCCTCGGCCAGGGCGCCGCGGATCGCGTACGCGATGTCCACCTCGCCGCGCTTGAGCGCGGCCAGGCGCGTGGCTTCGTCCGGGATCGCCCTCAGGACGAGTCGCTTCACGCTCGGAGTCTTCCGCCAGTACAGGTCGAAGGCCTCGAGCACCAGCTCGACGCCGGGCGTGAACGAGACGAACCGGTACGGGCCCGCCCCGATCGGCGCCTTCTTGAAGCCTTCGTCCCCGACCCGCTCGACGTACTTCTTCGGCACGATCCAGGCGGCGCCGGTCGCGTTCAAGTAGAAGGTCATGAAGTCGGGCCACGGGCGCTTCAAGCGGATGCGCACCCGCGACGGATCGGGAGTCTCGATCGCCGCCACGCTGTCGCGGAGCGGCCGGGCGGAGGCGCCGCGGTAGCGCTCGAGCGAGAACTTCACGTCCTCGGCGGTCACGGCATCGCCGTTGTGGAACTTCACACCCTTGCGGAGCACGAACTCGTAGACGAGCCCGTCCGGCGACACCGTCCACGACTCGGCGAGGCACGGCGCCATGGGATTGGCCGGCAGCGGCTTCACCATCGCGTCGTGGAGCGCGTAGATCAGCATGAACGGCGTGATGATCCCGGAGGTCTCGGCGGGATCGAACCAGGTCGGCGCGAGTGAGACATGAACGGCCCAGGTCATCTGACCGGTCGGCGTGTCCGCGCCCGCGGCGGGCGCCACCGCGCAGGCCAGGACGATCGTGGTCGGAACGAGCAGCGACGCGAAGAGGCCTCGAACGTGTCTCATGGGAAGCCTCCGTGTTTGCGGTGTCGCGTTGTCTAGAGCGCCTCGGTACGGCCCCAGACCACGGCGAGAACAGTCGCGCCGTTCTTGGTGGTCACGGTGTGGATGCAGCCGTTCGGGCGATAGTTCATGTTGCCGGTGGTCACGGGCCCCGACTCGTCCGCGTTCGCGCCCTCGACGACGAAGATCAGCTCGTCGCCGACGTGCCGATGGCGGGCGAGCGTGGCGCCCGGCTCGAAGCGCGCGAGGATCGCGCGGCGCCCCTCGCCGGCCGGGTCGTCCCAGATCTTCTTCTGGCGAACCCCGGGGCGCGTCTCGACCCAGGGAAGATCGCTCAGCGTGAAGACCTGCGACGGAGGACCGGCGACCCGTTGCCCGATCGGCTCCACGCTACCGGTGATGATCGCCAGAACCGTCGCCCCCTGCTTCGTCGAGATCGTGTGCACGCAGCCGTTGGGCCGATAGCCCATGCTGCCGGCGGTCACGGTGCCGAACTCGTCGGAAAGAGCGCCCTCGATGACGAAGATCAGCTCGTCGCCGACGTGCCGATGGAGCGGAGGCGTGGCGTCGGGCTCGATCCGTGACAGCACCGCCCGCCGTTTCGTCGCGGCATCCTCCCAGAGGCTCTTCATCCGGATCCCGGGCTGACGTTCCTGCCACGGGAGGTCACTGATCGAGATGATCTCGGACAGCGGGGATTTCGTCGCGCTCATATCAGACCTCCAGGGGGATTGGGCGGTCCTCAGGTGGAGCGAGACTGCCCTATTTGTTTCGGAGCTTCAAGTCCTCGTAGGGCGCCGAGAACGCCACCCGTCGTGGAGCGCGTAGCGCCCCGCCGGCGCGGCGCCGGCATCGACGGCGCCGCGCAGCACGGTGACGAGCGCCAGCACGAGCGTCAGGCGGGCCATGAGTCCGAGCTCAGGACGCCCGCGAGGTGGCCGCGAGCCGGCGGCCGATGAAGCCGCGGATCAGCGTGATGGCCCGCTCCGAGTCCGCGCCGGGCTGCTGGATGAAGCCGTGGCGCGCGCCGGGGAAGTGAACGCGCTCGATCTCACCGCCCGCTTGCTGCCAGGCGCGCACCAACGCCTCGGTGATGGCCGGGGGAACGTTGTCGTCCAGCTCGGGCTGGGCTACCCACGCCGGCGGCAGCGCGCGCGCTTCGCCGGATTCGACGATGCGGGTGACGCTCGCTTCGGCCATCGCCGCCTCGTCCTTGAAGTAGCCGTGGTGAGCATTGACCAGCCGCGTGGCGTCGAATCCCGATCCGTCGTTCTGGCGCCCGATCGCGTAGCGGTAGCGCGCCAGCGGATCGGCGACGGGATAGAGCGCGACCACGAACGCGACCGCGTCGTCGCCGAAGGTGGCGCCGAGCGAGCCGTCGGGTCGGACGATCGGTGTGCCGGCGTGCTCGTCGGAGCCGGCCTTGACCGCCGCGAGCAGGACCAGCTGACCGCCGCTCGAGCTGCCGACCAGCCCGATGCGCGTCGGATCGATTCCGAGTGCGCCCGAGCGGGAGCGCACGAAGCGGACGCCCGCGGCCACGTCGGCGTTCGCGGCGGGATGCTTGTGCTCGCCGCCCTGGCGGAAGTCGAGCGAGGCCACGACCAGACCGCAGGCGGCGAGCGCCCGGCAATGGTGGGCGCCCGTCGTGCGGTCGCCCCGGCTCCAGGCACCACCGTGCACGTCGACGAGCGCCGCGAGCTGACCGTCGCGCTCGCCCTTCGGCCGATAGATGCGCGCCTGAAGCTCCGTGCCCTCCGGCCGGGCGAACGACACGTCCGCCTCGTCGACTTCGTACGGCGCCGTCTGGTCGAAACGAATCTTCATGGGATCGATCCTCCTTGGATATAACTAATCGCGAAGCGCGGGCAACACCTCGGCGGTGAACCGTTCGAGCTGGGCGAGCTGGTCGTCGCCCACGAACCGGATGCACAGGTCGCTGACGCCGGCCGCCGCGTAGCGCTCGAGCGCGGCGGTCACCACGTCCGCCGGGCCGAGGCCCATCGTGCCGCGCGAGTGCACGCCGCCACCGTAGTAGGTGGCCAGGAACTCGGCGGTGACCTGTTCCGCGGCGCGTGGATCGTCGTCCATGCGGACGGTCGTGTACACGCACAGGGGAAAGTTCGGACGGGCCCGGCCGTGACGGGCCAGCGCCGCCTCGCCCCGCGCGCGCGCGAGCCGGCACTCCTCGGCGTGGACGTACGTCGTGATGATCCCGTCGCCGAGACGGCCGAGCCGGTCGAACTGGGCGTCGAGCATCTCGCCGCGATTCGCCGCGGTGATCAGCACCGGCGGCCCTTCGGCGTTCCACGGCAGCGGCCCGACCGTGTGATCGGTCAGCTCGACGTCACCGTCCTGATAGTTGACGGGCTCGCCGCGCCACAGCATGCGCCAGATCCTCACGTGCTCCTCGAGGCGGCGGACGCGTCGCTTGTGGTCCGCGCCGCAGGCCGCCCATTCGCGCTCGGCCGACGGCAGGCTCCAGCCGACGCCGAGCCCGAGCACCAGCCGGCCGCGTGAGATCTGGTCGACGTTCCCGATCTGGTGGGCCAGCACTACCGGGTGGCGCAGCGCCGGCAGCAGGACGGCGGTGCCCAACCGCACGCGCTCGGTGATGCCGGCGAGATAGGCGAGCGTCGTGAGCGGCTCGAGGCGCGGCTTGGCGACGATGCTGTCGCCAACCCACACCGCGTCGTAACCCGCCCGGTCGGCGTGCCGCGCCATCGCCCAGCATTCCTCGACGGGAGGCCGACGCGCCGACTGCATGACGGCTCCGCGGGTGGGAACGAGGATGCCCAGGCGCATGGCGCCCGCTAGTGTAGCTCAGCCCAGGAGCTTGCGAAGCGACGCGAGCAGACGGTCGGGCGCGAGCTCGAGGTCGGTCCGCTTCTCGGCGATGCGGCCCTCGGCGTCGACCAGCACCACGAGGCTCCCGTGAGCGATCCGGTCGCCCGCGACCGTGGCGAGACCGAAGGCCCGGATCACCCGGGTCACGTCGTCCGGCGCGCCCGTCAGCAAGTGCCAGCTGGCCAGATCGATGCCGTAGGCGGCGGCGTAGCGGCGCAGTGCCTCGGGCGTATCGGTGGCGGGATCGAGCGTGATCGAGACGAAGCGTACGCGCGCGTCGAGCTTCTCGGCCCGCGCCCGGGCCTGGACTCGCGCCAGCTGCGCGGTGATCAGCGGACACGCTTCGCGACACGTCGTGAACACGAAGCTCACGACGAGCACCCGGCCGCGAAGGCCGTCGGACGTCACGGCCGCGCCGGACTGGTCGACCAGCGTGAAGGGCGGCATCGTCTCCGCCGCCCCCCGAGCGCAGGCGCCCAGGGCGACGACGGCGAGCGCGGCCACGAGGCCCTTCACGCGGCCGTGGCCGGCATGGGGCCAGATCGCCGCGCGCGAGTCAGGATCGCGAGCCCGATCAGCGCGTAGCCCGCCGCGAGCAGCACGGGCTCGAGCCGCCCGAACCACTGGATCGTGGCCGCGGAGATGCCGCTGATCGCCAGCAGCACGCCGAAGGAGCCGAGCCCGCAGTGCGTGAGCGACGACACGCTGGCGCCGAGGAGCCCGACGGCGCCGGCGCCACCCAGCGAGCTCAGCGTGCCCCAGCGCCCCGCCCGTCCGCCGATGCCGAGATAGACTCCCACCAGCACCGAGAACGAGACGAAGAAGAGCAGGCCCGACCAGGTCAGCTCGAAGCTCCACACCGCCACGCCGAAGGCGGGATGCAGGCGCCCGTACTCGACGAGCGGCTCGCGCGCGACGAGCACCGCGGTGTCGAGCGCCGAGGGCGTGAGCCGAACGATGCGGCGCGCGTTCTCCCATGCTGCGTGGAGCCGGACGTAGTTGGGCGGGCCGCCGAGACCGGCGACGAGGACGACGAGGATCGAGGCCTGATAGACGGCGAAGACGGCGAGCGTCGCCGCCGCGATCGTCCACCAGCGCGCGCCGATGCGGACAGCCAGCGCGCGCAGCACGCTCACGGACGTCGGCCCGACAGGGCCTGGACGCTCTCCTCCCGCACCTGAATGAGGATGCGCGCCTTGAGCGCCATGAACTCCGGGGTCGCGATGACCGTCGCCGCGCGCGGCCGCGCCAGCTTCACGGCGACCAGGTCGCGGATCTGACCCGGCCGGGCCGTCATCACTGCGACCCGATCGGCGAGGAAGAGCGCCTCGTCGATGTCGTGCGTGACGAACAGGATCGTCGTCCGCACTTCCCGCCAGACGGAGAGCAGCAGCTCTTGCATCGTCAGCCGCGTCTGGGCGTCGAGGGCGCCGAAGGGCTCGTCCATCAGCATCACGCGCGGCCGGTTGACGAGCACGCGCGCGATGCCGACGCGCTGCTGCATGCCACCGCTGAGCTCGCCGGGGTAGGCGTGCTCGAAGCCCATGAGGCCGACGAGGCTCAGGTAGGTGCGAGCCTGGGCGGTCCGCGCGGCCTTGCCCACGCCGCGCATCTTGAGGCCGAACTCGACGTTGCCGAGCACGGTCTTCCACGGGAACAGCGAGTGCTGCTGGAAGACCACGCCGCGGTCGGCCCCGGGCGCCGCGACGGCTTCGCCGTCCACCGCCACCTGCCCGGCCGTCGGGGCGACGAAGCCGGCCACCGCGTTGAGCACCGTGGTCTTGCCGCAGCCCGACGGGCCGAGCAGCGCCACGATCTCGCCTGGCGTCGTCATCAGCGTGAATGCACGAACCGCTTCCACGGTCCGGCCGTTGCGGCTGAACTCGATGCCGAGGTCGGTGATCTCGATGCGGCCGGTAGCGCCGGTGCTCATGCCGTGGCTCAGCCCCCGTCCTTCACGCCCCGCGGGAGCCACGGCATACAACGCCAGCCGACCAGTCGGATGAGCGCGCTCGAGAGCATCCCGAGCACGCCGATCGTCAGCATGCCCACCACGACCTGCGAGTACTTGACGATCCCGTAGGCGACCCAGGTGAAGTAGCCCACTCCGAACTGGCCCGAGATCATCTCGGCCGAGATGAGGCAGATCCACGAAACGCCCATCCCGACCGAGAGGCCGGTCACGATCGACGGCAGCGCGCCGGGGATGACGACCTCGCGGAAGATCGCCGCGCGGCCCGCGCCCAGGCTAGTGGCCGCCCGCACGAGCTGCCGGTCGATGCCCTCCACGCCGTGGATCGTGTTGAGCACGATCGGAAAGAACGCGCCGAGCGTGGTGATGAACACGATGCTGGACCGCTCGGTCGGCCAGAGCATGATGCTGAGCGGTACCCACGCCACCGCCGGGATCGGACGCAGCAGCTCGATCGGCGGGAACAGCGTGTCCTCGGCGAGCCGGAACCAGCCGATCAGCAGCCCGAGCGAGATGCCGAGCACCGTCGCGACCGCGAAGCCCAGCCAGATGCGCTCGAGGCTCGCCAGGATGTGGCCGTAGAACGCGGCGCCGCGGAGCTGGGTCGCCGCCTCCTCCAGGACCTCCCACGGTGTCGGGATGTTCTGGAAGCGCACGTAGAGGTCGACGTCCCACTTCGTCGAGTAGTGCCACACCACGAAGAAGAGCCCGAGAGACAGCACACGGCGGACGGGTCGCGGCCAACCACCGCCGGGCGCCGGGGCCATCTACCGTGCGGCCCCGAGCTTCTTGGCCTCCTCGAGCGAGAGGACCTTGCCGCCGTACTTGCCGGCGAACGCTTCCGCCTCTTCCTTCCACGCGAAGGCGATCAGCGACGCGCTGACGGCCTTGCCGGTGCCGCCCGCGACGTAGAAGGCCCGGTGCGCGAACAGCTTGAGCCCGGTCGGCTGATCGAAGACGTAGGCGGCGTTGACGGCGCGACCCGCCCCTTCCGCTTCCCGAAGCGCGCCCATCAACGTCGCGAGCGAGCCGTACGGCTTGATGGCCTCGCCCTTCATCCACAGCTCGCCGGCCGCGCGCGGATCCTTGATCGGCGCCCCGGTGGTCGCGTCCTTGCCCTCCATCGGCGAGGTGCCCGCCGCCATCACCTTTTGGTCCTTCGCGTAGTCACGGCCGAGCTCCCGATACGCCTGCCGGACGAAGCGATCGTCGATGACGCCCTCCACGTCCACCTGCTTGATGATCCCCATCTTCTGCAGCACGGACGCGTCGTACTTGAGCACCTCCACCCACTTGGGCTTGATCGTGGCGTCGAGGGTCAGGAAGCCGCCGCGCCCGAAGTAGAGGTAGAGGACTTCTTTGGGGATCGACGTCCACTGCTCCTGCTTCGTGGTCGCCTCCTCGGGATTCCGCGTGATCCAGTCGTTGGCCTCCACGACCGCCTTGAGGTAAGCGACGACGATCTCCCCGTGCTTGTCGAGGAAGTCCTTGCGCACCACCGGGCCGTGCAGATAGGCGACGCCGGTTTGGCTGCCGTCGAAGATCTTCCGCGCGAAGCCCTTGAACTCCATCAGCTCGCCCCACGGGCAGAAGTCGGCATGGGCGTCGATCTTCTTCTCCTGGATGCTGGTCGCGCCCACCGGCGGGCTCTGGTTGATCAGGTTGAAGAAGTCCACGGTCAATCCGCGATCGACCAGGGCCTTGAGGACCATGCCGTGGGCGGCGGAGCCGAACGGCACCGAGATCCGCTTGCCCTTCAGGTCCTCGAACCGAAAAATGGCCGCGTCGGTCGGCACGACGATCGAGTTACCCGACCCGTGTAAGTTGTACCCGGTCATCGACACGATGACCGAGCGGATGCTCTGCATCTCCTGAAAGCGGGCGATGTTCACCAGCAGCGGATAGTCGCCCATCACCCCGATGTCGAGCTTGCCGGCCAGCATCTGGTTGGTGATCGGCGGCCCCGAGGTGTAGTCCTCCCACACGATGTCGTACTTCGCGCCCGCGTATTTGCCCACCCGCGGTAGGTGCTTCTCGAGGAGGCCGAGCTGCTTGACGGTGATCCCGCCCGAGTAGGTGTCGGTGCACATACTCTGGTGGCCGATCCCGATCCGGATCGTCTCCTGCGTTGCCGCGGGCCCGGGCACGAGCGCGAGCAGGGCCACGCTGAGAACCGTTGCCGTGAGTCTCACCACGTTGGTCTCCCTTCGCGTCGAGCGCGGCCGCCGGGCGAGGAACACCCCTCCCGCCAGCTCGTCGTCGGGTGCGCACACAGTCGGCGAGCACCGCGAGCCAGTCAATGTCCAGGGCTGTCGAATTTCTGTATGAGACCGCGGCGCTCTGTGTCACCCTCGAGCCGTGCGACGCGCGATCGGAACCCTGCAGTCCAAGGAATCGAACGACGCGCCGCCGACCTCGCTCGTGGAACGCACCGTGGTGCTCATCGTGGACGACGACGACGGCGTGCGCGACGCCTTGCACGTCGTGCTCGACGAAGAGTACGCGGTGCTCGAGGCGGCGCACGGGCGGACGGCGCTCGACCTGGTGCTGTCCCGGCCGGTGGATCTGGTGCTCCTCGACATCCTCATGCCGGACGTCGACGGGCTGGAGATCTTACAAGAGATCAAGGCCCTCGAGCCGAACCTGCCGGTCATCATGATGACCGCGGTGAAGACCGTCCGGACGACGGTCGCGGCCATGAAGCTCGGTGCGTCCGACTATCTGACGAAGCCGTTCCAGCACGACGAGCTGCTCGCGACGATCCGCCGCGTGCTCGAGGAGCGCACCGGCCGGCTCGGCGCGCACGCGGAGCGCGGCCCCCCCGAGCGCGAGGCGCTGCCCCGGACGCACCGCATCCTCTTCGTCGGCGGCGCGCCCGGCTGGCGTGCCACGCTCGCCGTCGTGGTGGAGCGCGTCGCCCGCGTGGAGACGACCGCCACCCTGGTCGACGGGCTGAACCGCGTGCTCAGATTCCGGCCGACGTGCGTGATCCTGAACGTCGGGCGCTCGACGGACGAAGCGGCGCGCTTCCTGGGAGCCCTGAACGCCCAATCACCCGCCTGCCCCGTGCTCGTCGTCAGCGACGACGCGTACCTCGGCGAGGCGCCGGTATGGGAAGCGCTGAACATCCGTGGCGTCGTGCGACCGCCCGTCAACGCCGGCGACCTGATGCGGCAAGTCGGCGGCGTGCTTCCGCTGAACCGCGCGAACGACGCCTGGCCGCAGCTCGGCGAATCCGTGAGCCGCACCGTCGACTACCTCGGCCATCACTTCGCCGAAGACCTGACGGTCGAGGGCATCGCCGAGATCATCGACATCTCCAGCAGTCACCTGGCCCATCTCTTCCGCTCCGAGATCGGCATGAGCGTGCGCGACTATCTCACGCGCGTACGCGTGGCGATGGCCCAGGATCTGCTGGCCCACACCGACGAGAAGCTCGAGTCCGTCGCGGCCCAGCTGGGCTTCGCCGACACCTCGCACCTCACCCACGTCTTCCAGCGGATCACCGGAAGACCGCCGGGTGCCTACCGACGCTCCGCCGGCTGACCGCCGGGCGCGCGCTCCCTCGCAGCATCGGCTCGCCGGCAGACCGGGACACGGATTCAGCAGCCATGGACATTGATTCCCCTGCCCGTATGGGGGAAGGTCCCCTTGCTCGCCGGGAGAAAAAAACTGATGGACGAATGGCTGCTCGTCTACGTGGCAATCGGCGCCTTCATCGGCTTCTTCGCCGGGATGCTCGGCATGGGAGGCGGAGGCATACAAGTGCCCCTGACGACGATGGCGTTCGCGGCCCAGGGCTTTCCGCGTGAGCACATGCTGCACGTCGCGCTCGGCACCGCAATGGCGACCGTGATCTTCACGTCGGTCTCCAGCCTGCGCGCCCACCACCGGCACGGGGCGGTCAACTGGAACATCCTGCGGCGGCTGGTCCCGGGGATCATCGTGGGAACGGGCCTCGGGACCGTGCTGGCCCGGCACATCCCGACCTTTCCGCTGGCGGTGATCTTCACGGCGTTCGTCCTCTACATGGCCTCCAGCATGCTGTTCAGCTGGAAGCCGAAGCCGACGCGTCAGCTGCCGGGAGCGACGGGCATCTTCGCCGCCGGCACGGCGATCGGCGTCTGCTCGGCGCTGGCGGCCATGGGTGGCGCGACGCTGACGATTCCCTTCCTGGTCTTCTGCAACGTGCCCTTCCATACCGCGATCGGCACGGCGTCGGCGGTGGGCTTCCCGATCGCCGTGGTCGGATCGATCGGTTACCTCGTGAACGGATGGCACGCGGTGGGGCTCCCGGCGCAAAGCGTCGGTTACATCTACGTACCGGCCCTGATCGGATTCACCGTGGGCTCGATCGTGCTGGCGCCCTTCGGCGCGCGGCTCGCGCATCGCACCTCGGAACGTTCGCTCAAGCGGATCTTCGCCGTCGTCGTCGGCGCGCTCGGTCTGAAGATGCTGGTGGCGCTGGCGTAACGCGACCGTGCGAGATCTCGCGTCCGGCAGCAGCGGCCCCCTCAGGCCCCAACGCATTGGAAGTCTGCTCGTCGCCGACCGCGGCGAGATCGCCATCCGCGTCGTCCGCGCCGCCCAGGAGCTGGAGCTGCGGACGGTCGCCGTCTACTCCCACGAGGACCGCGGCGCGCTCCACCGCTTCGCCGCCGACGAGAGCTATCTCGTCGGCGCCGGGCGCTCGCCGGTCGAGGCCTACCGCGACGTGGACGACGTCGTCCGCGTGGCGCGCCGGGCGCGCGTCGATGCCATTCACCCGGGCTACGGCTTTCTGGCCGAGCGGCCCGAGCTCGCGGCGGCGTGCGCGCGCGCCGGACTCGTATTCGTCGGCCCCGCGGAAGAGGTCCTGCGCACGCTCGGGGACAAGGTCGCGGCGCGGGCCCTGGCGCTCGGCGCCGGCCTGCCGGTCTTGCGAGCGACCGCGCCGCTGCCGCGCGCCATCGGGCAGGTCGCCGAGCTCGCGGCGGGCGTCGGCTATCCCCTCATGGTGAAGGCCGGCTGGGGGGGCGGCGGGCGCGGCATCCGCGTGGTGGAATCGGCGCGCGAGCTGCCGGCGCTCGTCGAGGCGGCGCGACGCGAAGCGGGCGCCGTGTTCGGCAACGACGCGGTGTACCTCGAGAGGCTCGTGCCCCGGGCGCGCCACATCGAAGTCCAGGTCCTGGGGGACCGGTACGGTACCCTGGTCCATCTGTTCGAGCGCGACTGCTCGGTACAACGCCGTCACCAGAAGATCGTCGAGCGAGCGCCGGCGCCACTGCTGACGGACGCGCAGCGTCGCGAGGTTTGCGAGGCGGCGCTGGCGCTGGCGCGTGCCTCCCGCTACACGCATGCCGGAACCGTGGAGTTCCTGCTGGACGTCGACACCGGCGCGTTTTACTTCATCGAGATGAACCCGCGCTTGCAGGTCGAGCACACCGTGAGCGAGGAAGTCACCGGCATCGACATCGTGAAGGCGCAGCTCCGGATCGCGGCCGGGGCGCGGATCGGCGATCCCGACTCGGGCGTGCCGCCACAGAAGGCCATCACGCTCTCCGGGCACGCGCTGCAGTGTCGCGTGACCACCGAGGACCCGGCCCGTAGCTTCGCGCCCGTGCACGGGCGGCTGACGTCGTGTCGCACGCCGGCCGGCTTCGGGGTCCGGGTCGACGCCGGCAGCGTGTCGACCGGCGCCCTCGTCTCGCCGCACTACGACTCCCTGCTCATGAAGGTCATCGTCCGGGGGGACTCGCCGGCGGAGACGACGCGGCGGATGGCCCGCGCGCTCCGCGAGTCGCGCATCGAGGGTGTCGCCTCCAACCTGAGCTTCCTCGAGCGCGTGATCGCGCATCCGGCGTTCGCGGCGGGCGAGTGCACGACGCGCTTCGTCGAGCAGACGCCCGAGCTCGTCGCGCCGCCGTCGGCCGACGTCGCGGCCGGGCTGCTGCGGTTCCTCGGCGAGGTCACCGTCAACGGCAATCCGGGCCTGCAGGGACGTCCGCGTCCCACGGCGCTGCCGTCGTCCGCCGCGCCGGTGCCCGGCGCCACGGACGGCCCGATTCCACCCGGCAGCCGCGACCGGCTCCGCGAGCTCGGCACGGACCGCTTCGTCGCCGAGATGCGCCGGAACCGGCGCGTCCTCTTCACGGACACGACGGTGCGCGACGCGCAGCAGGCGCTGCTGGCGACGCGCGTGCGCACGCACGACATCCTGGCGATCGCCCCGGCCTACGCCCGGCTGGCGCCGCAGCTCTTCTCGCTCGAGTGCTGGGGCGGCGCGACGTTCGATGTCATGCTGCGGTTCCTGCGCGAGGATCCGTGGGAGCGGCTGGCGCGCCTGCGCGAGGCCGTGCCCAACATCATCCTACAAACGATGGTGCGGGCCTCCAACGCGGTCGGCTACGGCAGCTACCCCGACAACGTCGTGCAGCACTTCATCGCCCAGGCCGCGCAGACCGGCATCGACCTGTTCCGGGTCTTCGACTCTATGAACGGCGTGGAGAACATGCGCGTGGCCATCGACGCCGTGCGCCAGTCCGGGGCGCTCTGCGAAGCCGCGATGTGCTACACGGGCGATCTGTTCGATCCGGCGCGGCCGAAGTGGCATCTGCGGTACTACGTCGACCTCGCGCGGCAGCTCGAGAAGGCCGGCGCCCAGATCCTGGGCATCAAGGACATGGCCGGGGTGTGCCGGCCGCTGGCCGCCCGCGCGCTGGTCGCCGCGTTGCGTGACGAGGTGCGGCTGCCGATCCACTTCGACACCCACGACACCAGCGGCATCGCCGCGGCCAGCGTGCTGGCCGCCATCGACGCCGGCGCCGACGCGGTCTACGGCGCCGTCGACGCGATGAGCGGGTTGACCTCGCAGCCGAACCTGAGCGCCCTGGTGGCCGCGCTGGCCGGCACCTCGCAGGATCCGGGCCTGAGCCTCGACGTTCTCCAGACGCTGTCCCGGTACTGGGAAGTCGTGCGCCGCCACTACGTGCCGTTCGAGGCCGACATGCGCGCTGGGACCGCGGACGTCTACCGCCACGAGATGCCGGGGCCGCAGTACACGAACCTTCGCGAGCAGGCCCGCGGGCTCGGGCTCGAGGACCGCTGGGACGAGATCTGCCGGCGGTATGCCGAGGTGAACATGCTGTTCGGCGACGTCGTGAAGATCACGCCGACCTCCACCGCCGTCGCCGACATGGCCCTCTACATGGTCGCCAACGGCCTCAGCCGCGGGGACGTGCTCGACCCCGGCCGCGACCTCGGGTTCCCGAAGACGGTGGTGGCGCTGTTCCGTGGCGAGTTCGGCCATCCGCCGGAGGGATTTCCGCCGGCGCTGCAGCGCAAGGTGCTCAAGGGCGAGACGCCGATCTACGGTCGGCCGGCGGCGCTGCTGCCCTCGGTCGACCTGGCGGCGCAGCGGCGCGAGCTCGAGGCCACGCTGGGGCATCCGGTGAGCGAGCGCGACGTGTCGTCGTCGCTGCTCTTCCCCGCGCTGTTCCGCGACTACGCGCGGCATCGCGAATCGTACGGGGACGTATCGGTCCTGCCCACGCCGGCCTTCCTCTACGGCCTGCGCGAGGGCGAAGAGATCGAGGTCGAGGTCGCGCCGGGCAAGACGCACGTGATCGGTCTGGCCGCGCGCGCGGCCGCCGATTCCGACGGCGTCGTGACGCTCTACGTCGCGCTGGACGGCGTGCTCCAGACGATGCGGGTCGCCGCCGCCGCCGCGAGCGTGCCGACGACGCGCACGCAGACCCAGGAGGGCAACTCGGCCCACGTCGGCGCCGCGCTGGCCGGCACCGTGGTCGCGGTACCGGTAACGCCCGGTCAGCGCGTCGCTCGCGGCGACACGCTCCTGGCGATCGAGGCGATGAAGATGGAGACACGGATCGTCGCCGAGCGCGACGCCACGATCGCCGAGGTGTTGGTCAAGCCGGGTGACGCGGTGGGCCCGCGCGATCTACTGATGGTGTTGTCGTGACGGAGGCGATCGAGGGCTCGGCGCCCTAGCCGCGCCTGGAGGCCATCAGGGACTGCAGGAGCCGGTCCATCTCGCGCTCCAGCTCCTTGGCGAGCTTCTCGGAGCTATCGGCGTCCCCCCCTCGCGATGCTTCTTCGAGCGCCATCGCGAGCCCGGATGCCGTCGTGGCGCCGAGGACCTTCAGCGCCCCCTTCAGCGTGTGGGCTTCTCGCATGAGCTCGGTGGTGTTGCCGCCGGCGATGGCCTGGCGAATCGCTTCGAGGCGGACCGGCGCGTCTTCGGCGAAGATGCCCAGCAGCTCGTCGAGGAGCTCCCGGTCGCCCCCCACGTACTTGAGCGCGGCCGTGAAATCGAATCCCTCGAGCATGGGCTCGCCCTCGGCCGGCGCCGCCGCGAGGGGAACCGTCGCCGTGCGGTAGTCGCCGAGGAGCCGGCCCAGCGCGGCGGACAGGTCCTCGGGCTTGATCGGCTTGGTCAGGTATTCGTCCATCCCCGCCCCCAGACAGCGCTCGCGATCCCCGCGCATCGCGAACGCGGTGAGGGCCATGATCGGCAGCCGGCGGCCACCGGGGTTCCGCGCCTCGCGCTCGCGAATGGCTGCCGTGGCCGCCAGCCCGTCCATCACCGGCATCTGCACGTCCATCAGCGCCACGTCGAACGACTGGGTCGCGTACGCGTCGACGGCTTCCTGCCCGTTCCCGGTGATGACGGGGACGTGGCCCATCTTCTCCAGCAGGCGTCCGATCAGCAGTTGGTTGACGGAGTTGTCCTCCGCCACCAGCACGTTCAGGCGCGGGAACGCGGTCGCGGCGTTCCGGTCTGCGCCAGACAACGAACCGACCGGCGGCGCGACCGGTTGTCCCAGGGCGAGCAGGACGGCGTTGAGTAGTTCGGATGGCGTGAACGGCTTGACCAGATGACGCGCGATGTGGAGCTCGCGGCAGCGGGCGAGATCACCCACCATCACGTCCGACGTCAACAGCACGAGCGTCAGGTCGGTCAGTCGCGGCTCCTTGCGGATGCACTCGGCCACCGCCAGCCCGCTGAGGTCCGGCATCCGGGAGTCGAGCAACACGAGGCCGAACGGGCGGCCGGCGACCCGCGCATTCTCGAGAGCGTCGAGGACCGAGCGTCCATCGGGCACGATCGTCGGAACGACCCCCCACCTGGTCAGGGTCGCTTCGAGCAACCCGCGGTTGGTGGCGTTGTCGTCGGCCGCCAGCACGGCCAGCCCTCGCAGCGCCTGCGGTGACGCCGCCACGGGTCGCGGAGCCGACACTGCGTCCCGCTTCAGCGCCACCGTGAAGTGGAACGTGCTGCCCCGGCCCACCACGCTCTCGACCCAGATACGTCCCCCCATCTGCTCGACCAGCTGGCGGGAGATCGCGAGCCCGAGCCCGGTGCCCCCGAAGCGGCGCGTGGTGGAGGCGTCGGCCTGCGCGAAGGCGTCGAAGATGACGCGGCTCTTCTCGGCGGGAATGCCGATGCCGGTGTCCTCGATGGCCACGCGCAAGGTCACCGTGTCGGGCGTGACCGCCTCGGCGTCGACGTGCACCGAGACCTCGCCCCGCTCGGTGAACTTGATCGCGTTGCCGACCAGGTTGAGGAGGATCTGGCCGAGCCGGCCGGTGTCGCCGATCAGGTCGTCCGGCACGTCCGCCTGGATCTCGTAGCTCAGCTCGAGCTCCTTGGCGTGGCTGAGCGGCGCGAGCGTCTTGACCGTTTCGCCCAGCATCTCGCGCAGCCCGAACGGCACCGGCTCGAGCTCGAGCCGGCCGGCCTCGATCTTCGAGAAGTCGAGGATGTCGTTGATGATCGCGAGCAGCGCCTCGCCCGAGCGGTGCACCGTCTCGGCATACTCGCGCTGCTCCGGCGTCAGCTGGGTGTCGAGCAGGAGCGCGGTCATCCCGATCACGCCGTTCATCGGCGTGCGGATCTCGTGGCTCATGGTGGCCAGGAACTCGGACTTCGCGCGGTTCGCGGCCTCCGCGGCGATTTCCTTCTGCTTGAGGGCGCTGATATCGCGAACGATCGTCAGCTCGCCGAGCGGACGGCCCGCGCTATCCAGGAGCGGCGTGGTCGCGACCGACACCTCGACGAGCTGTCCGGCTCTCGTCTTCGCGGAAGCCTCGAACGACGTTGCGCCGTCGTGGACGGCGGAGGCGTCCCGGCCCTTCCCGCCCGGGCTGTCCCAGAGGTCGAGCTCGCTCAGCGGCCGGCCGATCGTTTCCGCCGACTTGTAGCCGTAGAGACGGGCCGCGCCCCGGTTCCAGGAGGTGACGACGCCGCGCTGGTCGTGCGAGAAGATGGCGTCGCTCGATTGCTCGACCTGCATGGCCAGCAATCGGTTCTTCTCCTCGCTGCGACTCAGGGATCCCAGCAAGGACTCGATGTTCGACGCCATGCTGTTGAACGCCTGGACGCACTGCGCGGTCTCGGGCGGGCCCTCGACGGTGACGCGCACGCCGTACTCACCCTGGCCGAAACGGCGAGCGCTGGCCGCCAGGGCGCGCAGCGGTTGCACGCCGCTGCGCAGCACGATGAGCGTGACGGCGATCGACAACCCCGTCCCGAGAACGAGGATGCCGAGCTCCTCCCAGAAGCCACGCCACAGCCTGTTGATCGACACCGCCGGGTTGAGCCGCAGGGTCACGCTGCCGTACTTCTCCCCGCCCACCACGACCGGCCGCGCCTCCTCGAGAACGGGCAGGTCGAGCCACTTGACGAACCAGTCCGGGGCCTCGACCTTGATGTCGGGCCCGGTGGCGGCGACCGGATGTCCCGCGTTGTCGATCCAGGCGAACCTGGCGACGACGGGCTGGCGGGCCCGGGCCTTCACCATCTGCTCGATCACCGAGTACTCGCCCACGACCGCGGGACCGCTCATCGCGGGCAGGGCGAACAGCATCTCTTCGCGCAGGTGCTCGGTGAGCTTGGCGTGCTGATCGGCGATCTCACCGCGCAGGATCGCGTAGAGCAGCGCGGCTCCGCACGCGGCGAGAGCCAGGCCGGAGCCGAGCAGCAGACGGATGAGGAACGAAAGCTTACCCGGCCGCCACGCCTCGAACGACGGAGTCACTACTGGAGCTCGACCTTCACCACGGTGTTGCGGTAGAAGCGCCGCATGTTCTCGAACTCACTGTCGCGGGCCGCGATGAACACCAGGGGCGACCCTTGCTTGAGGACCTCGGCGCTCGCCGCCAGCACCTTCGCGCCCTCCGGGTCGTCGGCCATCTGCAGAAACGCCTTGCGCACGGCCTTGACGGTGTCGGCCGGCACGGACGGATGGGCCGAGAGCGCGAGGTTCAGGAACTTGTCCGAGCTCCACAGCACGCGATACGCGATGTTCTCCCGCTGGGCGAAGGCGCGCATGACCTCCGCGTTGACGCCCGCCGCGACGACGCGTCCCGCCTTGAGCTGCGTCATCGCGCCTTCCTGGGTGCCGGCGAAGTGCCCCGTGATGTTGATGCCCTTGCGCAGCAGCGCGTCCATGGGCAGGTGGTAGCCCAGGAACGCGGCGGTGTGCGGGAACGCCATCTCCCTGCCCTCGAGATCGGCCAGCGTCTTGATCGGCGAATCCTTGAGGACCACGATCTCGCCGCTCTGCGCGTCGCCCTTGGGGCGCGCGAACACCCGGTATCCGCTCTCCTCGTTCTCCTTGATGAAGTTGTGATTGGAATAGAGGAAGTGCAGCTCGCCGCGCCGGACCATCGCGGTGTGCTCTGGACCGGTGGGCGCGACTTTCAGGTGAAGCGACACGCCGCTCTTCTCGGAGACGTGGCGCAGGATCGGATTCCAGAACTGCGCCGTCAGGGTCGGGCTGCGCCAGATGATGACGCCGAACAAGAGTGGCTGGTTCTCCGCCCGTCCTTTCGTTCCAAGCGCCACCAGCAGCAGCATGATGACCGACGCGGTCGCGAATCCCCTCTTGGCCATTGATTTCCCCCAAAATGTGCCGAGACGACAGTAAAGTCCGTCCTTTGTACAGCAATGCCGGGGCCAGATCAGTTTGTGTTTCAATCTAGATACTTAGAAGTCGGCACCGAAAAAACCGGAACTCCGCGGGCCAAGATCGCGTGTCAGATCTGACAAACACCGGCCAAGAGCTCATTCATAATGAGGTCTGGGGATCGCCCTCCCTTGACGCCCAAGCGGCGAGCGGTGTATCGGGGTTGCAGTGGCGTGCTGCAGGCCGTCGCGGGCTGGGCCCCGCCGGCCGAGGCGCGGCTATCAACAGGAGGATCCGGCGCATGCTCTCACGCGAAGAGAACGTACTGCTGACGCGAGTAGGCCAGGGCACCCCGATGGGAAACACCATTCGCCGGTACTGGATCCCCGCGCTGCTCGCGTGGGAGCTGCCCGAGCCCGATTGCCCCCCGGTACGCGTCAAGCTCCTGGGCGAGGAGCTGGTGGCGTTCCGCGACACGACGGGCCGGCCTGCGCTGCTCGACGAGTTCTGTCCGCATCGGCGCGCATCGTTGTTCTTCGGGCGCAACGAGGAGTGCGGGCTGCGCTGCGTCTATCACGGCTGGAAGTTCGAGGGCCGGTGCGTGGACATGATGAACGAGCCAGCCGAGCTGAGCTTCAAGCAGAAGATCAGCATCACGTCCTACCCGATGGTGGAGGCGGGCGGGATCCTGTGGGCGTACATGGGCCCTCCGGCGCTGCGGCCGCCGCTGCCCCAGTTCGCGTGGACGCGAACGCCCGCGACGCACCTCGACGTTTCCAAGGTGATCCAGGAGAGCAACTGGCTCCAGGGCGTCGAAGGCGGCATCGATACCTCACACGCGCCGATCCTGCACCGGGTCATCTCCACCGACTCCAATCGGCCGGGCATCGCGTCCAAGAGCCCGTTCGCGCGCGGCGCCGCTCCATATATTGTGGTCGACTTGACCGACTACGGCTTCCACTACGCTGGCATCCGTCGCCTGGATGCCGCCGAGGTGCACATCCGGACGTACCACTACGTCATGCCCTTCCATCAGATCCGTCCGTCGCGAACCGAGAGCGGCTCGGACTCGGTGGCCGGCCACATCTGGGTGCCGCGGGACGACAATACGACAATGGTGTTCAACTGGGAGTACTCGCTGGGGGCGCCACTTACCGACAAGGACCGTCTTCAGCGCGGCCTCGGCAACGGCCCGCTTGATGTCGATCAGGCGACGTTCGGCTCGATCCGGAACAAGCGCAACAACTATCTGCTCGATCGTCAGGTGCAGAAGACCGAGACCTTCACCGGCATCGAGGGCATCAACACGCAGGACCGGGCGACCCAGGAAGGCATGGGGCCGATCGTCGATCGCAGCAAGGAACACCTCGGCCCCGCCGACAAGCCCATCATCCAGGCGCGCCGGCTCCTCCAGCAGGCGGTGAAGACCGTCCAGGACGGCGGGACACCGCGCGGCGTCGGCCCGTCGTACTACGCGGTCCGCGCGGGTGAAGGCGTCCTGCCGCGCGATGCCGACTGGCGGAAGATCCTGACGCCCGATCTCTCGTCGGCGGAGATCCTCCAGACCGTCTGAGTCGCGGCCGGCGCCGTCAGGTCTGGCCGTCCCACGACGCGTCGGCGACCTCGCGCCAGCGCGCGCGGATCCGCTCGAACTCGGCCGGCGTCAGCGTGCCCGCGCGCAGCAACGCCGCGTTCTCCGGCCACCGCTCCGGCTTCGTGGTCCCGACGATCGCGGTGTGGACGCCGGGCGCGCTCAACGTGAAGCGCAGCGCGGTAGCCACGGCGGAGTCGGGCGACTTCAAGAACCGATAGT
>Ga0209161_10000367_pt1 | contig 36434 bp, 33 predicted proteins | sample GraSoiAngelo_155_FD_186169 | JGI IMG/M metagenome (GOLD analysis project Ga0209161, IMG submission 186169) | Grasslands soil microbial communities from the Angelo Coastal Reserve, California, USA - 14_1009_13_30cm (SPAdes) (version 2) | ecosystem: Environmental > Terrestrial > Soil > Grasslands... | reverse complement strand
CGGGCAAAGCGCTCGCATCGCATTTTCCCAAAAGATCGACATCCTCAGGCAAACTTTCCGACGAGATCGGGGAAAGCTAAGCGGTCGTTGTTTGGCGCGGTGCGATTCGAAAAAACCAGAGATCGGCCCCATCGCGCTTGAGCGTGGCAAGGAGCAAGCCGGCGAAGAGACAAATGTTGGCCAGCGCGAAGAACAGCGTGATATCGACGCCGGCGATGACCGGATTCAGTCGCTGACCGAATACGCCATAGAAAAGAAAGAGGTTGGCGTTGGCGGCGATGCTCAAGTTGATGCAGCGCGTTAATTGGTCGGCTTCGAAAAAGACCAGCATCCAGCCGAGGCAGCAAACAAGGAAGAGATGGTTCTCGTGCACGCCCGTGTTGAACACGAAGTAGGCCATGTAGCCGAGAATTGAGTAAACGAGGAGGCGCGCGAAGGTTTTCGGCTGACGCGCAAACGCGACCAGAATCGCGAGATAGCTGAGGTAGAACAAAATTTTGTCGGGCCAGACAACGATCGGTTCGCGAGTGAGGAAGATGTCGATCATGCCGTTTTGGAGCGGCTCATATTTATCGGGCTGGATCAGATGAAGCGCCCACGTTTCAAGCCAGCTGAGGTTTAACGCGTAGGCGGAGAGGAAAGCATGCCGGGTCATGGCGCGCTCCAATGAATCGAAAACTTTCCAGCCAAAAATGACAAGGAGCGGAAGCGCGACTGCGCCGGCTGCGAGCAGGAACGGCAGCATTTGCGTTTTGATTCGGTGATTTTCGGGTGCGCGTTCTCTGGCGAGGTCAAGCACGTAAACCAAAACAAACGGAGCGATGATCAGCGGTTGCCATTTTGTGAAACAACTGATCGCAAAAAGAATGAGTCCGCGGTTGGGATTGCCGCGCTGTAAATGGAAGAGTCCCGCGATCAAAAATGGCGCGAAGTAAATATCGAGGTAAGCGAGGCCCATGCTGTTTAACATCAGCGCGAGCTCGAGCGCGGCGGTCAGAATGAGATTTCGTGTGAACCAGTAAAAGCAGGCTGCGGTCGCGAGCAGGAAGATTAAGAGCGAAAACTTCAGGGCGAGGAACTGCGCGATTCCAAATGTCGCCGCGCCGCGCGAAACGGCGGCAAGCAGGACGAACGCGAGTGGCGGATAATCGGTCCCGCTATGCTTAAATCCACCGATCAATCCGTAACTCGAAATTTCACGGATCCAGTCGACCCAAATCGAGACATCGCCAGTTCCGGGTGAGAAAAAAAGGCTCACCGCGATCAGGCTGACGAGCAATAAAAGCGCGACTGCGGACCACTTCGGAGCGTTTCTCGCTGGTTCGATCATGGAGGTGTCGTTTGTGCTTAGTCCGAGCTGCGGACGCGAGCCAGGTCAGTTTTTAGCCCGTTAGCTCGTCGAAGCGCAAGCCCGTGAATCCGCGCGCAACTCCGGCCGCAGACGTTCGCCGGTGTAAGAAACTAACGCCCGAAATCACTAAATGGGAACAAAGGGTCGTAACTCCTTGCAATTTCGGCTGAACCCCGTCACATGCACTGTCGGCAAAAGGATGCGCGTCACAGCAGTGTTCCGGAATCGGTTCGTCGCAACCAGAGTTGTTCTCTCATTGCTGCTTTTGGTCTTTGCCGTCCTTGGTGGTATCGCCTCAGTTCAGTCGGGTTTAACAATCGATGATGCCACTGAACAATTGACATTCCGTACAATTACGAGCGCGGCGAAGAGCCTGCTTCAAGGCAACTTGGAGGAATACAATCACCTCCAGTCCTATGGCGACAGGTATTATGGAATTGGCTTCGACCTGCTCGCCTACCCATTCCAAATTCTGCTTCAGCCGCATCTCGCCCGGGCGTTAAGAGTCGACGCGGACACAGCGCTCTTGCTCGCAATTCGGCCCGTTATCTTTTTCCTATTCGCAATCTCCGTCGCCGCCTTCTACCGCTGTGCGCGATTCTTCATTAACGAACGCGGCATCGCTGCCGCCGCTTCGGCCACATATGCCGCATGCCCCTACCTGTTCGGCCACGCGATGATAAATGTGAGAGATAGTCCATTCATGTCCATGTACCTCATCTGCACCTACTTGTCGTTGAGGTTGGTAAAACGACACCTTCATCGTACCGCGGATAAATCGGTAGCGGATGTGGCCGGACTTGCTTTCGCGACCGCGGCTCTCGCGTCGATCCGAATCCCGGGATTGATGATTCTAGTTCAGTACGCGTTCACGTTCGGCGTCGCAGATTTTTCCAAACCACCTGGCACAAGATCCAGAATTTTAACGTGGCGGAAAGTAACGTGCTTCTCCACTGTCTTACTTTTCCTCGTCATTCTCGTATTCCCCGCTGTCTGGCTGAACCCATGGCGCGAAATCTTTGCAGGGGTTCATTTCGTCGGCTGGTATTACCAGCCCGGATGCACGCTCACGTGGGGTCAATGCATGAAAGCCTATGCGACCCCGGCGTATTTGCTCGGTTGGTTCGCGGTCAAGTTGCCACTAGTCGTTATTGCGGGTGTCGCAGTGGTTCCGTTCACACTGAAAAAGATTTGGGGCCATTCTTTTCAACGAATCGCTTATCTCACACTTCTGTTTGGTAGCGTTTACGTGTTGATCGTCATCGTCGCTCTGCGAGCGCACCTTTACGATGAGACAAGGCAACTTCTGTTCATCTATCCATTATTGTTCTTGCTAGCACTCATCGCGATATACTTGGCTTCTCGTAGAGTGGCGTTGGCTGCGGCTCTGTTAGCGTTAGGCATGTTCTTGTGGGACCAAGTGCGGTTGCACCCCTATCAATATGTCTATTTTAACGAATTTGGGCGTTTCCTGGACATCGATCGGTTGTTTGAGACCGATTACTGGGGGATATCGGCGCGCGAACATGCACGGGCGCTCGAGACCGATGCGCGTTTCGTTAGAAGACTCGATTGTCTCTACGCGGATCCGGTCATTCTTTACCGACCCTTCATTAATCCTAATATCTGCGTCGGACCGCTGGACGCGCTCACTGAATATCCACACGGTAATGAGGCTGTGATTGCAATCACTTGTTCTCCCAGTCGGTTCGCTATGCCCGCAAGCTGTTGGCAAATCTCGTCGATTGCCCGCACGTTACCATTGTCGAATCGCACGATCACGATGGCGGCCGCCTACGATTGCAGGCGATAAACCGTCAGGTTTGCCCAGATAGAGATCCCGATACTGAAGGTCAAATCAAGACCGGGGCGTTGCCGATTCTTCGAAGCGCTTTGTAGAAGCTGACCCACCGTTGAATGCTACCTTCCGATAATCTCCTCTGCTGAAATACTTTTCTAGCCACACGTAAGCAATGATGAAAAAGTAGCGGCTGCCCATCTCCTTGATCTTAAACTTCGGCGCGCCGGTCCGGCGATTACGCCATGTTACCGGTAGAACCGTCCAGGAGTAGCCGCGCGCGATCGCCTTTAACGGCAACTCCACCGTGAGATTAAAATGCGGTGAGAGAAAAGGGCGACAACCGTCCAGCGCGGTCTTGCGATACGCCTTAAATGCATTGGTCGTGTCGTTGAACGGTATCTGGAACAGAATGCGAATCAAAAGATTCGCCAGGCGGTTGATGATTAGCTTAAACCATGGGTAGTCAATAGCATTGCCACCCTTCACAAAACGGCTGCCAAAGACGCAATCCCAGCCGTCGTTCAATGCCCGCCAATATTTGACAACGTCGTGGCAATCGTCGGATTCGTCCGCCATCACAACCACCACTGCATCTCCGCGGACGGCATCAATACCCCTGATTACAGCACGACCAAAGCCGTGCCGGCCTTCATTATTAATCGGACGCAACGCCGGATTACTTGCCGCGATTTCCTGGAGAACGGACCAGGTTCGGTCTTTGCTACCGTCGTTTACGACAACAATCTCATGAGGAATCCTGTTCGATTCCAGCTCGAGATGAAGATGGTTTACCGTGGCCGCGATGCAGTTGGCTTCGTCAACAGCGGGAACGACAATACTGAGCAAGCTCAACTTCCGTCTCCCGATCTCAGGGCCGCGCAATTCCATTTGCGGTTTACGTAAGCTGATCGATAAAACGCAGCCAGCTTTTTCGCATGCAGCTCTGAAAAGCGCTGCTTGCAAAATCGCCGAAATGCTCTTTATTCCTCGCTCCACAGCGAGTTTTGTAATTACGCCGTTGGTCCCTGGGTTTCCGTCGCTGGACGTGAAACCGCACTCGCCAGGGGAAACCCGGCAATCCGAAAGGATGAAGGTTGAAAGAGGAAGGATGAAAAACCGCAGGCGTGTTTTGTCCTTTCATAATTCATCCCTCATCCTTCATCCCTAAAAATATGCCAGTTCGTTACGGTCGTTTTGAAATGCCAAAAACTCTCGCCAAAGACGAGAGCACAGCCACTGACACTTACGCCAAATTTACCGCCGAGCCGTTTGAAGCCGGTTACGGTCACACCGTTGGAAATTCGCTCCGGCGAGTCTTGCTTTCATCGCTCGAAGGCGCTGCCATTACCGCGGTAAAAATCACCGGCGCACAACACGAGTTCGCCACGCTTCCCGGTGTGGTCGAAGACGTGACCGACATTGTGCTCAATCTCAAGAAGGTGAAATTCAAAGCTGAGGATCATGAGCCGAAAAAACTTTCGTTGAGCGTGAATAAGGAAGGCGAAGTTACCGCCGGGGACATCCAGGAAGTGGCCGGCTACGACGTGCTCACCCCCAAGCTGGTGATTTGCACGCTCGACAAGAAACACAAATTTGACGCCGAGCTCGAAGTCCGTGTCGGCCGCGGTTTCGCTACTGGCGAAGAAAACAAACGCGCCGACCAGCCGATTGGCCTGATCCCGATCGATTCGATTTTCTCACCGGTTACCCGCGTGAAGTACGCGGTCGAAAACACGCGGGTTGGGCAACGCACCGATTACGACAAGCTGATTCTCGAAGTTTGGACCGATGGTCGATTGACTCCAGACGACGCGCTGCTCCAGGCCTCCGCGATTCTACGCCACCACCTCGACGTCTTCGTCAACTTCAACGAGGAAGTAATCGAGTTCGACGAGACGCCGGCGGGCGTGAGCGAAGAGAACCTGAAGCTCAAGAAGCTACTCAACATGAGCGTGAACGAAATTGAGCTGAGCGTGCGCGCGGCTAACTGCCTGAACAACGCCAACATCACCACCGTTGGCCAGCTCGCGCAAAAGACCGAAAGCGAAATGCTCAAGTATCGTAACTTCGGCAAGAAGTCGCTCAACGAGATCAAAGACAAATTGCAACAGCTCGGCCTGAGTCTCGGGATGAAGTTCGAGGCTGGTTTGGTCGAACCTGTTGCGGGACCCGATGGCGCCACTTCCGGAAACGGCGCTGCTGCCGCGGCGACTGAACGCAAGTAACGTAATTCGATCGAGGCGAACCGATGAGACATCAAAGAAAGACGGTGCGACTCGGCCGCAAAGCTGAGCATCGCAAAGCGATGCTCGCCAATCAGGTTTGCAATTTGATCGAGCATCAGCGGATCAAAACCACGCTGGCAAAAGCGAAAGCGGTCCGTCCCCTTGCCGAACAAATGATCACACTCGGAAAGAACGGCTCAATTCACGCGCGCCGAACGGCTTTTTCGACATTGCGGCACAAAGACTCCGTCAAAAAATTGTTCGACGAGATCGCGCCCAGATCGACCGAGCGCAACGGCGGCTACACCCGCATCGTGCGACTCGGTCAGCGCAAGAGCGATTCCGCTTCGATGGCATTTATTGAATGGGTCGACGGCGCCGTCGTGATCGAAGAAAAGCCGGCTGAAGAAAAGAAGGCGAAGCGGAAAGAGCCAGAAGCGAAACCAAAGAAGGAAACGAAACGCGAAGAGCCCAAGGCGAAAGAAAAGGAAACGCCGGTGGCCGAGGAGCCAAAGAAAAAGCGCCGCTGGTTCGGCCGAAAATCGAGCGACGAGAAATAATTTCGCGCGGTTACAACTCGACCAATCGCCACTTTATTTTTCCGTTGGCGATTTCGAGCCAGGCCACGCTCGCGGGCGAGCCCTGGTTCGGTCGCGCGACGCAACCCGGATTTAAAAATAACACTCCGCCGCGCTTCTCATTTCGCGGCACGTGGGTGTGACCATGCAAAACAACATCGACATCGTCGGGCGGAACATCCGGCGGAATATGCTGCAGCCGAAATCGCAATCCTCCTCGGACAAGATCGACAACCAACGGCCACTCCGAATTGCTGTCGCAATTTCCGCGAACAATCGTGACCGGCGGGCCGATCGCGCGCAGCTCGTCCAAAATGATTTCCGCGCAGACATCGCCAAGATGCCAGATCTCGTCCGCGCCGCGCGCAAGATCGACAATTTTCTGCGGCAACTTGTTATGAGTATCCGCGACAACAAATACCCTTGTCATATTGAGTACGCCGATTGCTTCCAGGAATCTGCGCTCTAGTTTCATCTCGTGTCATTCAATAATTTCGAACTTTCGCCGGAGGTCGTGCGCGGCACCCAGGCGATGGGCTTTACCGAGCCGACGCCGATCCAGCTTCGCGCGTTTCCAATTATTCTTTCTGGCAAAGACTTAATCGGCACCGCGCAGACCGGCACCGGCAAGACCGCGGCGTTCGCTTTGCCGATCTTGACCCTCCTCGCCAAACATGGCGCGTTCCGATGCCTTGTGCTCGAGCCAACCCGCGAGCTAGCCGCGCAAGTCGAGACCGCGTTTCGCGATTACGGCCGTTTCACCGACTTACGCGCGACCGTCGTTCACGGCGGCGTCGGCTACGGAAAACAGCGCGAAGACCTGAAGCGCGGGGTCGATGTTCTCGTCGCGACGCCCGGCCGCCTGCTCGATCTGCTCGAACAACGCACGATGGATTTGCGCCAGGTAAACATTCTGGTGCTCGACGAAGTCGATCGCATGCTCGACATGGGTTTTCTGCCGGACGTTCGCCGCATCGTCGAAAAAATTTCGACCGATCGACAAACGCTCTTGTTTTCGGCGACGCTTCCGCCAGAAATCGAGCGCCTTGCTGCGTGGGTGCTGCGCAACCCTGAGCTGGTAGAAATTGGCGTGCGCCGTTCACCGGCCGAAACCGTGACCCACGCTGTTTATCCGGTCGCGGCAGAACAGAAATTCGACCTTCTGATGGCGCTGCTGGAACGAACCAACTTCGATAGCGCATTAATTTTTTGCCGGACGAAACACGGGGCCGATCGGATCGCGCACAAATTAAAGCAGGGAAACCATTCCGTCGCGGTTTTGCATTCCAATCGAACCCAGCGCGAGCGCATTGAAGCACTCGAAGGATTCAAGAGCGGCAAATACGAAGTCATGGTCGCAACCGACATCGCCGCGCGCGGCCTCGACATCGCCGGCGTCAGTCACGTGATCAACTACGATGTGCCCGAGCACGCCGAAGATTACGTGCACCGTATCGGTCGAACTGGCCGGGCCCAAAATGTAGGCGACGCCTTCACCCTCATGAACGGCGAGGAAGTTTCTGCGTTACAGGCGATCGAACGTTTCATCGGACAAAAAATCCCGCGACTCAAACTCGATAATTTTCCGTATCTCTACACCATTCTTTTCGAACCTGAATCGATGACCGGCGGTAGACGCGCCATCGGCGGCGGCCGTTCGCATCGCGGTTATTCCTACGGACGAAGACGCAGGTAAGATCGACAATTAACTTTCAGTTATCTGCCAGTCCGGCTCGGACTACACCACTGATCCACCCAATCGTTCACCGTTTTATACCAGAGCCGCGAATTCTGCGGCTTGAGCACCCAGTGACCTTCATCCGGGAAATACAACATCTTCGACGGAATCTTTAATCGTTGCAGGGTCGTGAACAGTTGAAAACCTTCGCTCACGTCGAGCCGGTAATCATTCTGGCCATGAATCACCAACGTCGGCGTTTTGAATTTGTCCGCGAACAGGTGCGGCGAGTATCTGCGATACTTTTCTCTGTTCTTCCAAGGGGGCCCGCCAAATTCCCATTCGTTAAACCAAAGCTCCTCGGTCGTACCGTAGGCCGACTCGCTATTGAACATGCCGTCGTGCGACACGATGCATTTGAAACGATCGGTGTGGCCTAACAACCAGTTAGCCATGTAACCGCCGTAGCTCGCGCCGAGCGTGGCTTCGCGGTTCTTGTCGATGAACGGGAAAGTCTTCTCCACGTAATCGAGTCCCTTCATCAGATCGGTGAGTGGTTTGCCGCCCCAATCGCCGCTGATCGAATCGGTAAACTTCTGCCCGTAACCGGTCGAGCCGTGGAAATTGATCATCACCACCACGTAGCCGTTCGCGGCGAACAACTCCGCGTTCCAGCGATACGTCCACGAATTTCCCCACGCCCCTTGCGGCCCGCCGTGGATCAAAAACTTCAGCGGATATTTTCTATTCGGATCGAACCCCGGCGGCTTGATTATGAAACCCTGAACCTCTTCATCATTCGCACCTTTGAACGTGAACGACTCCAACGGCTGCATCTCGATCTGCGACAACACCGCGTCGTTCATGTGCGTGACTGCGTGGAATTTTACGTCGGTCGTTCCCGGTTTGGAATATCGCCAGATTTCGTTCGGCGCATCGATCGACATTTTGGTGAAGAAGAGCGTGTCGCCCGAAGCAACAAGATCATCAGCATGATAACCGAACGGCGGCCGCGGAGGTTTTGGTGACGGTTCCTTTAACAGCGGATCGGTATCGTAGATTCCTGCGTCGCCAACATCTTCCGCCGTAAACCAAATGAGCATTGGAAAGCCGTTGAATGGCGCGAGCCACGCAAACGATCCGACGGATCGATCAAGATCGGGTGCAACGTCGCGAATCTTCCCTGATTGTCGATCTTGGACGAGCAGGCGCCATTTATCGGCTTCGAAGCCGGCGCGCGCTTGCGAACGCCACGCGAGATATTTTCCGTCCGGCGAATAGAGCGGGGTCGTGTCTGCGCCGGGACTGGTTGAAATTTTCTTTCCCGCAGTCGCGGGACCGGTTATCGGCACGATGAAAATTTCGTTGTTCGTGCTGGTCGCTTCGACTTCGTCGATGTTGCTGGTGTAAGCGAGCTCCTGACCGTCCGGCGAAATCGCATACATGTCCTGCCCGCCAAGATGAAACGGCGGCACATCGTGATCGCCCGGCGTGAGATCCCGCGGCTCACTGGTCGGACCCGAAGTACCGGCTCCCGAAACTTGACCGGTTAAACCGGTCAAGTTTGCATCGGCGCCGACGGCAAAGAGGTGACTGCGCTTGAATTCGGTGAACGCGTTCCAGTGCCGATAAAACAGCTTCGTGAAAATCTTCGCTTTCACTTTGCTCTTCTTCAGCTCGTCGTCGCGTTGCTTGTTGCACGCGTCATCCTTGCAGTCGGGATAAACCGCCGACACGAACACGATGTTCTTTCCATCCGGCGACCAAATCGCGCCGTCGGCACCAGTCGAGATGTTCGTCACCTGATGCGGCCTACCACTCAACGTGCCTGCGTCTGAATTAACGTCACCCATCCAGATTTGCGTCGGATCGGTCGCTTTTGAAGTCCAGATGAGGCGCTTCCCATCGGGCGAGAAACGCGGCCGCTCCTCGTGATTCGGCGTTTCGTTCAAGCGCTTCGATTCGCCGCCGTTCGCCGGGACGATCCACAAATGGGAAATCTTGGTGTTCGCTTCAAGATCGACATCGGTGGCCGAAAACACGACCCATTTGCCGTCCGGCGACGGCACCGGCTCGTCCAGCCGTTTCAATTTCATCATGTCCTCGAACGTGAACGGATGCTTGGCACTCGCGGAGGCACTTGGCGACGGCGTCTGAGCGAAAAGCGAGCTGGCAAAAACGATTGAAACGGCGACAAAAATCTTCATGCGCTGCTCATTTGTATTTTGTCATTCCGAGCGAAGTCGAGGAATCTCTCGCCATTTCAGAAATATTTAGAGATGTCTCCACTTCGGTCGACATGACATTAGAATAGGGGCATGGCTGAAGTAACAATCGAGACTATTAAGAACGGTCCGTACATCGTGAAGGGCGAGGTGGAATTGATGGATAGCGACGGAAATAAATTTCCGGTGGAAAAACGGATGGCGCTCTGTCGTTGCGGCGCGTCGACCGAGAAACCATTTTGCGACGGCACCCATTCCAAGATCGGCTTTCAAGCGGCCGAGAAAGCCGTGCCCGAATCCAAAGAATAGCACCGCTGTCATGAAGACGCGTGCCTCTGCCGTTTATTTGCTGATTTTCACGCTAGCAAACTTGACGGCTTTAAGCCGTCAAGTTTCTGGAGCTGTCGGGACCGCTGATCGCGTCGCGCTCGTTGGCGCGACGGTGATTAATCCCGCCGACGGCAAAGTGATGCCGAACGCAACTGTGGTGATCAACGGCGACAAGATCGAGCGCGTTTCGATAGGCAAGCAAGACGCGGCGGCTCTCGGAAAACAGATCGATTGCGCCGGCAAATTCATTTTGCCGGGTTACATCGACACCCACGTTCATTTCTTTCAATCAGCCGATCTGTTCACCCGGCCGGACGGCGCCGATTTGAACAGCATTCGCCCCTACAAAGATGAAGTCGCGTGGATCAAATCGCACCTGAACGACGTCTTCGCGCGCTACATCCGTTGCGGGATTACCAGCGTAGTCGATGTCGGCGGGCCGATCTGGAATTTCGAGGTCCGCAAAACTGCGAACGCGACCGCGAAGGCACCGCGGGTCGCGGTCGCCGGCCCGCTAATTTCCAGCGTCTCCCGCGAGAAACTCGATCTGGGCGATCCGCCGATCGTGAAGATCGACGGTCCCGAGCAAGCACGCGAGTTCGTGCGCAAACTCGCCGAGCAAAAACCCGATCTGGTGAAGATCTGGTACATCGTCGACAAGGATCATCCGGTCGACAGTTTCAGGCCGACCGTTCGCGCCACGGTTGAAGAAAGTCACGCCCATCAGATCCGCGTGGCGGTTCACGCGACCGAACTGGAAACGGCGCGCGCAGCAGTTGAAGAAGGCGCGGACATTCTGGTGCATAGCGTGGTCGATAAACCGGTGGACGACGCTTTCGTGAAACTGCTGAAGGATCGACATATCATTTTGTGCCCGACACTGGTGGTGTTCGAGCGTTACGGCCGAACGTTTTCACATCAGTTGAACCTTACGCCGGAAGAAAAAGCGTGGGGCAATCCGGAAGTGATCGCGACACTCGATGTGACGAAGATTCCGCCGGACAAATTGCCCGATCGGATCAAGAGCGCCCTGACGAAACCGGACGAAGCACTGGATCGCATCAAGAAAACTTACGAGGTCGCGTTGCCGAATTTGAAGAATTTGGAAGACGCCGGCATAACGATCGCAGCCGGCACAGATGCCGGGAACATTGGAACCATTCACGGACCGGCGCTGTTCCGGGAATTTCAGTTGATGAAAGAGGCCGGGCTGACACCGATGCAGATTCTACAATGTGCCACGGCAAACGCTGCTCAACTTTTCGGCGGCGAGACCGGTGCGCACATTGGCAAGATCGACAATGGCTATTTCGCCGATCTCGTGATTCTGAAATCCAATCCGGTTGGCGACATCGCCCGAGCGTCAGACATCGACACCGTGATCAAGAACGGCGTGGTTTATCCGACTGGTTCGATTTTGCGTTGAACACAACCACGAATCCCGCCGCGATTCTGGCGAATGCGATCGGCATTCCGAGCGTCTAAGCAGCTGTGAAACGAGAAGCCGCGATCATCACCTTTCTTGCCGGAGCCGCGTTTTCGATCTTCGCGGCCGAGCCTGGCCAGAACGAGGATTGGAAAATAGTTAAGCAAAGCAGCGGCGTCGCGATTTACAGCCGCCCACACGCAGGATCGCGCCTAAAGGAATTCAAAGCGATCGGCGAAATCGATGCACCGACCGAAACGGTTCATAAGGTGATCGACGACGTCGAGGCTTATCCGAGTTTCATGCCCTACACGACGGAGTGCCGCGTGATTGAAAGAAGCAGCGACTCGATTCTCACTTATCAGCGACTTTCGCCAAAGATCGTCAGCGATCGCGATTATACGCTTCGGATCGAAAAGAAATCGTGGCCCACGCAAAATGGGTCGGCTTATTTGAATCGGTGGAAACCGGCCAATGAACATGGCCCGGCCGAGAAGCCCGGCGTCTTTCGAGTGAAGTTGTGCGACGGTTCGTGGTTGCTCGAGCCGACCAGCGAGGGCAAAACGCGGGCGACTTATTTCGTGTTTACTGACAGCGGAATCACCGTCCCGCCTTTCTTGGCGAATACCATCAGCGAAACAGGAATCAGCAAACTTTTCGCGGCCGTGCGCAAACAAGCGAAAGACCCGAAGTATCAGGCGAAATAAGAGTTCACGCGTGAAGTTCGACCGATTTGGTTTATCCTGCGCGCTGCGCAGATGCCGCGGAACAACGATCTAAAGAAAATTCTCTTAATTGGCTCCGGTCCAATCGTGATCGGGCAAGGCTGCGAATTTGATTATTCCGGCGTGCAAGCGTGCAAGGCGCTGCGCGAAGAGGGTTACCAGGTCGTGCTCGTGAATTCGAACCCGGCCACGATCATGACCGATCCGGAATTCGCCGATCGCACTTACATCGAGCCGATCACGGCCGAAGTGATCGAAGCAATCATTGCTCGAGAAAAACCCGATGCGCTTTTGCCGACGATGGGCGGGCAGACGGCGCTGAATGCGGCGATGGAACTTTATCGCAACGGCGCCCTGGCGCGACACAAAGTAAAATTGATCGGCGCCAACGCGAAAGCGATCGCGAAGGGTGAAGATCGACAATTGTTCAAGGAAGCGATGCTGCGGATCGGACTCGACGTCCCGCGCTCGGGAGTGGCGCGCTCGCTCGCGGACACGGGGCGTATTGCTAAAGAGATCGGAACTTTTCCGCTCATCATTCGACCGGCGTTCACGCTCGGCGGGAGCGGCGGCGGCATCGCCTACAACCCGGACGAACTGGACGAAATCGCCGGCCGCGGCCTCGCCATGTCGCCGGTGAGTGAAGTGTTGATCGAGGAATCGCTCGTCGGCTGGAAAGAATTTGAAATGGAAGTGATGCGCGACCGGATGGACAACTGCGTCGTCGTTTGTTCGATCGAAAATTTCGACCCGATGGGCGTGCACACCGGCGATTCCATCACGGTCGCGCCGGTGCAAACGCTGACCGACAAGGAATATCAAATGATGCGCGACGCCGCGTTCGCGGTCATCCGCGAGATCGGCGTCGAGACCGGCGGATCGAACATCCAATTCGCGGTCCACCCGGACAACGGACGCATGGTCGTGATCGAGATGAATCCGCGCGTATCGCGTTCGAGCGCACTCGCGAGCAAGGCAACCGGATTTCCAATTGCGAAGATCGCGGCCAAACTGGCGGTCGGTTACGCCCTCGACGAAATCAAAAACGACATCACTCGCGAAACGCCGGCATGTTTCGAGCCGACGATCGATTACTGCGTCGTTAAAGTGCCGCGGTTCACCTTCGAGAAGTTTCCGCAAGCCGACGCTACGCTAACGACGCAGATGAAAAGCGTCGGTGAAGCGATGGCAATCGGCCGCACGTTCAAGGAAGCGCTGCAAAAGGCACTGCGCAGTTTGGAAATCAAACGCTTCGGGTTGTGCGGCGACGGGGTAGAGAAAGATGTCGATTTTGAGACGTTGCGATTAAAGCTCGCGATCCCGAATGCAGAGCGAATTTTTTATCTCGCACAAGCATTTAAAAAAGGAGCGTCCATCGATGAAGTATTCGAGCTGACCAAGATCGACAAATGGTTTTTGCGAAACGTGCAGCAGATTGTGCAGGAGCAGAGTCGATTAGAAGAATCGGCATTGGCGAGTCACCGGGTGCGAGTGCTGACCGAAACCGGTTCTACTACCTTAACCGCGAACCAAATCGCGCCCGCGATATTTGAAGATGGCAATGAACTATTGCGCGCAAAGAAGCTCGGCTTCTCAGACAACCAACTTGGATATGCGAATTCTCTCAAGCCGGCAGGGGTCCGCGCGGCTCGAACGCGACTGTCGATCTTGCCGACCTACCGACTGGTCGATACCTGCGCGGCCGAGTTCGAAGCTTATACGCCATATTACTACTCGACTTACGGGGACGAGAATGAGCGGCGCGAGAGTGGTAAACGAAAAGTAATGATCCTGGGTGGGGGGCCGAACCGGATCGGTCAGGGAATTGAATTCGATTACTGCTGCGTGCACGCGGCGTTCGCGCTGCGCGAGCTCGGGTTCGAAACGATCATGGTTAATTCGAACCCAGAAACCGTTTCGACCGATTATGACACCAGCGACAAACTTTATTTTGAGCCGCTCACGCTAGAGGATGTCCTTAATATATATGAGCAGGAAAAGCCGGAAGGCGTGGTGGTGCAGTTTGGAGGACAGACCCCGCTCAACCTCGCCGACGGATTGAAAGCGGCCGGCGTTCCGATTTTTGGGACGCAGCCGGAGAGCATTGAGACAGCGGAGGATCGAAAACTGTTTGCCGCGATGCTCGATAAGCTCGGACTGCGTCAAACGCCGAGCGGATCGGCGGTCAGTACCGATGAAGCAGTAAAGATCGCTGCCAAAATTGGTTACCCGGTCCTGGTCCGACCGAGTTTTGTTCTGGGCGGGCGCGCGATGGAGCTGGTTTACAACGAATCAGATTTGCGGCGCTACATGACCAGCGCGATCGAAGTAACGCCGGATCGCCCAGTGCTGGTCGATCGTTTTCTCGAAGACGCCATCGAAGTCGACGTCGATTGCATTTCCGACGGTGAAACAACCGCGATCGGGGCGATCATGGAACACATCGAAGAAGCGGGCATTCACAGCGGCGACAGCGCGTGCGTGATCCCGACATTTTCCTTGTCGCAGAAGGTGTTGAGCGAGATTTCGTCAGCGACAAAGGCGATGGCGCGCGAATTAAACGTCCGCGGCCTTATGAACGTGCAGTTCGCAGTTAAAGGTGAAGATGTTTATGTCCTGGAAGTAAATCCGCGCGCGTCCCGCACGGTGCCATTCGTGAGCAAGGCGATCGGCGTGCCCCTGGCCAAATTGGCGGCGAAGATTATGGCCGGCAAAACTTTGCGCGAGCTCGGATTCACCAAGGAAATCGTGCCCAAACACTTTTCCGTCAAAGAAGCGGTCTTCCCGTTTCTGCGTTATCAAGGGATGGACATTTCGCTAGGACCGGAAATGAAATCGACGGGCGAAGTGATGGGAATGGACGTCGATCTTGGACTCGCTTACGCAAAATCGCAGATGGCCGCGCCGCCGCCGTTGCCGAAAAAAGGGAATGTGTTCATCAGCGTGAAAGATAGCGACAAGGAGTCGGTGATTCCGGTCGCGCGCGAGTTTGTCAAACTCGGCTTCGGAATTATCTCCACCAGCGGCACAGCGGACGCGCTGGCGAAAGCCAAGATCAAAGTGAAAAAGGTCTTCAAATTGCACGAAGGCCGGCCCAACGTGCTCGATCGGGTCAAGAATGGCGACATCAGTTTCATCATCAACACGCCGAGCGGGAAAATCCCGCGTGAGCACGAGGTTATGATCCGAAATGCCGCGCTCGCGCAAAAAATTCCGATCATGACGACGGTGCGCGCGGCCCAGGCGAGTGCGAACGGGATTCGTTCTTTGCAAAAAAGCAAAGTGCAGGTGCGGAGCCTGCAGGAATATCACGCTACAGTCTGAAAATTTGCGACGGGTATAGACCGCCGCTACAGCAAAAGAATGAAGATGTCGATTTTAGCGATGTTACTATTAAGCTCCGCGCTATTTGCGGCGGAAGAAAAGAAGGAGGATACGAGTCCCGTGAGTACAGGAAATGAAGTCGCAGTAATCACAACGAGCGAGGGCGACATGGTCGTGGAGTTCTGGACCGACGCCGCGCCGAACACGATCGAAAATTTCAAGAAACTGGCCCGCGCCGGTTTTTACAACGGCACGATCTTCCATCGGATCGTGAAAGCATTCATGATCCAGGGCGGCGATCCGAATTCAAAAGATCCGAGCAAAGAAAATCGCTACGGCGAAGGCGGTCCCGGTTACAAAATCAAAGCGGAGTTCAACGATCACTTGCACGAGCGCGGCGTGATCTCAATGGCGCGCGAGCCCGATCCGGATTCGGCTGGTTCACAATTCTTCATTTGTCTCGCGCCGGTGCCGCGACTTGATCACCAATACACAACGTTCGGCAAATTGATCAAAGGGGACGACGTGCTGGCAAAAATTGGCGACACCCCGGTGAGCCGCAATAGCATGGGTGAAATGAGCAAACCGACGAAACGCGTGGCGATCGAAAAGATCGACATCGTCCCGGCCGGTTCGGTGCACTAGCCCTCCTCCTTGTCATTCCGAGCGAAGTCGAGGAATCTCCTACTGTTTCAGAAACATTTAGAGCTGTCTCCACTTCGGTCGACATGACACAAGACAAAATAAAAGTCGCGCTGGTGCAGATGCGTTGCGGCGCGGATTCCGAGAAGAATTTCTCTCGCGCTCTCGATTTCATTCGCGACGCGGCCAAGAAAGGCGCAGGGATTGTCTGTCTGCCCGAACTTTTCCGCTCCCAATATTTTTGCCAGACCGAAGACCACAAAAATTTCGAGCTGGCGGAAGAAATCCCCGGAAGATCAACCTCCGCGCTAAGCGAATTGGCGGGCGAGCTAGGCGTGGCGATTGTCGCATCGCTTTTTGAGAAACGAAGCGCCGGCATTTATCACAACACCGCCGCAATCATCGATGGCGACGGGAAGTTCCTCGGAAAATATCGCAAGATGCACATTCCGGACGATCCGCTCTATCACGAAAAGTTTTATTTCACGCCGGGCGATCTTGGTTTTCAGGCGTGGGAAACAAAGTCCGGCAAGATCGGCGTCTGCGTTTGCTGGGACCAATGGTATCCGGAGGCGGCACGACTGACAGCGCTGCGCGGCGCGGAAATTATTTTTTATCCGACGGCGATCGGGTGGCATCCGAGCGAGAAAGAAGAATTTGGCGCGGCCCAACATTCCGCCTGGGAAACCATTCAACGGAGCCACGCGATTGCGAACGGCTGCTACGTCGCCGCAGCGAATCGCGTCGGCCATGAAGCGCCGGCCGGCGGCGACGGAATTGAATTCTGGGGGCAAAGTTTCATTTGCGGGCCGGACGGCGAGATTCTCGCCAAAGGTTCGGTCGATCAAGAGGAAATGGTGATCGGCGAAATCGATTGGGACCGCGTGAATAAATATCGGACGCACTGGCCGTTTCTGCGCGACCGGCGCGTCGACGCCTACGCGGGAATCGAGCAACGGTTGCTCGATTGACAGTTTCATTTTGGGGAGAAGCGCCGTACGTTTGCGGCATGAAAACGATTCTCTTCATAACAATGTTTTGCGGGGTGGCTTGCTTTGCCCAGGCACAAGAAGTCACAAAGGCCGCAGCGCAATTGGAGCCGAAGTCGGGCAGTCAGGTAACCGGCCTGGTCACATTCACAAAAGTTGGCGACGAAATCCAGGTGGTCGCTGACATCCAAAATCTCAAACCGGGCAAACACGGTTTTCACATTCACGAAAAAGGCGATTGCTCGGCGGCGGACGCAGCGTCAGCCGGCGCCCATTTCAATCCGACCCAAAAACATCACGGCGGACCGATGACGCTCGAGCACCACGCCGGCGATCTCGGCAACATCGAAGCGGATGCTTCCGGCAAAGCGCATCTTGATTGGAAAGGCAAGTTGAGTCTTAGCGGGAAAGATTCAATCATCGGCAGATCTGTGGTCGTTCACGAGAAAGAAGATGATTTGAAGACGGATCCGGCCGGCAATTCCGGCGCGCGGATCGGCTGCGGCACCATTAATGCGGCCGATTAAGCTCTGCGCGAAATGGTAAGATCGACATGCAGTTAATGACGTTGAGTGAAATTCGCCGGAGCGCGCAAAGCGGGCCGGTATCGGCCCGGGTGCACGTGCAGGTCGAATCGGCAGCGCCGAAACTCACTCGCGAACAAAAACCGTACTGCGAACTGGGTCTGGCCGACGCTTGTGATCGGATGACGTTGCGGGTCTGGAGCGATCATCCTGCTTACAAAGCGTGCAGCGCTCTGAACAGCGAAAGCTTCATCGAGCTTACCGGAGAATTTAATTCTCATTCGCAGTACGGCCTCGAAGCACAGAAATGGACGGTGCGGCCATTAACGGCGCAGGAGAAGGACGAATTGTTGCAGGGCCCGGCCGAGCTGCGAGCCAAACAAAACGCAGATTGGCAATTCATCGTCGAGACGATTGCAACGATCACCGATCCGCGTTTGCGCGCGTTGTGCGATGCGTTTGTGAAAGATTTGGGCGAGCGTTTTCGGCGCACGGCGGCAGCGCGAAATTATCATCACGCGCGTCGCGGCGGCTTGGTCGAGCACACCGCGCAGATGATGCGGATCGCGAATAAGATCGCGCCGTTGTATCCGCAATTGAATGCCGATCTTTTGCTGGCCGGGATTCTGTTTCACGATTGTGGCAAGCTTTGGGAAAACGCACTGCCCGAAAACGGATTCGTCATGGGCTATGACGAGCGGGGTGAATTATTGGGACACATCTCGATCGGGCTCGAGCTAGTGAATTCGTTGTGGCGAAAAGTTTGGGCGGACAATGGCGACGCGTGGAAAAGCATGACCCCGCCATCAGAAGATGTGCGTCTGCATTTGTTGCATCTAATTGGAGCACATCATGGCGAAGCGCAATTTGGTTCACCGGTGAGTCCGAAAACGCCGGAGGCGATGGCGCTCCATTACATCGATAATCTGGATGCGCGGCTTGAAATGTTCGCCGCCGGCTACACCACGGCGAAACCGCTGGCTGGGCGCATCTTCGACCGCGTCCGTCCGTTGCCGGCAAATTTGGTGGCACCGCTTGAAAAATTTCAAACTCCGGCAGGTCGGCAGAAATCGGTCGATCAACTATTTTAACTGAAGCCGGCGCCTGGCTTCAGCGAGATAAGTTTTGTCGATCTCAAAGCCGATGAATTTGGGGACGTCGCAATTCTTGGCGGCAATGGCCGAATTTCCAATACCGAGAAACGGATCGAGCATCGTCTTCACAGACGAGATAGCGTGAAGTTTGATGCACCATTCGGCCAGTTGCACCGGAAACGTGGCCGGATGTGGTCGCTCCTTCTCGCGGCTCTGGATTGTTTGATAAGGAATGAACCAGGTATTGCCCCGACACCGTGCGTCGCGCCCCCGCGTATGCGACCAGCGAGCGATGTTGCTTTTGTCTTGATAAGGCACACCGAGCGCGAGTCGGTCGATGTCGATCTTGCCGTCGACAGTGAAGTGAAAGATGTATTCGTGGCAGTCGTTCAGGAATCTTTTTGAACTGATCGGTTTGAAATGACCGAAGGTCCGATCGTCAATGGCGATCGATTTGATCCAATGAATCGTGTTTTGAAGAACGAACAGGTCGCGCAGCTGAAAAACAATTTCGTGCGGAAGCATCGGGTTTGATGGCGCGGAACCGACATTGAGAAAAAATGAGCCGGTCGGCTTGAGAAGGCGACGAATTTGCGTCGCCCACACCGCGCACCAATTCAAATACGATCGTCGATCCTGTCGATCAGAATATTTTCGATATCCGATGCCGAGGTTATAGGGCGGCGACGTAACCACGAGATCGACGTCGGCATCAGGCAAGCGGGCCATGCCTCGAACGCAATCCTCGAGGCGCAGATGAAACTTGGTCACCAAAGAAAAGTGGCCGAACAAATTCGATTCGTACAGCGAATTCGTTATTGTTTAGGCAATGTCGGACAAACCCTCCAAGCTGAAGATTGCAGGGCGCGAATTCACCTCGCGCTTGCTTGTCGGCACCGGGAAGTTTGCTTCGAACGAATTGATGCGCGATGCGCTGGTAGCGAGTGGGACCGAAATTGTGACGGTGGCGCTGCGGCGCGCCGATCTTTCCGGCAAGCACGATCCGTTCGCGAATATTCTGGATTTTATCGATCCGAAACGCTTTCTGCTTTTGCCAAACACGAGCGGAGCACGCACCGCTGAAGAGGCAGTGCGGCTGGCGCGTTTGGCGGCGAGCGCCGGCTTGCCCAGATGGATCAAGCTCGAGATCCATCCCGATCCGCGTTATTTATTGCCGGATCCGGTAGAGACACTTGCAGCGGCTGAAATCCTCGTGAAAGAAGGATTCACGGTGCTTCCGTACATCAACGCCGATCCAGTCCTGGCGAAACGTTTGCAAGACGTCGGCACCGCCACAGTGATGCCACTTGGCTCGCCGATCGGCAGCAATCGCGGGATTGAAACCCGGCCACAAATCGAAATCATCATTGAGCAGGCGACGGTACCGGTCGTTGTCGACGCGGGTTTAGGAGCGCCAAGTCAGGCCGCTGAAGCGATGGAAATGGGCGCGGACGCAGTTTTGGTGAATACCGCGATCGCGATCGCGTCTGATCCCATCCGCATGGCGCAAGCGTTCAAAAAGGCGATCGAGGCCGGCCGTGAAGCGCACGAAATCGGTTTGGGCGAAAAGCAATGGACGGCTTCGTCGACGAGTCCGCTGACTGCATTTTTCTCGAGTCAGGCGCAGTCCGGCTGAAAAAACTTGCGCGCAACAATTCTATTTGCCCCGGGTTCAAACGTGGAGATAGTCATGCCCTCCAACAGCCCCCGCGGCATTAAACTAGCTGCTTTCTTTCCATCAACCCCCATGTTCTTGTCCGAGCTAAGCCGGATTCGGCGCAGTTTGCCTATTCGCTGATCTAGAACCAGATCACAATGCGGAAACATCCTCATTCCCAATTCCGGCGTTCTAGTCCACGCGTTTTCGCAGCCATCGGCCTTTGTTTAGTTGGCGCATGGTTGGCGATGTTAAGTCTGGCGGCGCCAATGCCAGCTTCGTTTCAACCGGAGATAAGAGAAGGCGAGCGAGTGCGTCCGTCCGAATTTCGGGGCGATGTCAGGAACCTACCGAAGGACGTCTCTTCGGCGCAGAGGAACACATTCAGTCGGCGCCCGCTTGAGCATGATCTTCCAGTGCCAGCGACCAAGCAAGTTTTGCCTGGAGTGCAACCGACGACAGTGTCAACAACGGGGACGTCCACTCAGACGGTCCAGGGGCCATTGGCTCCAATGCCAGGTCCATCGACATCGTTCAACGGCATGAACTACAACGCAAATGGAGCCGGTCACCCGCCTGACACTGTCGGAGACGTGGGACCGAACCATTTCGTCCAAGCTGTTAATACGTCGGTAGGAATTTATGACAAAGCAACCGGCGCCGCTCTCGCAACTTTTACTTTCGACGGCTTATGGTCAGGTGCTGGAACGGGAACACCATGCGATACAGATCACGGCGGCGACCCGACTGTGATCTACGATCCACAGCACGATCGGTTTATTGTCGCCGATTTTTCGTGGGCTGACATTCAAAACGGTCCTTACTACGAGTGCATCGCGGTTTCAAAAACGAGTAATCCGGTCAGTGGAGGTTGGTGGCGGTATGCGTTCAGGGCAGACGACGCAGCCCATCCGTGGTTTCCGGATTATCCGAAGATGGGAATCTGGCCGGACGGTCTCTACATGACGACGAACATGTTCGACTGCCTAGATAGTGCCTGTAATAGCGCCCACTATAGAGAGGCGCGGGCGTATGCATTGAACATCGACGATCTTGTAAATGGAGCGACGCTCCGGAGCGTAGTAGCCGACACGAATTCCTCTCGTTTCAGTCTGCTCCCCAGTAATTACCGCGGTACTGCTCCTCCTGCGGGACGAGAAAATTTGATGGTGGCAGAATCTGGAACCTTATACGCGTGGGAAGTTTACAAGTTCCACGTCGATTATGCCGTTCCATCTAATTCTACATTCACTGGACCCGTGAACGTATCTCAGACCCCTTACATCGGCGCGGCCGACCCTGTACCCGAGCCTTCTGGTAATGATACCGACACCCTTGCTGATAGGGCGATGATGCAGAATCAGTATCGAAACATCGGAGGCGTCGAGTCGCTGTGGGTCAATCACACGACCGGAACGCCGAGCGGATCAAGTCCGACGGGGATCCAATGGGCCCAGATCAATGTTACTGGTGGCACGATTAACACCACGCCGGTCCAACAGCAGATATTTAATAACGGCCCGGACGGTCTTAACCGCTTTATGGGATCGTTGGCCGTTGATCATGTCGGGAACATGGCTGTCGGCTACACCGCTTCGAGTGCGACCATCGCACCGGACATTCGATATGCCGGCCGGCTATCCACGGATCCGGCCAACACCTTGCCCCAAACCGAGGTAACAATGCTGCCGTCGATCACCCGCAGCGTGCAGTTCGGTATCTGCGGCAGTTCCGTCTGCACCAGATGGGGCGACTACAGCGCGATGAGTGTTGATCCGGTAGACGACTGCACTTTTTGGTACACAAACATGTACTTTCCGGTTAAGGGGTTAAATTGGGTAACCCGCATCGGCTCATTCAAGTTTTCGACGTGCTCAGCTAGTTCAACTCCGACTCCAACGGCGACGCCGACTCCTGGCGGAACTTCGACACCAACGCCAACTCCGACTCCGCCGCCGACCGGACCAGCGGTGATGCTGAGCCCGCCGCCGGGATCGACGTTTACTTCATCGAGTGTCACTTTCCAGTGGAGCGCGGGCAGCGCTACCGCTTATGGACTTACTGTTGGCAGTTCGCCGGGCGGCTCCGACATTTACGCGTCGAGCCAACTACAGGTGCTTTCGAAAACGGTAAACAATATTCCTACCGACGGGCGCACCGTTTACGTGAGACTGTATTCCCAAGTTAATGGTTCGTGGGTATCGAATGGCTATACCTATAAAGCATTCAATCCCTCGGCTACTCCGACTCCTACGCCGACTCCTGTTCCTACGCCCGCGCCGACCGCTACTCCAACGCCCACGGCAACTCCAACGGCGACACCCCCTCCGACTCCAACGCCTACGCCCACGGCGACTGCTACTCCAACGCCAACAGCCACTCCGACTCCAGGGCCGACCGTTGCTACGCCGTTTATCTCACCGAACGGCGGAACGTTTTCGCAAAAAGTTACCGTGCACATTTTCTGCATTACTTCTGGAGCAACAATTTACTACACGACAAACGGAAGCCCCCCGACCACTAGTTCGTCCCTTTATCCATCTGAGGGAATCCTTCTATCAGGCACGGGGAGTAAGACGGTCAAAGCAATAGGGGTAAAGAGCGGGTTGAGTAATAGCGCCGTCGCGGCGGCGACGTTCAACATTACGCCTTAGTCGAGTCGGCGCGCGTACTTGCGTCGTTGTAGAATTCAATCTGCCGCCCGCCGAGCCGGCGGACCACACGCCAACCGTTCTGCGCCGCAAGCGCGCAAAGATCCTGACCGGGTATTGATCGCAAAATCCGGAGTTCCGCCGGATGGATGATGAAAATCTCCGGCTTAGTCGCGAGTCTGGCTGCGATTTTGCTGGTTAAGCCCGCGAGACCGTCAATCTTTCCCATAAACGGATCTGCGGACACTTTGCCGCGATTTTTTCCCACCCTCGGTAGGAGCAGGCCACTCTGGAGCTGGCTTTGATTTACGATTTAATCTTTCGCGCAATGCAAGATGCGCTTTTCGCCCGGCAGAGGGTCCGCGCACATTCGGTTTTTTCATGTCGATCTTGGCCAGATTGTCGATCCGCCATCGCATTAGCGCAATTGGCGCGGGCGAGCTTCATCGGCTAAATTTTGTCGATGTTTTCGGAAACCATTGAGTTACGCGGCCACATCATCGATTCGCTCACCTTGCCAAAGGTGTTGGATCAGATCGTGACCCGCGGCGCCACTTTCAACATAGTCGAATTTAAGATTGGTCAAAAGCGCGTTGATCCCAGTCTGGCTCGAATCGAAATCACGGCCCCGAGCCGGCCCGAGTTGGACGAGCTGATCCAGCGTTTACGCGAGCAGGGCGCGGACGTAAATCGCTCTCAGTTAGGCAATAAGTAAATGTCGATCTTATGCGTGCGCTCCTGCTTTGCCCGCCGGATTACTACGGCATCGAGTACGAGATTAATCCCTGGATGAGCCGGGCGCGCGGGGCGGAAGCGGCGCTGGCGCAAGAGCAGTGGCGCGGTTTGCACGCGACCCTTTCCAAACTGGATTGCAAGATCGAGCTGGTCCCGCCGCAACCGAAACTGCCGGACATGGTCTTTACGGCCAATGCCGGGCTCGCTGTCGGCAAGCAATTTATTCCGAGCAATTTTCGGCACAAAGAGCGCGCCGGCGAAGCGCCGCATTTTACCAACTGGATGGAAAAACGCGGCTTCCAAGTTTCCTCGTTGCCCAATGATTACTATTTCGAAGGCGAAGGCGACGCGCTTTTCGGAGGCGACGCACTTTTTTGCGGTTACAAATTCCGCTCCGACATTAAATCTCATCGCGCCGTCGCCGAGATGCTCGGATGTCTTGTTGTCTCGGTGGAACTTGTCGATCCACGCTTTTACCATCTCGACACTTGTTTTTGTCCGTTGCCCGACGGCGCGGCCGTTTGGTTTCCGGCTGCGTTCGACGAATACGGACAGCACGCCATTCGCGAACACGTTTCCGAGTTGATCGACGTCGCACCGGAAGAGGCAATGCACTTTTGTTGCAACGCCGTCGTAATTGAACGCGACATTGTGTTACCCGAAGGCGCGCCCAAACTCGTCACCGATCTGACTGGTCGCGGCCACCGCTGTCATCAGCTCCCAATGACCGAATTCCTCAAAGCGGGCGGCGCCTGCAAATGTCTGACTCTGTTTTTGCCGCAGCGCGAAAAAATCTAAGCTTTTTTGTTCCGCTTGGCTTGCAACGCCAATTCGATTCTGCCGAGCGGCAAACAATTCATAACGTCGGCTTTAGTCAGCCAGCCTTTGCGCGCGATCCCAACGCCGAACCACAAGTCCTGCAATCGCTCCGTGCGATGCGCGTCCGGATTGATCACGCACTTGACGCCTTTCTCTTTCGCCAGCGGCCACCATCGCCAATCGAGATCGAGTCGCTTCGGTGCTGCGTTGAGTTCCATCCAGGTTCCAGTCGCGGCCGCGGCCTCGAGCACGGCCCGAACATCGACAAGATATGGATCGCGTTTTAACAACAATCGCCCGGTCGGATGCGCCAGGATCGTGACGAACGGACTCTCCAGTGCGCGGATGATTCGCTTGGTCATTTCCGCTTCTGACAAATTGAAAACGGAATGGATTGAGGCGACCGCGAAGTCAAGTTCCGCCAAGATCTCGTCGTCGAAATCGAGCTTGCCGTCGCGGAGAACGTCGCACTCGACGCCGGCGAACACCCGAAAGCCATCGAGCTTCTTGTTCAACTTGCGAATAGCGGCGATTTGCGAGCGCAGCTTTGCCGCGTCGATGCCGTGCGCCTGAATCGAGCTTTTGCTGTGCTCGGCAATCCCGAGATATTCCAAGCCAAGCTCCTGCGCGGCCACCGCCATTTCCTCGAGCGTATTGTGCCCATCGCTCGCGACGGTGTGACAATGAAAAGTGCCGCGCAAATTGTCCTGCTCCAATAAACGCGGTAGCGAATGTTTCTCGGCAGCTTCAAATTCGCCACAGTTCTCGCGCAATTCCGGTGGCACGAAATCAAGCCCGAGAGCGCGATACAAATCCGCTTCTTCGCGAACTGTTGGAATCTTAATTGTCGGCCTTCTAACTGCCCGTCCGGCTCGGACCTTTTGTGCTTTTGGATCGGGCGGCAAACGCGCGAGTCGGTATTCGTTCAACGTCCAGCCGCGCGCAAGCGCCCGGCTGCGCATCTCGATGTTGTGTTGCTTGCTTCCAGTAAAGTAATTGAGCGCGAAGGGATATTCCGCCGAGCTGACAACCCGGAGATCGCATTGAATCCCTGAACGCAATCGCACACTCGTTTTCGTCGGACCTTGGGCGATGATCGATTCCACCAGCGCATGTTTGACCAAAAATTTCGTAATCGCGGCCGGTTTCCTGGTCGCGACCACAAGATCGACATCGCGCACAATTTCCCTGCGCCGGCGATAACTTCCAGCGACATCCACTTGGAGGGCGTCGGCATGCGCTGCTAAATCTCGCCGGAGCGACTCCGCTTCCGCAGCAATCTGCCCAAATTGAAAATATCCGAAATGCTTCGCGCGCTGCTCGATGGCCGCGCAAATCTTTGCCTGCGTCGTCTCCCCAAAACCCGGCAATTCCGCGACGCGGCCAGACTCGCAGGCCTGGCGCAGTTGCTCGATCGAGCTGATGTGAAGCTGCTCGTAGAGCGCTTTGATTTTCTTCGCCCCGAGACCGGAGATTGAAAATAATTCGAGAATCGCCGCCGGAAATTCGGCCCGCAACTCCTCGAGGTATTTGAGTTTTCCAGTGCCGGCCAATTCCTTGATCTTGGCCGCGATCGCTTTCCCGATGCCGGGAATTTTCGCAAGGGCTTCCTCGTCCTGAAGGTCAGAAAGATTTCCGCCAAATGTTTCCAGCGACCGCGCGGCATTGGCGTAAGCCCGAATCTTGAAAGGGTTCTCGTCCTTCAATTCGAGCAACGTCGCAATTTCCTCCAAAACCTCGGCGATTTGCGATTTCGTCATTCCCTTGAACCGTTACCAAAGATTCCGAACATGGCGAACCAGTCGCTAAAATTAATCGAATGCCCGCGCGACGCTTGGCAGGGCCTGCCGCGCCAGATCCCGACCGAATTGAAGGCTCAATATCTCCGCGCGCTGATCAGCGCGGGCTTCAAACACGTCGACGCCGTGAGTTTTGTTTCGCCAAAAGCTATTCCGCAAATGGCCGATAGCGAACAAGTCCTCGAGCAACTGGAAGCGCCGACGGATGTCGAGATCATCGGCGTCGTGGTCAACGAAAAAGGGGCGGAACGCGCGATTGCGACAAAGCGCGTGACGACGCTCGGATATCCCTGCTCAATTTCACCCACATTTCTGCGGCGAAACCAAAATCAATCGCCGGATGAGAATTTCGAGGCGCTCGAGGCAATCAAGAAGCGCGCCGATGATGCCGATGTCGATCTTGTCGTTTATGTCTCGATGGCATTTGGGAATCCGTACGGCGACTCATGGAACGAAAACGAGCTTCGGGCAGCAATTGCGCGCATCGCCGAGCTTAGCATTCAATCAATCTCACTGGCCGACACCGTCGGAATGGCAGACGCGACTCTGATTCAGCAAGTCGTCACGACCGCGATGACATCGGGCAGTGCGTGCGAGATCGGCGTCCACTTGCACAGCACACAGGCCGACGCGGTCGGGAAGATTCTCTCCGCTTACGACGCCGGTTGCCGAAGATTTGACTCCGCGATTGGCGGACTCGGCGGCTGCCCGTTCGCGCAAAACGCACTCGTTGGAAATATCCCGACCGAAAGCGTGATCGCGGCGTTGAAGCAACGCGGCGTCGATCTGCCGCTCAAGATCGATAGTGCCGTGCTGCTCAACAGCAAGATTGCCGGCGAATTCGCCTGACGAACGCAGCCAGGTCACATTCGGCCGCGCTTTTGGTAAAAGGCGTAGCGATCGAGAATCGATTCGATGTATTTGCGCGTGGCTGGGAAATTGATGTTACCCAGAAATTCGCTGGTCGTAATTCCACCGGCTCCAATCCAGCGCTGAACGCGACTCGCGCCCGCGTTGTATTCGGCCAGAGCAAACGGCAATGGTTCGGATTCGTTCTGCCACCGCTCGAGCGCGCGTCGCAAGTACCACGAGCCGGCTTCGAGATTTGTTCTCGGATCGAAGAGTTGCTCGAAATTGAAATTCTCGATCTTGTGTTCACGCGCCCATTCATTGGCGGCTCTCTCGCTTACTTGCATCAAGCCGCGCTCGCCCGCAGTTCCATACTTTTGACAATCGAACCGGCTCTCGCGCCAGACTACAGCTTTGACCAGCATCGGGTCGAGCTGATGCTCCGCCGCGACCGACAGAATGAGTTTATCGTATTGTTGAAATCGCGCCGGGCTGACCCATTCGTAAAAACTGTAAAGCGCATCCCCGGACCGGAGCGCGAGGTAACCGAACCCGGCCGCCAAAGCGACCAGGACGCACAGAATCAGTTTTAAGACAAACCGGGCCATCTTATTTCAGGAGCTCATGCTCGTGATCGACTTAAACTTCAATTAAATTGTCAGCCAGCAAGATGATGAAGCCCAATTATGTTCGCGTGATTATCGACCGCGCCATTCAGCGCGAGTTCGATTACTCCGTGCCGGAAACTCTGGCCGATCGAATCGACATTGGTTCGCGGGTGCGGGTTCCGTTTCGAGACAAGTCCGCCCTCGCCACGGTTCTTGCCACGTTGGAGCAAAGCGACGCGAAAGGCATTCGGCCAATTGAAGCATTGGTCGGCGAAGGTCCGGCAATCAGTGAATCGCTTCTCGAACTGGCGAAATGGATGAGTGCCTATTATTGCTGCCCACTCGAAACGGTCATGCGCAGTTTGCTGCCGCAAGTGATCCGGCGCGCGGAGGTTGGTTGGAAAAAACAGCTCTTGGTCCAGCCGCTGACAAAAATCGAAAACTCCGAGGCCGGCGTGGCGGATAAGATCGACAATCTGCGGAAACGTGCGCCGCGTCAGGCTGAACTTTTCGACGCCATTGTCAGACTGGAGAAGCCAATGCCGGCTGCAGAATTGCTGCGCAAAACTTCGTTCGATAACCAAACGCTGCGCGCGCTCGTCAAGCGCGGCCTGATCAAGCTGCGCGAAGAAACGGTCGAGCGCGACCCACACGCGGACGAGCAATTTGTCGCGACAACAAATCTGGAGCTGAATGCGGAACAAGCTCTCGCGTTGAACAAAATCACCGATGCGCTTGCGGCGCCCGAGAGAGCCAAACCGATTTTATTGCACGGCGTTACCGGCAGCGGAAAAACCGAAATCTATCTGCAAGCGATTCGCGTTGCGCTCGAGCGCGGACGCAGCGCGATTGTGCTTGTCCCGGAAATTTCGCTCACGCCTCAGACGGTCGAGCGTTTCAAAAGTCGCTTTGCCGAAATGCATGAAGCCGTCGCAGTGCTACACAGTCATTTATCACAAGGCGAGCGCCACGACGAATGGCACAAGATCCATTCCGGCCGCGCGCGGATCGTGATTGGCGCGCGGAGCGCGGTCTTTGCGCCGCTGAAGGACGTCGGTCTCATCATTGTCGATGAAGAACACGAGACGACTTACAAACAGGAGGAAGCGCCACGCTATCATGCGCGCGACGTCGCGGTGGTCCGCGCCAAGATCGAGAAATGCGCAGTGGTTCTGGGAAGCGCCACGCCGTCGCTCGAGAGTTATCACAATGCGACGACCGGCAAATACGAACTCCTTACCCTGAGCCAGCGCGTGGACGACCAACGCATGCCGCTGATGCGGATTGTCGATCTTCGCCTGGAGCGCCGAAAAGAAAAGATCGCTCCTATTCTTTCGGAGAAATTGTCGCAGGCAATCGCGGACCGACTCGAAAAACGCGAGCAAACGATTCTGTTTTTAAACCGGCGCGGTTTTTCCACCTCACTGCTCTGCAGCAATTGCGGCGAAGCGCGCAATTGTCCGAACTGCAGCGTCGCTTTGACTTTCCATCGGCACATGGCCCGATTGAGCTGCCATCTTTGCGGACACACCGCGGCCGTGCCGAAGAAATGTCCGGAGTGCGGCAAAGATTCCCTGATTTACGCCGGATTCGGGACCGAGAAAGTTGAGTCGACCGTTTCTCACATTTTCCCGAAGGCAAATGTCCGCCGGATGGACGCCGACTCGATGACGCGCAAAGAAGCTTACCGCGAAACTCTAAGGAATTTCCGCACCGGGAAGATCGACATCCTGGTTGGGACTCAAATGATTGCCAAAGGTCTGCATTTTCCAAACGTGACGCTGGTCGGCATCATCAACGCCGACTTGGCGCTGCATCTTCCTGATTTCCGCGCGGGCGAGCGAACTTTTCAATTACTCACCCAAGTCGCGGGCCGGGCCGGTCGCGGTGAAACGGCGGGCGAAGTTTTCGTCCAAACTTACACGCCGTTTAGTCCCTCGATCCAGTTTGCGCGGCATCACGATTTCGCGGGCTACTTCCAACAGGAATTGGAGTTTCGGGAACGCTGCGATTTTCCGCCATTCAAACACGCTATCTTGATCACGGTCCGCTCCGCGCATGAAGGCCGGGCGAAATTGTCCGCCGAAACTTTGGTGCGCCGTCTCAAAGAATCGCTCGGCTCAGAATTCATACTCGGTGACACCACACCGGCGCCGCTGGAAAAACTGCAGGGGCAATTCCGGTTTCATATTTTGCTCCGCGGCGATGCGATCATGCGGCTGAGCCGGCTCGCGCGCGAGACTCTCGATAAATTGCCCCTGCCCGAAGACGTCATCGCGACCGTGGATGTCGATCCGTATCAGCTGCTCTAGCACATTCAAATTGCATCGGCGTTCCGAATTGGATTAGAAAAAGCTATGAGAAAGTCCCCCCTTGGGCTGGTCGTTGCCGCAATCGTTTGTTTTCCAACGCTGATCAGTCAGGCTGCTGGCCCCGCGCCGGCAGCGCTGAAAACATTCTTGGAACGCGAAGGTTTCGGCGGGTCGCCTTTGCAGCGGCGTTTCGGAAATCATCTCTTCGCCACCACGCTTATCAACGGCCGGAAAACGGCACTAATGATCGACAGCGGCTGTCCGATTACTCTGATCGACCGGGCAAGTGCGCAAAAGCTTGGGCTGCGGGTCGAGGAGACGAAAAAGTATATCGGCGGCGTCACTGGAGAAGCGGAGCGCTACGGCATAAGCAAGCTTGCAACGTTGGCAATGGGGAACTGCACATTCGCAAACGTTCCGGTGGAGGTCGCCAACGAAAGCCAAATCAATCTAATCGCGCGACCACATCTCGACGGCCTCTTCGGCGCGCATGAAATGGCGAAGTTTGGAATGATCGTCGATTGCGCGCGACAGATGATTTACGTCAATCCAAAAGGACCATCGGCGGCCACGACCCAAAAACTTGCGCAGTTCCTCGCCGGCAGAGGCTTCACCCGCATCCCGATGCGTTTCAACTCGGATCAACATTTGGATATCGATGCCGCGATCAATGGGCACCCCGTTCGCTTGATTGTTGATACTGGTGCCGCCATGACTCTTCTTTCCGCTCCGGTTGCCTCTGCCTCGGGCACGTCTTTGTCACCGCTTTATTCTGCGGGCGGACAAGGGATCGGTCACGTTCAACAGTTAACTTTGGGCGGGAATCTGATCGTTAACAACGCGGAAGTCGCCGTTGGCAGGGTCGCTAAAATGGTCGGGGCCGGAATTCTGGGCGAAGAATATCTATCGTGGAATTTCGCAGTCGTAGACATTGGCGGCATGAATCTTTTCCTTCGCCCGCCCGAGTCGGCGCCGAGAAAGAATCGTTGACGCGATTCGCCTCCCAAATACTTCCGATGCTTTTATCTCGATGCGAAAGATTCTAATCGCAATCGCGATAGCATGGCTGATTGCGATCACGTTCGTTCAACGCGCGACTGCAACTTAGTGCTTGATCATTTTCGGGACAGTCGCCTTGGCAAGGCTGGTAAATGCGGCCACTGCGCTGTTTGCTGCCGAATCGCTCAGCCGTAAGAGGCCGATATCCAGATCGAGCTTCTTTCCCTGCAGTCGGATCGCTTTTAATTTCAAACTTTCCCTCCCTCGCAATGCGATCTTCGGCATTAACGTTGCTGCTTGCAAAGGCCCAAGCGAGCGAAGCAATGTTTCAATCGCGTTGATTTCGGCCACCATGTGGGGGCGGACCTGGTGTTTTAGACAAATTTCGTCCGTCATCCTGCGCATCACGAACGTGTCGGGCAATTGGAGTAGGCGCTGCCTGTGCAATTGTGAAAAATTAATCACGCGCCGATCCGCCCACGGGTGGTTCTTAGCTACAATTAAGGCGAACTCATCGGTGCAAAGACGCTCATAGCGCAAGTTCGGAGAGTGACGGGTCAGAAAGCCAAGGCCGACATCCATGCGACCTTCTTCCAGCGCTGTCTCGATCTCGGTGGATGAAATTTCCTCGACCGTGATGCTGATCGCAGGATGATCGGCGGTAAAAAAGCCGAGGAGCTGCGGCACAAGCGGCACGTTGAGCACCGGGATAACACCCAAATGCAGCGCGCTGCGTAACTGTCCGGGGTCGCTGTGCAGTTCCTGAAGAAAATTCTCCAACTGGTGAAGGATCGCGCGAGCGTGCTCCTGAAAAATTAGGCCCCGCGGGGTCAGAAGAATCCGCTTCCCACGGCGCTGAAACAGGGGGACGCGAAGACCCGCCTCCAAATCTCGCATCTGCTGAGAGACACTCGGCTGAGAAATTCCGAGCCGGTCGGCCGCGCGACTGAAGCTACCAGCTTCGGCGACCGCGAGAAAATAGCGCAGATGGCGGATGTCCAAGGGTTCCGGCATGAAAACCGAATATTGTCTGGCTAAATTGCGAAATGCAATCAGGCAGCTTGATCTAGAAGAAACATTCTGCTTCCATAGGTAACGCTTATTGCGCTATTTCTAAAACCTCTGAATACGAAATGATTTTCCAAAAACTCACGACGGCGGCCGCGGTCACCGTTCTGCTCCTGGCCGGTTGCAGGAAAAACTCTGCTTCCAGCGCTGCTCACTCAAATAAAGTCCGTGTCGGCTATATCGGGTTGACCTGCGAAGCTCCGATTTACACGGCTTACGAGAAAGGCTTTTTCAAGGAGGAGGGACTCGAGCCTGAACTGGTGAAATGCAATTGGGCCACTTATAAAGACGCACTGGCGCTTGGCAGCTACGACATCACCCATCATCTGGTGATGTATTTTCTCAAACCGATCGAACAAGGTTTGGATGTACGGTTCCTGGCCGGCATTCACCGCGGATGTCTGCGTGTCCAGGCGGGCGTGAAAACAAATATTCACACGATTCAGGATCTGAAAGGCAAGCGGATTGGTGTGCCGGGAATGGGAACGCCACCATTCGTCTTCGCGAACCGTGTCTTCGGAAGCCACGGAATTGATGCCGGAAAAGACGTTACCTGGAAAGTTTTTCCGGCGGGTGAATTAGGTCTGGCAATCGATAAAGGCGAAGTCGACGCCGTCTGCAACGCCGAACCGATCGGGAGCTTGCTAATCGCGGAGGGGAAGGTGAGAAACATTGCCGACCAGATACTGGACGAACCCTATAACAAAGAGTATTGCTGCGAGGTAATCGCGAACGGCAAATGGGTGGACGCTAATCCGGACACGGCGGCGAGAGCAACGCGTGCCCTGTTGAAAGGGGCCAAGTGGGTCGAAACCAACCCGAGGGCTGCAGCAGTCATGGCCGTGGAGAAAAAATATCTCGCCTCAACACCCGAATTGAACACGGCGGCCCTCGCGCGTTTGCGCTACATACCAAGTGTCCACATGGCTGAGGAGTCGGTTCACACCGCCGGCCGGGAGATGAAAGTGGCGAAGATGCTTTCTCCGGACACCGATACCGAAGCGCTCGCCAAACGTGCCTTCATGCATCTTGACGGCGTTACCGACGAATGGATTAAGACCTTGGAGGTGGAGAAAGTCGCCGGAGGCCAGGTTTCACCCGATGAAGATATCCGGCTCATCGCGGAGTTGGTTCAACAAGACACGGGAGATTCCTGCTGCCGAAGAAAAATGTTCGATCAGCCGGATCAGGATGCTCCGAATCTGGCCGACCCTGACGCACCGTGCCTCCCGAAAAACATGATAGCCGTCCAGAAATGAGTACTGCCCTAGAAGAAGTTCCGCCGTAACCTGCGATTGTTTTCAGCGACAAACGACTTGCCGGCGAAACAGCATTTGTCACTCCACCTGTGGAACTCATTTTGATACGCAAGAGTCATGCTGCAAGAAGAGATCACTGGCCGCCCTGAAATAAGTTCCCCTAAATCGACCACGCAGCTGCCTTCCGCGCCACCGCAACCAGACGTAAATGCGATCCAGCGAAGAGAAGGCGGATTGAAATTGGGCTGGCGCGCGCAGTTGGCGGTCCCTCTCGCAGCTTTAGTGGCGCTCGCAATTCATTTGCTCTTTTCGAAGAGGGCACCGGCGGTGGAAACGCATTCTTACACGCTGTTCGTCTACGAAATCGTCGGTGTGTCGATTGTCCTCGCAATTGCGCAACGATTCTGGACGCCATTGCGCTCCTGGATGCGGCACATGTGTCCGATCTTCACGGTGGCAATTTTGGCACTCGGTCTTTGGGACTTGGTTACATTTGGTTTCCAACTGCTCCCGCTGCCGTACTTTCCCGGGCCAGCGGCGGTACTGCGCAGTCTAATTAGTGATCGCGTGCTTTTGCTGGATAGCACCTGGCATTCCCTCGCGTTGCTTCTAAGTGGCTACATGGTTGGTGTTCTCGTTGGCCTGATCAGCGGGATTTGCATCGGATGGTCGACTCCGATTCGATACTGGGGAATGCCGATGCTCAAGATCGTCGGCCCGATTCCAGCAACGGCGTGGATCCCTCTCGCAATGGTAGTTTCACCGTCCGCTATTGTGTCCGCAGCAGGCTTGATCGCACTGGCGGTTTGGTTTCCAGTCACCATGCTTACTGCTTCCGGCATTTCTAATACTCCTGCGTCTTACCTCGACGTTGCTCGGACGCTCGGCGCCGGACGCGCTTACCTCATCTTTCGCGTCGCAATTCCCGCCGCGGTCCCGAACATCTTCATCGGCTTGTTTATGGGACTCGGCGCATCCTTTCTAACGCTCGTGGTTGCAGAATCGGTCGGGGTGAAGTCTGGCCTCGGCTGGTATGTCAGTTGGGCGCAGGGCTGGGCCGAATACGGCAAAGTCTTCGCCGCCCTTATCATCATGGCCGCCTTCTTTTCAACCGTCATGACTCTTCTGTTTAAGGTCCGCGACCGCGTGCTGGTGTGGCAAAAAGGAGTAATCAAATGGTAACGCTTGCCCAGCCCGAGGCATCCTCGCTTGGCGTTCGGGAAATCCGGAAGAGTTTCCCCGCGCCCGACGATCCTCTCACAAGCCGGCTGGTCCTGGATGGAATCTCGTTCTCGCTTGCAGCCGGAGAATTAGTTTCGCTCATCGGCCCAAGTGGCTGCGGGAAGTCCACTCTCCTTCGCCTCATTGCCGGTCTGGATTCTGCCGACTCGGGAGAACTTTTGATCGGCTCTGACCCGATCACCCATCCAGGAGCGGAACGCGGTTTGGTTTTTCAAGATCCGAATCTCTTCCCGTGGCTCACCGTCCGTCGCAACATTGAAGCCGGGCTGGTCGCGCGTGGGGTTTTGCGAGAAAAACACGAGGAAGTAGATGAGTTCATGCGTCTGGTGGGCCTTGAAGTATTTGCCAACGCCTACCCCCACCATCTTTCCGGCGGCATGGCCCAGCGTGCCGCGCTCGCGCGAGCGCTTATCAATCATCCCAAAGTCCTTCTCCTGGACGAACCGCTCGGCGCGCTGGACGCTTTTACGCGCATGCGGATGCAGGATGAAGTGCTTCGCCTCTGGCAGGCTCGCCGCACCACGATGCTCCTGGTTACTCACGACATCGACGAAGCCATTTACATGAGCGACCGGATCATGATCATGACCTCCCGGCCAGGGAAAATCGAACGCACAATTTCGATTGCTTTGGATCGCCCACGTCAGCGCAGCAGCGAAGATTTCCTTCGCCTGCGCGCCGACATTCTAAATTTTCTTCATTTCGCAGGGAAAGGTTAGGGTGAATGGAGCCGGCAGTCGGATTCGAACCGACGACCTGCTGATTACAAATCAGCTGCTCTACCAACTGAGCTATGCCGGCAACGAAGCCGGGGAAATTAGCGCACAGTTTGAATTTGAACAACGTGCGATTTGACTGTTGGTAAGAGGTCAGACTGAATGCCCGTTGTCATTTCTGCTCGATCAACGCCGAAGCGCGGCGCGATTATCCTGAGAGAGTACCGTCGCTAAGACATTGAGACCCCAGCACGCATCCAAAACGTTATTCTACGGCGTAGCCTGCACCCTGGTCGTCGCCGCAGCAGTCCTAGTCAGAGTGTGCGCCGCGTTCAATGACCTTTGGATGGATGAGATTTGGTCTCTCGAGCTCGTTCGGGAACTTCATTCCGCGCTTGGCGTTTTCACTCAGACCCATCACGACAACAATCATTATTTAAATAGCCTGTTTATTTACTTCCTCGGCCAACGCGGCGACTGGGCGGGCTATCGGATTCCCGCGGAGGTTTTCGGAATTGGCACAATCGTTCTCGCCTGGCTCATAGGCGCACGGCGGGACAGGTGGACTGCGTTCTTTTGCATGTTTCTGGTCAGTTTTTCTTATGTCCTGATCTTGTATTCATCAGAAGCGCGCGGTTACGTGCCATTAATCTTCTTTTGTTTTCTATGCCTCTTGGTTCTCCACTCCTTTTTCGATAAGCCGCGGTGGCAATCAGCGGCTTTGTTCTCATTGAGCACGGTTCTCGGGCTCACTTCGCACCTGACGTTCGTCATTTTTCTGTGCGCTTCACTGCTTTGGTTCTGGGTG
>Ga0209161_10000365_pt1 | contig 36496 bp, 31 predicted proteins | sample GraSoiAngelo_155_FD_186169 | JGI IMG/M metagenome (GOLD analysis project Ga0209161, IMG submission 186169) | Grasslands soil microbial communities from the Angelo Coastal Reserve, California, USA - 14_1009_13_30cm (SPAdes) (version 2) | ecosystem: Environmental > Terrestrial > Soil > Grasslands... | reverse complement strand
CCTTTTACCTCGCCATCGCGGTTCTGTTCTCCCGGAAGGTGAGCTTCTGGTCTACGGCAATTGGTTCAGCGATTGGTGAGACTATCAACATTTTCGTCTTCGGCGAGGCTCCATCGATATTTGCCTTGACCTTCGTCCCCGGAATAGTGCTCGCGCGAGCGCCTGAAGTTCTGATCATTCATAGATTCAGAGAAAAGGCAAGACGTTTGCTGGTTTTCGGAATGATTCTTGCTACGATCTATGAGACGGTCGTTTTCTTCTTGATTGATTGGCCGATTTACTCATTTACCGCGTTTTATTGCATTCAACCAGGGTGCAGCTCTTCCGGATTGGTCCAAGGGTTCTGGCTTGCGTCCTTCGACTTCGCGACCCTTGTCGACATCGCGTGGATACCTGTCGCCCTAGTCCTCGTCGTTGCCGCCCAGAGAGCATTTCGGGTCCAGCACTTCGACTAGGCCCGAATCCATGCGCGAAGCTCCAAGGGTCGGCAAGGCCGGTCAGAGGGTCTTAGAATCCGTCATCTACAAGTCCTTGGGGGCTTCATCATCTCGACTAGTCGTCGGCCCTGCTTTCGGCCTTGACAATTCGATTGTCCGGCTTAGCCGTGGCCGCGTTCTGGTCGCAACCTCCGATCCGTTATCATACATTCCTTCGCTCGGCCCCAAGGTCTCAGCGTGGCTGTCTGTTCATCTATTGGCTTCCGATCTCGCCACGAGCGGATTTTCCCCTCAGTTCGGACTCTTTGACTTCAACCTCCCGCCAACCCTTAGCGACGCAAGCTTTGCCAAATATTGGAGGTCTTTCCACCAAGAATGCAAGAGGCTGGGACTCTCAATCATCGGCGGCCACACTGGAAGGTATCCAGGCATAGATTACACGATAGTTGGAGGAGGTGTCGTAATGGCTATTGGCCGTGAGGACCATTATCTAACGTCAAGCATGGCTCGTAATGGAGATGATGTTGTGCTGACAAAGGGAGCGGCAATCGAGACTACCGCAGTCTTAACGCGTGTGTTCCCTGGTAAAGTAAGGAAGGCTCTTGGTAGCACTCTCTTTGACAAGGCGTGGAATTATCTCCATAAAGTGAGTACAGTAGCAGATGCGTTGGCTGCATCGTCAATTGGAGTTCGACATCGAGGTGTCACAGCAATGCATGATGCGACAGAAGGTGGGGTGATCGCTGGGCTGATAGAACTGACGAGTGCGTCTAGGCTCGGTCTGATGGTGGATTTGGGACAGATACATGTTAGCGAAGAAACCGAGCGCCTGTGCGAACTATTCAGGATTGACCCGCTGGTTTCTCTCAGCGAGGGAAGTCTCATCATCGCATCAAGACCAACAAAAACCAACGAGATCCGGGCCAAGTTGTCCTCACACGGAATTCCCTCAAGTATTGTTGGGAGCCTGACGTCGAAGTTTCGAGGCTGCAAGGCCATTACAAGCAACGGGACACGTAGTCTCGGTTACCCTGACGTGGACCCTTACTGGAAAGCATATTCAAAGGCGATCAAAAGAGGCTGGTCATGAAAAGCGCGGGAAAAAGAGCATGAAGTTGAGATTCCCGAGCTTGAGTCTACGAAGGCTACGCCGGAATCTTCAGTTGTTCGTTCTCGTGTGAGTAAATGTAGACGGGGTTCTCTATGCGTCGCAATAGGTCGATTGATTCGAGTCCTTGCGCCGTGCTGTAGATCATTCCTGTGATGTTCCGTTTCTCAATGTTTTCCGGTAGGGGAGCGGCATCTCCTGCGTAAACGAGGTTCCGGTTCTTCCACTTCACGATAACTGACTGGTGCCCTACGGTGTGGCCTGGTGTTGGCACGATCTCCACTCCGTCCTCAATCGTGTATCTTCCTCGTAGCGGCACGATTTCTCCTTCAGTATCGAAGAATTCGCGCAGGTAGCTTACCCGCATGAATCTGTCTGGAAAGTACGCGTACCGGACCTCGTCTATTTGTTCTAGAAACTTTGCGTTGGGAAAGAGAAGATTGTTTCCACAGTGGTCAAAATGAAGATGAGTGTTCACCACCAAAGTAATGTCGCCAGGTTCCAGTCCAGCCTTCTTCAACGATAGCCGTAGTTGCTCTTCCTTTGTCCTGATGACCTCGTGGAATTTCTCGTATTTCGGTGGCAATGTCCCGATTCCGGTGTCGACCAGAATATTCTCCTTGTCTGTTCGGATCAGCAGCGGTTTGAGGGCTGCTCTGTACTTGGTTCCCTGATATTTGCCAAATACGAGAAAGCTCTTGTCAAGCATGAAATACCCATCTGTAAGTAATCTTACGTCAACGACCGTCAACTGGACCCGCGTCCGGGGTCTGATTGAAAGGCTATAAATTATCCAGGTCAGCACCGTCACTTCGGTTGTTGTTTGGTGATAGCTTCGGCCACCTCTAATTGTAAAGTAAAAGGGGTGAGTGATTATCACGTTAGGCGGTCGTCGTATAAGCCTGTCACGCTGGGATGAGGGGAGTGACTCCGACCAGGTGACAGGTCTGAACTGGGATAACCGGTTGGTTGGCCACTGTAAAATCCCTGCCTGGCAATGGGCCAAAAGCTACCACGCTATGGGCGTGAGGGGGCGGTTGAGGTTCGACCGTTCACTGCCAAGAAGAGGCTATGTGTCTCTGAGGCTCAAGGGCTCTCAGGTGAAGCAATGATAGGGAACTCGACGACGGTAATCCTTGGAGTCGATGAGAGCAAGTCTAGTCCTCGAGCAACCGAAGACTTGACAGAACCTCCAGGTCGAAATCCTTCAAAGTGAGTCCGGACAAGTTATCAAGGGATTTTTGGAGCGGTTGGCCGACTTGGTTGGAACGGGTTTCAGGCGAAAGCCTTTCTGGGTTCCTTCTGGTGAGCGAGTAAAACAGGCGAATCTCACCCGATTTCTAGCATTTGTCAACCAGAAGTACAGTCTGAGTTTCGGATCTTATTCTGAGCTTTACAGGTGGTCCGTTGAGAAGCCTACTGAGTTCTGGTCCGCCATGTGGGATTACGCAGGAATCATATTCTCGAAAAAGTTTGAGGCAGTTGTGGATGATCTCCGCAAATTTCCCGGGGCCAATTGGTTTTCCGGGGCGAGACTCAATTTCGCCGAGAACCTTCTGAGATTCAGAGATGAAAGGATCGCCCTCATCTCGCGGTCTGAGGGACGAGAGCGTTCGAGCCTGACCTACTCTGACCTCTACAAAAGAGTCGCGCGTGTGGCGAATGGTTTACGTGAGACCGGAGTACGAGCTGGTGACCGAGTCGGAGGTTACCTGCCGAACATAGAGGAAGCAGCGATCGCAATGTTGGCTGCTACCAGCATCGGCGCAGTCTGGGCCTGTTGCGGGGCGGAACTCGGCCTAGGTGCCGTACTGGATAGGCTCGGTCAGGTCAAACCGAAAGTATTGTTCGCTGTTGATGGCTACGTCTACAAGGGAAAGAAATTCGACATCTCGTCCAACGTTAAAAATGTTGCAGACGGAATCCCTTCGCTAGATCAGATAGTGACGATCCCCTACTTGGACGTCGAATCCGGCGTGGGCCAACTCGTCAACTCAGTTCGGTTCGATGAATTCGGAGCGGCGAGTAGGTCGGACCAGATTCGGTTTGAGCAATTGCCCTCAGACCATCCGGTTGTCGTCATGTTCACGTCAGGGACAACAGGGAAGCCGAAATGCATGGTCCAAGGCGCCGCGGGAGTTTTGGTAAACCAGTTGAAGGAGACGCAACTTCATGCTGATTTGAAGAACACGGATCGGATTACGTACATTACCTCGCCAAGTTGGATGATGTGGAACTGGCTGATGAGCTGCTTAGCAGCAGGTGCGACTATCGTTTTGTTCGACGGAAATCCTCTCTATCCAGAATGGGACACAATGTGGAGGCTGGTTCAGGAAGAGAAGATAACAATCCTGGGATGCAGTGCCAGTTACATCAATCATCTCAGGGGAATAGGAGCGAAACCGGGCAAAGATTACGATCTATCATCGCTCAGGGAGATTTCCCAAACGGGATCGCCTCTCTCCGTGGAAGGGTTTGAGTGGGTCTACAAAGTGGTCAAAGCGGATCTGCATCTCAACTCGATCAGTGGAGGTACGGACATCAATGGTTGCTTCGCGGGTGGAGTGCCAATTCTCCCTGTCTTTGGAGGCGAGCTGCAGGCACCGGGGCTCGGGATGAAGATCAACGTATACGATGAGCACGGGCAGCCAGTCGTTGACAGGATGGGCGAGCTGGTCTGCGAGGCACCGACACCATCTATGCCGTTATACTTCTGGGATGATCCCAATAATGAGCGGTACCGTGAGGCCTACTTTGAATATTATCGCGCCAAGGGGAAGAACGTTTGGAGGCACGGCGACTACGTGCTCCTCCACGGCGATACCGGTGGCTACACGTTCTATGGACGTTCGGACGCGGTGATAAAGGCATCTGGGGTCCGTGTTGGTACGTCGGAGATCTACAATGTTGTTGAGAAACTGCCTGAGGTCGCTGACAGTCTTGCGGTAGGTCAGAATTGGGCGGGGGATCAAAGAATCATCCTATTCGTCAAACTATCCCCGAACCACAAGCTAACGGAGGAACTGAAAGAGAAAATCAAGAGAGTGATTCGGGCTGAGGCTTCGCCCAAGCACGTTCCAGCTCTGATCCTGCAAGTGCCTGACATCCCCTATACTCTAAACATGAAGAAAGTTGAGGTTGCGGTCGCGAACATTGTAAACAACAGACCTGTAACCAATCGGGATGCTCTCGCAAACCCCGAATCCCTCGACTTCTACACGCAATTGCTTCCACAACTGCGAGCAAAATAAGATGAGCTCGCGCGAGGATTCACCGCTTTAACGTTGAAACGGTTTAGCGTTGGCGAACGTGATTGCTAGATGATCTGAAGCGAGATATTTCCAATTTGTTATCGCTTCCTTGGTTCTAAGTCTCTCTTCTACTCTCTATCACATTTTTCGAAAGAGGTAGATTGCCCAGCCTAGGACCTCTCTTCCCCATTTGAGATAAGATTCTCTCGCCTTCGAATCACGTGCCAGCAGTTCTTCGAGGTCGGTGTCCTCCGGATGAGCAAAAGCATATTCCGCTGCGGCGGACCAGTGAAGCCCTTCTGATCTGTCCCAATCATCCTTGCTGCTGACAAGTGTGAAGACAAGCCTCAGTCCTTCCGGCTCTCCCATTATGGCATTTCCGTGATGCGTGTTGAAAGAATCAGCCTGGATCCCTTCAGACTGAATGTATTCTTGGGGAGGATTCCTACGCCAGAACGGCTCGCCGACCATCACGAATCCAGATGACCTCGTCATTCCTCCTAGAGTTTTGACAGTTTTCCTGTAGCCACCGTAAATCCATGTGGCCCCTATGCACATGGCTAGGTCTGAGTATTCCCCAGTCTCAGGCTTGTACTCGGCACCGTCCATTTCTAGGAACTTCAGTTTCGCATGCGGAATGCGTTGACCTTTACGCTTCTCAGCCTCCCGTATGCAATATGGAGACTCGTCGATTCCTAGTCCTTTGATGTCGTACTTCTCTGCTAGCCTGATCAACATCTCTCCCTTTCCGCATCCGACATCTATGACCCTAGCATTCGGCTTCAGTTCCAGCAGATCATAGAAGCGCTCCAGTTTAGTCTCGTCTACAGGATTCATTACAAAGTGGCGCTGGTGAATGATATCGTAATACTTCCAGCGGTCCATGACAGGATGTCCGGAAGAGGTGTTATTTGGCTGTGGTGAAATGCATTTTCCTGGGTCGATGCTCAGTCTCTTGATTCTAGGTTACTGTAGAAGGCATATCTTGTCTCCCGCCTTCACTAATGCGCCGGATTGAACGTAGACCTCGCTCACAATTCCAGTCTTTGGTGCGGCAATCTCGTTTTCCATTTTCATCGCCTCAAGGACAGCTAGCGGTTGGCCCTTAGTTACCGATGTGTTAGGAGACGCTTTCAAGGATACGATTCTCCCGCTCATGGGCGCAGTTATTACAACATGCCCAATAACAATTTGAGATGCTCCCGCATCTCGGGATAATTGTTCTCTCTCATCTAAACTCACATTGAGTAGTCTTCCGCTTAGTCGAATGAGATAGTCGCTTCCATCGGGCTCTTCTTCTCTTCTGGCGATGAGAACCTTCCCATTGACATTCGCAATCAGATCTGGTTGGTCATCTGTTGGCTCTCGGAGGATGCGAACACTCAACTCTTCATCGTTGATTTTGATCTTTTGAGTCATGCCCTGCTTCTCGACCTCTGTAATGGCCCAGGTTCGTCCGTTGACAGTGAGGCGGCGAATCTGTTTAGAGTCCTTCGACAAACAAGGGTTGCCTCGGTGATGGTTCCGTCTGGAGAGTGTTTCGCCATCTTGTCTGAGTTCTCTCTAATTGCGATCTGCTCGGCCCTGAGAAGCGATAGTTTGCCGTCAAATGCAGCATCGCGACCTCCTCCTTTGACAGTTGTGGTTTGAAGTTCCAGGTATCGATCTTGTTGTCGAGGAGCTGAGTATGGTAGTCACCGCGGACAAAGCCTTTGTCTTCAAGTATGGTCTGGTGGAGAGGAATCGTGGTCTCAACCCCGATAATGATCGTCTCGCTCAAAGCGCCTTTGAGCCTTTGAATCGCCTCCTCCCTAGTACGGCCGTATGAAGCAATCTTCGCGATGAGAGAATCATAGTATTCTGGCATGACAGCACCGTCGACCATGGCAGTATCGACTCTGATCCCGGGGCCTCCAGGCGGGACAAACTCTTCGACGCGGCCGGGCGACGGAGCAAAGCCCCTCGACGGATCCTCCGCGTTAATCCTGCAGTTCATCGCAGCACCGCTAAACTCGATCTCTTCTTGAGAAAACCCAAGACCCTCTCCGTCAGCGATTCGAATCTGCTGCTCGACAATATCCACACCAGTGACCATTTCCGTGATGAGATGTTCGACTTGGATCCGTTTGTTTGTCTCAAGATAGTAGAACTCGCCTCCCGCTGATTGTACGAACTCTACCGTTCCCGCACTTTGGTACTTCGTCGCTTTTGCGATTTTCAAGGCAAGGGAGACCAGTTTTTTTCTCAACGTGGAATCGAGTCGGGGCGCGGGTGTTTCTTCGAGGATTTTCTGGTGTCGCCTCTGAAGTGAGCATTCTCTTTCACCCAGATGGACAAGTTGTCCTCTTTGTCCGGCGATTATTTGGACTTCTATGTGTCGAGGATTGTTCAGGTGCTTTTCTAGGTAGAGTTCTGAGCGGCCGAAGGCTCCTTTCGCCTCGGAGCCAGCGAGGTCGAAGGATCTTCGCAATTCGCTCGCTATCTTGACAACGCGCATGCCTCTCCCGCCTCCTCCAAAGGAGGCCTTGATCAATACGGGAAAGCCCAGGCGACGGGCTTCACTTTCAGCCTCATCCGCGGTCTCTAGTTGACGTTTCGAACCGGGAATCGTGGGGACACCGGCTCGAGCTGCTGTTTCCCTTGATGCGAACTTGTTTGCGGCCGAAGCCAGAATCTTGCTCCTTGGTCCGATGAAAACGAGTCCGGCTTCTTCACATTCCCGGGCAAACTGGGGATTTTCCGCCAGGAACCCATACCCAGGATGCACTGCTTCCGCTTTGGAGGTCTTCGCAACCTTGACTATCTTTGGAATGTTCAGATAGCTCTCAGAAGGCTGTCCAGGCCCGATGTTGTAGGCTTCGTCAGCATACACGACGTGCTGGGACTCCATATCAGGCTCTGAGTAAACTGCAACAGTCTTGATTCCGAGTTTCCTGCAGGTTCGTATGATTCTGACGGCGATTTCTCCACGGTTCGCTACAAGGATCTTTCGGAACATCGGTAGCGGTCCGCTCTAGAGTGGAATGTTCCCGTGTTTCCGGGGAGGGCGTGCCTCTCTTTTCGTCTTCACAGATTCAAGATATTTGCTCAATACTTCCCTTGTTTCTGAGGGCTCGATAACATCGTCAACATATCCTCTCCCCGCAGCGACGTACGGGTTGCTGAATTTTTCGCGATATTCCTTTGCAAGTTTCCTCTTCTCTGCCACAGCGTCTTTCGCTTTAGCGATTTCGTTACGGAAGATTATGTTGATCGCAGCATCAGGACCCATTACTGCTATCTCGGCCGATGGCCAGGCAAGATTCACGTCGGCCCTAATGTGCTTGCTTCCAAGCACGTCGTAGGCACCTCCATACGCCTTTCTTATGATTACAGTAAGTTTGGGAACAGAGGCTTCGCAGTAGGCATAGAGGAGTTTTGATCCATGCCGAATTATCCCGTTGTGCTCCTGATCTATCCCCGGCAAGAACCCAGGAACATCCACTAGAGTCAGGATTGGGATATTGAAAGCATCACAGAACCTGACGAAGCGTGCAGCCTTGACAGAGGAGTCAATATCGAGGGTTCCAGCGTTAACTTTGGGCTGGTTCGCAACGATCCCAACCGAGTATCCGTTGAGTCTGGCGAGTCCGATGACGATATTCTGAGCCCAGAGGGTTTGTATCTCGAACAGTTCGCTTCCATCAACGATCCGGGTTATGACATCCCGGATATCGTACGCCTTGTCGGGGTTGTCAGGCAAGACATTGTTGAGCTCACTCTTGTCCCCGACGGGTGGTTTTGGCTTGGCTCTAGGCGGGTCTTCGGTGTTGTTGGATGGGATGAAGCTCAAGAGTTTTCGGATTTGCTGTAATCCTTCCTGCTCGTTCTGTGCGAAAAAGTGCGCGACTCCGCTCTTCGTGTTGTGGAGTCTTGCGCCTCCAAGCTCTTCGAAATCAACGTCTTGATTGAGAACGGCTTTGATGACGTCTGGTCCCGTTATGAACATGTAGCTCGTCTTGTCGACCATTATTGTGAAATCTGTCATGGCGGGGGAATACACCGCGCCTCCCGCGCATGGACCCATCACAGCCGATATCTGCGGGATCACTCCCGAGGCAAGAACGTTGCGAAAGAATATCTCAGCATAACCGCCCAGGCTGACAACTCCTTCTTGGATTCTGGCCCCGCCCGAATCGTTAATCCCGATAACCGGGACCCCAGTCTTGAGGGCGAGATCCATTATTTTCGTCACCTTCCTGGCGAACATCTCTCCCAGAGAGCCTCCGAAGACGGTGAAGTCGTGAGAAAACAAATAGACCGTTCTCCCGTCAATCTTGCCATAGCCCGTTACAACCCCGTCGCCGAGAATCCTTTTCTCAGCCATACCGAAATCGGCGGTCTGATGAACCACGAACCTGTCCATCTCCACAAAACTACCAGGGTCCACAAGTGCGACAATTCTCTCCCTAGCGGTCATCTTTCCCTTAGAATGCTGAGCTTCGATCTTGTCCTTGCCGCCCCCTTCCTCAGATCGGTCCCGGAGGTTACCGAGCTCCTTCGAGAGTTCCTTCATCGTCATGGTCGTTTGAAACTCGCTGAGGAGGCCTCTCGTATTAAAGCACCGAAGACAAGCTCACGCGTCCAGTCGGAGAGTCCCATCAGGAACTGTTAGCTTTCCCTGCTCTGTCTGGATGATGATGCTTCCGCCCGGATTTACTCCACCAATGCACCTGAGTATCGAGAACTGATTTCCAAAATTGCCGTACACGGCAAGACAGTCAATTCGCTAATCGAAAAAGAACTGAAGAAACACTGAGTCGTAAGCTCTCCCCAGTGTCCTATTGACCGCGACCATATGGTCTGTATCCACCAATCCGTATTATATGGGTAACGAAATAGAGAATCCATATGCTTGATCACATTATTCTGACCGTGAGCGACGTGAAGCGCTCGCTCAACTTCTATACGGCAGCACTCAAGCCTTTGAAGATAAAAATGTTCGAGCCCTACAAAGGCGTGGACGGACATCCAGATCTCTGGGGCTTTGGTGATGGCCAAAAGGCATTTTTCTGGCTGAAACAGGGTCGGCCTGATCCGGCCTCAATCCACTGGGGCTTCATCAGAAAACAAAAAAATCGGTAGACGCCTTCTACAAGGCTGCGATTGCGGCAGGCGCAAAGGACAATATCTCGCCTCGCGCTCGTCTGGAATATTATCCCGGTTATTACGCCGCGGACGTGTTTGATCCAGATGGCTACACGTTTGAAGTGGTTCACAAGAGCTAAGCCATGCCGATTTCGCATTCACCCGCAACGGCACTTTCGTCTCTCAAGGTCTCATAATGCCGTTCCAAGACAGGTAGAATCGAGCCAAGCGTCTTTTCTAAACTGAATCGTTTCTTTTTGACCAGGAAGATCGAGGTGGCTCCCGTCGGCAACTGTTCAGCAGTCAGGTTCACATTGAGCCCGATGCCAACGATTGCATATACCAGCGCTGGACCGCTGATCTTCGTCTCGATGAGTACGCCGGCTAGTTTTTTCCAGCCGACCACGAGGTCGTTAGGCCACTTTACCTCTGATTGGACGCCGTACACCTCTTCGATTCCTTTTCGAAGAGCGTTGGCGAACCAGAACTGGAGAAGCAGTATCTGATCGATCGGTATCTTCGGCCTGATAATTATCGAAAACCAAAGGCCGCCTTTGGGTGACTTCCAAGTTCGTCCCGAACTGCCTCTGCCTTGTGTCTGAACCTCTGATACCACAACGGTCCATTCGGCGGCCCGTTTTTCAGCGAGGGTCTTTGCCTTGGTGTTGGTTGATGAGATACTTTTGTATCTGAGAATCTTCAGGCCGCAACCCCGCGTGATCAGGGTTGGGGTCCCGGTTTTAGATGTATAGCCTTTGGTGACTTGAAGAATTGGGCCCTACATCGGACAAGTCGTTCCGGGCAACCAATCTTTGTGCTCGCTGTAATGCTTCCTGCAGTAGTACCTCGTGCAGGCCCGACAAAACTTCAGTGGTCGACCCTTACAGCCTCCGACCTCACAAGTGACTTCGACGGGCAACCGATCCTTCGGAGGATGGTGATGAGCGGACTCTAATTGGCGATAGAGGTTTCCCGTTCGCCTAATTCTCCGAGTAAGTAGGACCCTTTAGGTGTAATTCATGCAGAGAGGTCTTAGGGCTTGTGGGAAGGGTAGCCATCTGGTGTAGATGTTATCTGCAAAATTTAGCGTTCTCATCTCGACTGTTAGGGCTCCCTCGATGTCTTGGTCGCGGAATTCGAGGACGATATCGGCGAATCGTTTGACCATCTCTACCATCGGCTTCTCGTGAATATCCTCTTTTATGACCAGAATCGCGGTTCTCTTTCTGAGTCGGACCCTTGAGGCGAGTTGGCAGAAGAATGAGTAGAAGCTCTCGGGTGATCCGATGCTCTTGATGATGTTGTCGAGAAAGTCGCCCAGGATTATTTGAGTTCCCTCTCCCTGGGAGGCTTTTTCGATGAATAGGTTGATCTCCAACAAGTTGTCCGGGGAGATTATCTCTACGTCGCTAGAGGGGTGAGACATTGAGGTTCCGTCAACGAAGGTAATCCATCCTATTTTGCCGGTCCATTCGGTCGAGAGATCCTCCGGGGCGGTTGGTCCCAGCACGAGGGTTGGGGAGGGACCGTCAGCGCCTATGGCTTCTTTCAGGATTAGGCTCATGGTTTCTTTGACGCTAACGTTGCCTTTGACGCATACCACTACCAAACGGTACTGGTCTAGAGTTCCGCGGTTGAGGAGGGGTTTGCCCTGGTCGAGTCGCGTAAAGCTGAGTTTTTGTGTTGCCATGTAAGTTTGCCTTTGGGGAAACTACCTTTTTTAGGTAACAAGATTATTAAAATGCCGGCATCATGCCTGTCTAAGACCGCAGCTTGTTCCCGGGAGCCCCCTCGGGATGGTTGATATGAACATGCTAGCCATTTTACTCATTCCTACAGAAAAGAGTATACTTCTACACTAAACGACCTCAAAATCCCCCTACTGACGCTTTTCTACCCGGATGCTATTTAACTGAACCAACGGAATATGGTAAATTCCACACTCCCCTGGTCACGCCGCCAAATCTTCATCCCATTTCGTAACCAACGATTGAAATCAAGCCTTCTGCTGTGCGAATTTTCGTTCAAGAATTTCTTTCAAAATAAGCATTCTTTTCTCGACCCCCTGGGTGGTCGATTTTCCCGCGCCCCGCCCTTCGTGAAACGCAGGATTTCCCCTGATCTTTGCCAGGGATGGCAAGGTTGTCCGCTTCTTCCAAGTAGCGCAGAAGTTCAAGACGAGGTACGTGACGCTCGGCTTCAGCGACAAGGCGAACCTCGACGAAGGCGCCATGTGGCCGAGCGCCTTCGCGCTGAAGGGGTTGACTGCCAACGAAGAGGCAAGAATCGCCGTGCTCGTGAAGAACGCTGCGAGCTAAGGACCGGGCTCGCCAGTAGGCCCCCGCCCTAAGCGGGATCAGGCTGGGGTCCGAGAATTCTTCATCGAAGAGGCCATTAGAGGGGGAATGAACGTCCTCGCGGGAAAGATACTGATATGGAGAAATCGCTACCAGGGTGGCTTGCCAGTTGACTGTTGCGTCATAGGCGGTGGGATCTCATGCCTGACGATTCTTTCTCTCGCTAGATAGAATGCGGTTCCATAAATTGCGGCCGGTATGGCGGCGAGGAAGCCACTGAAGAGGAATATTCCTGTCCCGAAGAAGATCGTCCAGAATCCGCCGCTGCCGAACGGCAGGATTAACAGGTTAATGAAACCCAGAGCTATCGAGATCGCGTAGGCTGTCCAGAGTAGTGTTCGACCGGGACTTTTTTGGAGGGAGTATGTGAGGAGGACTTCGGAGAGTCCGAAGATTGCTCCGCCGATGACGAAAATGATGCTGAACAGTGCGACGGCGGAGGATGAGCTTCCTCCACCGAAAGCCGAGGAGACGCCGTAGACGAGGGCGTAGAAGAATCCGAATATTGTGACGGTGATCCCGACTATGAAGAATATCAGGGCTAGGGTTGTGTTTCGAACATGTTCTTCCCCGAAGGGTTCGCGTCCTACCAGAACGAGTATGGCGCCGATGAAGCCTACTATTCCTCCGATGGCGCCTGCGAACGGTATCCACGAGATCAGGACGCCGATGACGAGTAGGAGCAGGCCTGTCAAGCTGTTGTTTATCTTGTTTGTTCGGGCGACTTCCCAAGCGTTTTGAGGATACTGGTATTGGTAGTATGGCTGGACGGGCTGCATCGCGTACGGATATGCTGGTTGCGACGGAGGCTGTGCTGGTGAAGTGGTTGGTACCAGCGCGGTTCCGCAGGTCATGCAGTATCGTGCTTGTGAAGCGTTGCTTGCGCCGCATCGCGTACAGGTAACCGCTGACATTCTCGTGGTCACTTTGACGATGCCCTAGAGTCTCACCCTTGGAGAATTAAGCTTGAGGACTCCTTCCGACACCGCCATTTACCCATTATCAGCCCCGATTCCAAATTTAGCTCGCGATTCCTAGAACGGCAGTTTCCACGCCTATCCCTAGGCGAATCTACAAGGGTCAAAAAAGACTGGATAAGCCGATAACGCATCCGTCCCGAAAAAACAAGCCTGGAATCCCACCCAGACAGAAAGAGCATCTCGACAAGAAATTCCTATAACTTTTGCAGAGTCCCTGTCCGCGAGGGCGGGCGACTAAAGGAAGCAAGAACATTGCGAAATCGGCTATTATCAGCCCCGATATCGAATCTGGCGCGATGGCCGTTAATTGCATAGCAAACCCTTCTTGACGACTCACTGGAACAGCATGCGATCAAAGCCTGGTCTATGCCCTGAATCGCCTGTCTCGCCCATAATCGCTGCCAGACAGCAAGTTTTCTCCTCTAAAAGGGGGGGTCTTGCACAGCGCACCTCGACACGCAAGAGAGCGAATCCTGAAGAGCACGCAAAAACTAAACTCGCCTGCTTAACACGCAGTCAAGCCGAGACTGACGCGAGTCGAGTATCCGTCTAGTCTGTCGGTGAAGGACGCGGAGACACGCCGCCCTGGCCAGTCCCACCCGCGGTTCCAGGTCGCATCTCCAGCTGGCTCATCACCATGAGCAGGCTGCGGATCTCGTCGATACTGCGAAGGTTTGTCTGGAGCTGGTTCCGGTACTCCTCCCTGGTCGACTTGTACTCCTGCTCAGGAATATCGCCCGACATAAAACGGCTCTCCAGCCCCAGTAGGTTCTGGGGAGCGTTAGTAACTTGATCTCTGAGATCCCGGACCCTTCGGGTAAGATTCTCGCCCAACTGAGCCATCTTATCGGCCATGGCCCTGTTAGCCCTAGCGTATTCCTCCTTCAGCATAGATAAACGCTGGCGGAAACCGTTGATCTCAGTCACTACCTTGTCTATAGCTATCTCACTCATCTGGTCGCACCGAAGAGTAGGCTGAGAGACGGTAGAGCCGGAATTACAGCTGTTGTAACCAGAAACGCTGAGAAAGAGTAACCTAAGATCGAGAAGAGCTAGTGCTTTTCGTCAGGCTTCGAACTACTGGCTCCAGTAGTGCTTGGCTCAGCTTCCAGCGGTGCCGGAGGCGGAGTTGTAAGCATTGTCCAGCCGATCCAACCGGTGATACCGAGGATTCCTAGAACTCCGAGCACGACGGGAATGTCAATCGCATACGTACGCAATACTGGGTCGGTTAGGAAAATCAGATACACTATGAATACAATAGCGGATACGGCGAATATCAAACCGCCATACGATTGGTCTTTGTTCAAGTTCAGATGTCACTTATCGCGACGGGCTATGAATGGCTGCATATAAATTGCTTATTCTCCGCCGCTCAACTTACATTCTCTTGTAGCCTGGACGCTGAGAGAGCAAGGCCGGATAGGTAAGAGGCCTAGTCGGATATCCTTCGACTTCATTCTTGAACTGTTTCAAGAACGGGGTCAAAGCGATCTTGCTTTCCTTTGAACTGGCTCTCGACCGGACCGAGAGCTCCTTTGCGCTGATCTCTTTTTCCCCGTAGATTATGGTGTAAGGTATCCAGCTGAGCTCAGCGTCGCGCACCTTACTCTGCATCGTATCGTCCCTATCGTCCAGATCAGCTCTAATCCCCGCCTTCTCCAATTCCCCGAGGAGTTCCATACCTTGTTTTACGAACTGTTGCGAGACCGGGATGATTCGAACTTGAGCTGGGGCAATCCAGACCGGAAGCATAGGTTTCCTGCCCTGTCTCTCTAAACGAACTGCGGAATCAAGAAGAGTGAAGAGGTATCTTTCCAGTCCCCCTATCACGGCGGTATGAATAATTACAGGGAATTGCTTTTCGCCCTTCTCATCGGCATAGGATATTCCGAACCGTTTCGCATTTCCAACATCTATCTGGAAGGTTCCGATCTCCCTAGGCCTATCCAGATCGTCGATGATATTGTACTCGACGTTGAGGACCCAGTAGTACAGCCCTTCCGGGACGAAGTTGAGCAGTATCGGTTTCTTCTCCACCTTCACCAGTTCCATGAACGCGTCTTTGTTTGCCTCGAAGAATGATCGGGTAGTATTGTAGAGCGAGACGTATTCTCTGTTCAGCTTCCTGATTTCTTCGTAGATCGTACGATGGATCTTGTCTCCGATGCGGATCGCTTCTGCGACACTTTTGAGATAGATGTGTAAGTCAGGCATGAGAAATTTTCTAAGCCTGAAGGAAAGTAGCAGCTCGCCGCTCTGCTCCATCCTGTAGCTGTCCGCGACCTCGAAGGTTCCGAACGGTAGCGTCCTGTAGCTTAGAGTCCAGTCTTTGACCATTGAGAATTGCTGAAAGCACGCGGCGTATCTCAGAACAAATGTTCTCTCGTCCACCTTTACCTCGTAAGCTCTGGACCCAAACAATTGGAGGTGTTCTTTTATCGGCTTGACCGCGATATCGAACATGTTGGTTCCCTTCACGTTCAGTATGGGTATACCGATCCTTCGGATTACTTGTCCTGCGTATTCTGCAAGAAGGTCCATTATCAGGTTGGACTCGGGTCCGAACCGCATCTGACCTACATCCGCGAAGGATTCCCATTCGATCCCGAATCGACGCGCATAATCCAGAAAATGCGGCTCGCCTCCGGTCAGCCCTTTCTTCAGAGCTTCTTTTTCGACGAGAGACTTGAATTCTGCGTCATGTGGCCCGAACACGAAGTCTTCCGGCGAGTGTAGTTTTCCTTCTTGGTCCATGATGACATATTCCGTTTTGACCGCAGGAGAAGCCTGTCGTGATTTCGTATCCACTGTTATAGTTCTAGAAAGCTCGGAGAGAGGATGTCCCTTAGCCGTTATCGTGAAGCTTTTGTACCATCCGAAGGGGCTTCTGCTGACCTCGTACCCCTTTTGGGTGAGCTTTTCCTCCAAGGCCTTGAGGATTGATATCGCAGGCTCGCGGGAGGCCAAGTTCGTCGACAAATGGGCGTACGGGTACACCATCACTTTCTTGGTCTTCAGCCATCCTAATACTTCCTCAATTGAAGAGGCCGCGTTTGTTGCGATCTGCTCAGGTTCTTGCTCATCGTTCTTCTCGACGGTCGAGAAGACCACAAGCCCGTTTTCGAGGGCTCCCCTCTTGTGCGATTCATCAAGAGGCTCAGGTTCTTTGACAGCCTTTTCGCGAGCTTCGTATTCGAATCGATCTGCATGAACTAGAAGGAGCCTCATCGTTTCATCCTCCACTGCTCAATTTGCTTGTCTTTCCTAAGTTTCTTCTTGAGCTCTTTGTAGTGGTTCTTACAAAGATAACCTCGGCCTGATGCAGAGGCTTTCAAACCCGCCCTTGAGATCTCCTCCAGTGAGATGGAACGTACGGCGTCTTCTTTGCACCCGACAACGGAGCATTTAACGCCCTTTGCAACCTTACCCAAACACGAAGACCTTCGTCGTCATCCGTTACACCATAATAGAAGGTTTTGTGAAGGATGACAACCCTCTAATGCCGGTTTCGAAGAGGGAAATCCCAGCCACAATGCTCTCGAAAATCCAACACCTTGTCGAAGGGCATTTTCAACGGGCCGCGGGAGCATTCAACAAAACAGGATTCACTCCGAACTCGGTAACCTCGATCGGTTTTCTCTTGACCCTAGCCGCTTCACTGTTTTACTCGTCGGGCCTGGGAACAGCTTGGTTAGTCTGGGGAACTGTCTTGGTACTCCTAATTGGCGCCTATTTCGACGCGATAGACGGGGCCATGGCCCGCCGGTACCATCAGATCTCCAAAATGGGAGGAATACTGGACAGTGTTTTGGATCGAGTTGGCGAGATAGCGCTCTACGCCGGTCTCTTCGCTGGAGGTCTCATCCCAGGATGGCTGTCTCTGTGGGCGCTTTCAGCTTCTTTGATGGTAAGCTACGTTAGAGCGCGAGTCGATGTCGAGGGTGTAAAATTGAAAGGCGTCGGATTAGCCGAGCGTCCAGAACGGCTTCTGATTCTAATGATCGCAACAATCTTTGCCGCATTCAACTCCTTATCGTTGGGATTGGGGGCGGGACTCGTCGCGTTGCTGTCCACTGTAACTATTGTCGAGCGTCTTTACAGAACTCGGGTCGTACTCTCAGGTTCTGATAGGGACTCCGCTTAGAGGCGTCTGTCTTCTGCGGACCTGACCTTGGAGACTCCGAAATGCACGGCGCAGGATACGCAGAGGTTCTTCAAAACTCTCTGCCTTGCGATATAGGCTCCGCGAGCTCTCAGTTCCTTTGCCAGCGACGGCTCAACCAGGGACACCCAGCTAGTCACCCTCTTGACCTTGTCTCGTGGCGTGAGCATTCCGCAATTCGCGCATTGCACCAGCTCGCTTCTTCCCTTGCCTCCTTTATTTCGTCCCCTAGACCGTCTCTTCTTAGGCAATATCTAACAATCCTACCTTTCAAGGAGCGCCATGAGTACATAATCTCTTCCCGAAGATTGAATCTGGGTCAGCGGAGGGGCTAACCGGTGAGAATTGGGGTCTATGGCAACCTTACTCTCGACGAGCTTGACCAAAACGGTAAACTTGTGGTCCGACCAGGCGGTTCCGCCCTCTACTCATCTCTTGCCGCCGCTTACCTTGGCGCAAGAGTATCAATCTACTCCATGATCGGTAGCGATTATCCGAGAAACGTACTATCCTTGATAAAGAACCGCGGGATAGATGTTTCTGGCGTCAACAAGCTCCAGGGCCTTACTACTCGGTTCAAAATATCCTACCTCGTGGATTCGCGAAGGTTAGAGCTGATTAATCCCGGCCAAAAACTCAAGCCTGGGAGCACTCGTGATTCTATGCACGCCATTCACCTTGGCCCTGTCTTTTTGGAAATTGGATTGGACACGCTACATTACGCCCGCTATCACTCCAAATTCCTTTCGCTTGATGTTCAAGGCCTCTTACGAACCGAAGGGCCCAAAGGGTTTGTTCGTCTGGCAAGGAAAAGGATCGACCAGTTCCTGTCAAAGTGTAATCTGGTGAAGGCAACAGAAGATGAAGCTCGCGTTATTGCCCCCGCTGCGACCATAGTCTCGACAGCGAGGCGACTCTTGCAAAAGGGGCCTCAGTACGTGATAATCACGCGAGGCCGATCTGGCTCTCTTCTGGTGGAAAAGGAAGGCGGTGCTCTCCATATTCCATCAGTACCTGAAGCCGGAGTGGTTGATCTGACTGGGGCGGGAGATATTTTCGTCGGTAGCTGGCTTGCGACTTTCTTGTCTGTCCGGGATGCTTTATGGGCTGGGGCCGTGGGTGCTGCATTTGCCTCCCTTTCGGTGCGGGGCTTTGGGGCCTCGAAGTTCCGATTTGCTAGGGAAGAACTGTTCCGGCGAGCTTCGTGGGCTTACAAGAACTCAAGACTTGTCAAGGGCTAATAAGAGCGAGCGAAGTAAACCTCGATCGAATTGTCCGCTCCGCAGTATACGCACTTGCCTTTTTTCGCCGCTTTCATTGGCACGACTCGTACGGTAGCTCCAGTTTCGATTTTGATCTTTTCTTCACAAGAGTCATCGGAGAGAAAGGCCTTGATGAACCCTCCTTTTTCTTCCAAGACCTTCTTGAACGATTGCATATCCGCCGCTGTGGCCGTCAGACCGTCGAGGGACTTCTTTGCTCGATCGAATAGGTGGTTCTGAATCTCGCTGAGTATCTTGCTAATTCGGTCGTTCGCGTCGGATCGGTTTATTGCGATCTTCTCCCTAGTATCCCGCCTGACCACCGTCACCTGCTTCGCTTGGATATCTTTGGGGCCAATCTCGACACGGAGAGGAACTCCTTTCATTTCCCACTCGTGATATTTCCAACCAGGGGTGTACTGCGCACGATCATCGATCAGTGTTCTTATCCCGATCTGCTCCAGCTGAGATGACAGGTATCTTACTTCATCTGAGATATCTTTCTGGTCAGTCTCTTTGTAGAAGATTGGAATGACTACGACTTGTGTAGGTGCGATCCTAGGCGGAAGGATCAATCCCCGGTCATCGCCGTGGCTAAGGATTGCGGCTCCTATAAGCCGCCAAGATAATCCCCATGATGTTGTCCAGCCGTAGTGTTCCTTCTCATCCTTCCCAAGATACTTGATCTCAAAAGGTATTGAGAACTTCTGTCCAAGGTGGTGCGATGTTCCCATCTGTAGTGCCTTGCCATCCGGCATCATAGCCTCCATCGTCGTCGTGTACACTGCACCCTTGAACTTCTCTCTCTCCGTCTTCTTGCCCACGAGAATCGGGATCGCTAATTCATCCTGGACCAGCTGCGAATAGATGCCTAAGATGGTCATCACTTCCTCCTCGGCCTCTCGTTCCGTTTCGTGTACCGTGTGTCCCTCCTGCCAGAGGAATTCTGTCGTTCGCAGGAAGGGTCGCGTAGACGTTATCTCGGCCCTCACTACCGAGTTCCATACGTTGATGAGAATGGGTAGGTCTCGCCAGCTCTTCACCCATTTGCTGTATGACTCGTAGATGATGGTCTCAGAAGTCGGCCTCACGGCTAGCTTCTCGGCGAGTTCTGTGTCTCCCGAGTGTGTGACCCAGAAGACCTCAGGGGTGAAGCCTGCGAAGTGTTCGGTTTCCGTTTTGAGCAGTCGCTCCGGTATGAGCAGCGGGAAGTAAGCGTTTTTGTGCCCTATTGCCTTGATTTTCTTGTCAAAATCCTCTTTGATTTTCTCCCAGATAGAATAGCCGTACGGCATTAGAACCATGAAGCCTTTCGCGCTAGAATAATCCGCTAGTTGTGCCTTGGTCACTACCTGCGTATACCATTCCGAGAGGTCTTGGTCTTTCTTTACAGTAATCCCTAGCTCTTTGCTGCTCATAGGGAAAATCTCCGGATTAAACACACACGAGGATTGTTACAGCACGGAAGGTGATTCTGGAAGTAAATCGCCCATTTTGGAACCCTCGGAACTAACTGGGCGAACGCTTCTCGACAGTATTTAGTCTTTCTATTCCGAATGAGGATAGCCACCGGACGATTCGAAACTACCAGACCACTGGTTCGGTTTGTCGACTTCCGTTAGTAGTTATTCCGCTACTGGTTTCCGGTCGCGCTTGTGTGTGTAGAGAACTATTGAAGAGACGGTACTTTTCACGCCCGGAATCTTTAGGATTTTGTTCTTGAGAACCTCGCGAAAGGCAAGTATGCTTTCTGTCCTGAGCAAGCAGACAATATCGTATTCACCAGTGACCTCGTACACATCTGTAACCTCAGAAAGCTTTACGAGGCTGTCAGTGACCAACTCCAGGTCCTTCGACTCGACGAACAGGTTTAGGATAACTCGGACTTCATTCTGCAAGAGTTGTCCTCGGGGTTCCAGCCGGGTCTTTTGGACAGCTAATAAAGCGGACGGTCGTTTCGAACGCTGTCTTATAGATACGGGAAGACGCTAAGGGAATCGCTGGCATTCGTTATGCGTGTTTTTGCTGACCTTCAGCTCCATAGTCCTTACAGTAGGGCAACAAGCAAAAACATGAACCTGAAGGAGCTTGCCCATTTTGCTTCAATGAAGGGACTGAATCTTGTGGGAACGGGCGATTGCACTCATCCTGATTGGAGGAAGGAGATTAGGACGGACCTTCAAGACGTTCCGGGCTCGGGACTCTACCGGTTGAGGGACGGCACGGTTCACGTACAGTACATGATTACAGGGGAGGTCAACACCACGTTCCAATTGGGCGAAAAATCACGACGGATACATCATTGCCTTCTCGTCCCTTCGATAGAATCAGCGGATGCAGTAAGTGATCGACTAGCGAAATATGGCAACCTCGCGAGCGACGGACGGCCCACGCTCCGTGCGACCGCTCCGGAGCTCGTAGACGAGGTGCTCGAAGCCGATGGGCAGTGTGTGATCTTTCCCGCGCACGCCTGGACCCCATGGTTCAGCCTCTTCGGGGCAAACAATGGATTCAACAGCCTCATCGATTGCTACCAGGATCGATCTGACAAAATATTCGCACTCGAAACTGGCATGTCATGTTACGATGAAAGAACGGATGTGCTCACAAATCGTGGCTGGAAAAGAGTCTATGATGTAGATTATCATGATGAGGTTTGCACTCTAAACTTGGAATCTGAGACAATAGAGTTTCAGAAACCCGTCGATGTATTTGTTTATGATTACCACGGCGTTATGTACGAATTGAAGACTCAACGAGTGGATTTACTTGTGACACCGAATCACAGATTGGTCTACAGGCCTTGCGACTTTAGACGTCGAAGGGATTTGAGGCTGGGCGATGCGAGAGCTTTGTTCAGAAAATCAAAACGGCTCAAGAAGGATGGAGCGTGGAGGGGTGTGGACAGTGAAACGTTCCTCATTCCTGGAACACAAGTAAGGCATGGTAGTCGGCACTACTCTGGAGTTAGAACTGTCAATGAAATGCACTTGCCAGTGATTCCATGGCTCAAGTTCTTTGGATTTTGGGTCGCTGAGGGATGGGTAACCAAAGCAAGAAACGAGTATAGTGTGTACCTCTCAAATGGTAGCCTGAAGTTACTTACGCAAATGAGGCAGATTCTGAAAACGCTCGGATTCAACCCGATTGTTGCAAAGGACAGAACCGGATACAGGCTAAGAATGAGAGACGCTCAACTCTTTGACTATCTGAAACAGTTCTCGGGGGCAGCAAACAAGTTTGTTCCAGATGACGTAAAGAGTCTCTCGCGGAATCTTTTGCGAATCTTCTTTGAATGGTACATTAGAGGAGATGGTCGTAGGTATGGGAGGAACAAGAAGGGCTTGTCTGCAACAACCATATCTGTGCGTTTGCGCGACGATTTGCAAGAGATCGCCCTAAAGCTTGGGATGTCCGCATACTTCAAACTTCATCGTAAGAAGGGGACTTTGTTTTTCTCGCCATCAGGAGGGAAGAATTACCGACAGAGTGAGGACTCTTGGACCATTTATTTCATAAGAAAGAATGAGCCCATTGTCATTCCTTCAAAGCTCAACGACTCAAACCGTACAGAAAGGTGGTCATCCTACGGTGGTATCGTCTCGTGCGTTAGTGTGCCCAACAAGACAGTCTATGTAAGAAGGAACGGAGTTCCGGTCTGGTCTGGCAATTCCGATCCCGGGATGAACTGGCGATTATCGCAACTGGATCGTCTCTGTCTCGTCTCCAATTCCGACGCCCACTCCGCGTGGCCGTGGCGGCTGGGAAGGGAAGCGAACGTATTCCATCTAGAGCATCTCACCTATCACAATCTGGTCGACGCGATTAGAGATAAGGATCCTAAGCGCTTCTTGTTTACGATAGAGACCTCGCCTGCCTACGGCAAATATCACTGGACGGGACATCGTGAATGTCAGGTGTCAATGTCCGCCAGGGACGCTCTCAGACTCGAGGATAAGTGTCCCAAGTGCGGAAAAAGGATGACTCGGGGCGTCGAAGAACGGATTGAAGAGCTTGCGGATCGACCGGAGGGGTACATGCCGAAAAACGCAATCGGGTACCGCCATTTGCTCCCTCTCTCCGAGATTATTGCTATCGTAGTCGGGGACGTAAAGCCCGGATCGATGAAAGTCTGGGACAAGTACAATATGCTTGTCGGAAAATTCGGATCAGAATATTCCGTGATGCTAGACGTGCCAGAAGATCAGTTGTTGCAAGTGGCTGGACCAGAGATCTCAGGTGCGATTCTTCGAGTGCGGAATGACGACATATTTGTCGAACCAGGCTATGACGGTGTCTACGGAAAACCTGATCTCAAGAAACCTGCTCCAGTAAAGAAAACCGCGGGTTTGGGACTTGAACAGTTTGTCTAGTTGGACTTGATCTTCAGCTTCTTCGGTAGATACTCATCAACGATATAGGTAAGCCCGTATCTGCTGAATGCTTCTTGTTCCGATTTCTTCTTGACCTTTCTGAAGGTATCTATCTCTCTCTGCCAGAGGCCGCCAGCATACCGGGGATCTTTCTCTAACTCGTTCAACCGTTTGACATCCAAGTCCGTCAGAGGATCGCTGGGGAGTTTGTAGTCTACAATGTCGGTCGCCCAGACTCCTCCCCAGATTGCGTCTGGAGTATTCAGCTCACGCAGGTGGGCGGCGTTCGCGGAACCAGAAATGATGACCATGGCGATGTGCATTCCCCACGGATCACCGTCCGTGAATATGTAGACTGGGATGTCGAGTTCCTGGTTGAGCCTGCGAAGTAGGAATCTTGTTGCTCTGGGCGCTTGTCCCGCGGTGTGGATAAGGACCGCTTTGAAACGTTGGTGTACGCGTTCTTCTATGAACCTCGTGAACAATCCGCCCTTCTCGATCGCAATTACCTTGTCGACTTTACGACTATCAGGTTGAATGAATTCCGAGGTTGTCAGGGCCGGTCCAATCATCACGCCGTCTGGGTGAGAGGCTAGGTTTAGCCGGCGTCCTTCGTATCCAGGGACAGTGTACTCGATGGTCAAATCTCCGAATATTGCGCTTCTTTCCTCAGGGTATACGTTGAAGTCTTCTCTCGAGTATCCAGTCACAGTCTCTAGGTCAGTGATGAGATTGTCGCTCTCCTGCTGGTCCTGAAAGTCCATCTCGTAAGCTTGTGCTGAGTAGAATACATCTCTCAACGTGCTGGTCTTGTTCTGTTCCGTGAGTTCGTCTGCGAACATGGCTGTCCAGAGGAGTTGCGTGAACGGGCGGAGATGCCTTACGTTTCGCGCGCTTCTCTTGACAGTTCTTTTTCCCAGAATGTATTGCCTTGTTTTGGAATCGTATAGTATGTTGGCTATAGATCGGCTGGGCATGCGGAATGTTGGAAATTCCTTCTTGTCGAGCTGACTGTAGACCTGTCCGCCTAGGTCCCGCATCGCGGATAGGACCTTTTCCTTCCGCTCTTTGATTACGCCCTTACTCTTGCTCTTCTTCCTCTTCTGCACCATACTTGATCACTCCTCTTAGCAACGGTTTGATGTCTGGTTCTTTCTTCTCCTTTGCGAGTTTGGTCGAGAATTGGGCTACTTTCGGCAAATACTTCTCGAACACATCTAGCCGTCTCTTCTCCTGGGTAAGATGTTCACGTTTCGACAGGTAAAGCCGGAGGTTCCGACCAACTTCCCGGATAGCATTGAGAATCTCATGCTCTACCTCAGGTCGGTCAGCAATGAATTCCTTTCCGACTGTCTTATAGGGGATCTTCGTACTGCAGACATGAATGAAAACGGCGAGCGGGGTTTCACCCGGGATGACCTTGTAATTTCGCCAATCAATCTCAGTATCGACAACCTTCCATGATACATCGCTTGCCTCGTCGAAAAGTAGCGGAATCTTGTTTGCAAATCTGAACAGGAGAATCTTGCCTTGCATCTCGATCTGCTTGGAGCTTGCGAGCCCGACTTCGATAATGAACGGAAACCCTCCGTACGTCGCAGGGCGTCTCTGAAGGGTAGTTACGAAGGCAGTGCCGCTCTCAATTTCCTGGTCCGTTATTCCAAGTTCCTTCTTTATTCCTGTTTCCATCAGGTCTTCGCCGAGAGGTGAGAGACAGGTGGGATCTGGAGAGAGAAAGCCATCGTAGTTCTTCATCGCGTTGACTAGCTTTACCATGTCTTGCGCGGACAGGTTTCTAGGATTCTTCTTTTGTCCGAGGCTTGCGAACTGAAGGAATTTGCGGGCTGTGGTCTCTCCTATTCTCTGGAAGTTCTTTCGCATGAATTCCTGCACGCTCTTAGCATTGGTCAGCTTCAGCATTCGCTGCACAGTTTCAACATCGACTCCATGTGGGTGAGGAGAGGTTTCAGTGGGTGCCGGTGGTACCTTTGTGGTGCCACGCAGAAACTTGTAGAGCCTTCCTCGTGGATCTACGAACGTAATGTTCGCGTACGGAACTATGATGGCTGTCTGCTTGAAGTATTCGAGAATCCTGGGCATTGCACGTGAGTAGTCGGCTTCTGTCTTGAACTCGATGATTGTGCCCTGCCAGTGAGGCTTGTTGGTCCGAGTCTTATTCTTGATAATGACGGGCTTGTTCTGTTGGATATCAATTCGAAGAATTACTTCAGCTATCCGAGATTTCGATCCTGTGCTAGAGGTTATGGCAGCCTCAGAATGCGTGGTGATCTGTCCATAGAGGAGGGCCATTTTCCCGCCGAGGCCAAAGGTGCCTCTCGTCTGTCGGAGTTTGTATTTCGACCCGTAGAGAACTTGACCGAACGCGGAGGGGATTACGTTTGAGGGGATCCCTATGCCGTTGTCCTCAACCCTCACTACGTAAGTGCCGGGGCCGTCCAGAGGACCGGACTCATGGGACAATCGTACGTAAATGTCAGGAGGAATCCCGCCTGTCTCGCAGGCGTCAAGAGAGTTTTCCACAAGCTCCCGAATCGTAGAGTATATTGATCTTGATGGGCTTGTGAATCCGGCGATGTCCCGGTTGCGATAGAAGAAGTCGGCGGCGCTTATTTCTTGGAAGACCTCGGCCACAGTCATGGAGCCCAATCCGTGAGGTCCACTTTGATCATGGTTTCTTTGCTGTAGGCACTTGGCCTTCCCAGAGTCCTAAAGCTTTCTCCTTCTTGATCTCCTGTCGTCTTCTTCTTAGGAACTTGTAGACAGTCCCATGCTGTCGGCCCTTGATCAGTTTCTCTAGCGCATCCTTCGCCATCGTGACGGCTTCGTAGCCGCCAATTATCGACACGGTATGCCCGCTAACGGATATGGCGGTTCCTGTCAGTTCTTCGAGAATCCTCCTAGTCTTGCCTTCTCTGCCGATGATTCTGCCATCAACCCTTCGAATCTCAGCCTCGTTCTTGCCGAAGAAGTCGTGAAGATCAATAATATCCAATGTATTGTCCTCGCTGAAGAGCCTGAACGCTCGCTCGGGCGAAAATCCTCTCCCTATGGCAAGAACTATGTCCTTAGCCTGAAGTGCTCCCGATGGATCAGGCGCATCCGGTTTCACTCCGATCTCGACGGCACCAGATGGGCTGTCTATCTTAAGGTCCACGGACAGCTTCTCTTCGATCGCTGACTTTACAGCGCCTCTAAGACCAACGAGAACTCCTACTCGATCCTTCGGTATCAGTGCGGTCATTCTTGTCTCGGCCATGTTCTATCGGGCTCCGATGATCCTCGCTGGGGATTGGGTTCTGACATTGAGGCCCTCGAAATAATGGTTGATGTTCTCGATATCTCTTTCGAGAAAAGCTCGGGCCTCGGGGTGTTCTGTGGTGACTGCCTGCCCAAAGTCGATGATGACCGGGTACCCGTCTGGGATCATGATGTTGTACTCGCTTAGATCACCATGGACGAGTCTCGCCTTATCATATAGTTGCTTGATCAACTCGATGATCCTCTTGTACCAATCTGCCGCCGCCTGAAGCCGCACTTCTCTAAGGACCGGAGCAGGGACTCCATCTTTCCCGATAAATCCGAGAATCAGAACATTCTTCTCCACATGGATCGGTTTCGGAACCGATATTCCTGCATGGTCTGCCAGTTCTAGGTTCTTGTATTCTTTCGATGCCCATTGATCCACGAGAGATGTTGTGTCATGCGGAATATCCTTGAACCGCGGATCCCCGCGGATGTACTTCAATCGGCCGTGCCGGAATATGTTGGATGTGGTGAGGAAAATCTTCACGGCCACTTCTTCGCCCTTCGGGTCTATTCCGTGATAGATCTTGCTCTCCTTTCCGGACTTCATTGCGCCGTGGAGTTCTTTCAATATACCAGTGTTCAACATCTTGAGGACTGTCATTATGGTTCGTCGGTCGAACACCTCCTCAAGCGACTCCGTATCCTCACTCCACTTTATCCTCACTCTACGCTCTCTATCGTACCGGACTTCTCTACGTCGAACATTTTCGTCGACCTTATCGCTCAAGGAGACCCCGGCTTTTCTATCGAAAGCCAAGAGGATATCTGCTGAACGAATCGATTTGTTTTCGGCACGCAAGCCACATCGCTCGTGGTCTCATATTGGGGTTCCTGCATGCTTCATTTGGCCGAAGTCAGCAAGGGCATTGGAAGGTAAGGTTTGGCACACGGTCCTTCGCCGGAGGCCTTAGATCATGACATGATTTTGTCAAATTCTTCCTCAGAAGCTATTTTCGAAGCCATTGCAAAGTCTTAAATTAGCAATGAGGCGCAAATGAGCCCTTCTAACGAGATACCTTGGCCGAAGAGAAATTATTTGTCCGGAAAGCAACAGGTCTGGTCAGAGAGATCGGCTTTCTAACGGCAATAATTATAGTGATCGCAAACACCGTCGGCGCTGGTTGGCAGAAACGGGTATTCCAATACACTGGACTTGCTCCTCTCCCCGAGAACCAATACCTAGCAGGTATTCCGCCCATGGTGATGGCTTTCATCATCGGCGGGCTTGTTGTCCTGCTGTCGGTCTTGGCCGTTGCAGTGGTTACTTCTGCAATGCCGAGATCGGGTGGAGGATACGTCGCGATATCGAGAATCCTAGGTCCCTTCTGGGGATTCATTGGCGCATGGCTCGAGTTCCTCAGCATCGCTTGGTCCTTCGGACTCATTGCCGTCATAGTCTTTGAAGGAATTTACAAGAATATTGGCCCGATCGCCTTCGGGGTCAACATAGGCGCTGGTCTGAACGAATGGTTCTACTTTGGGGCCGGCCTTTTGCTGGTTCTCATCTTTACAGTAGTTGGAGTTTTCGGAGTGAAACTGACTGGCCTTCTTCTCCAAGTCATGTTCTGGATTCCCGCAGTTCTCACATTCTATGTTCTCGGACTAGTTAGTCAGGTCAGTACCAGTTCCGTCACCGCTGGCATGACTAATCTCTTCGGTGCTGGCGTAACCCCCGACAAATACGTCATTGCGGCGACAGACCCGACGCTCGGTACTACATTACAAGGTCAGGCGGCAGGCATCGGTGGGTACTGGGGGGCCTTTGGAACAGCGTTAATCGGAGCGTACTTTGCCTATATTGGATATGCCGCATCAACTTTTGTCGCCGGAGAAATAAAACAAGCTAACAAGAACATCCCCCGGTCAATCGTTCTCGCCACCTTGCTCATCATAGCTCTATACGTCGGCGTTTCTTGGGCGTCCTCTGCCGCCTTAAGTGGAATTGCAGTGCATTGTGTAAATGGCAACACGGTGACTGCAGGAGCTTGTTCGGGTAACGGCCTGCAATATTCGCTGCTCTCAGCGTGGAGCTATCTCTCCTTTGGAGGTGGGACCTCTCTCAAAGACGCTGGATTGCCTGGTGTGAACCTTTGGACGAGTGCGGTATCTGGAGTCACTGCAAGTGGCATAGGCTTGGGTTCCGTCAACGTGTTACTAGTTCTCTTCGGGGTCTTTTGGATTGCCAATGACATACCGCCCTTCATCCTTACGGCGTCACGTATCGTTTTTGCCATGTCATTTGACAGAGTCTTGCCCGCTCCCTTTGCAAACGTCAACGACCGATTCCATTCGCCCGTCAACGCTGTGATAGTGACGGGAGTCGTCGCGATTCTTGGTTGCATATCAGAATCCAAGCTCTTTGACGCAGGTGGACCGCTGAACGGGGGTAGTAGTCTGGCCCTCAGCACTGTGCTGGGTAGCGGCGGGGGAGTGGCGACAACTGATCTAATGGACTCATTGTTCTTTACGTTCTTCACCCTCTCGCTCGTGGTTCTACCACTCAGAGCTAGCAAGCGCCAAATTTTCGATACCGCTCCGTACAAGCCAGGAGGGAAATGGGGAATGGTGGCCCTTGGACTGGGAGGGTTTGCGGCGAACCTATTTGTCGACTACGAATTCCTCATCGCGCCAGGCGGAGACTACGGTCTTGGCACCGTCAATTGGTCGGATATTTCGGCGATCTCGGGGCTAATATTCCTCATTGGAATCGTTGTACTCGGGGCTGCGATCTACTTTGCACATAGAATGAAGCGCGGAATCAACTACGCAACAATATTCGCGCAGATACCCCCTGAGTAACTTCCAAAAACCCTTTTAGGCACTCGCTGGCGAAAACGAGTGCGTTGTTTCAGGGCATGCTATCGCGTCACTGATATGAAGCGGACCGATTTCACTTAGGTGATTGGAAGACCTGAAGTCCGCCGTAGACGTCATAGAGCGGGAACTGATTCGAGGGCGAGCCAGATGGGTGGCAGATCTCACGGAGTTTTTCCGCGATTATAGAGTAATGGATGCTACTTTCAGCCTATATGCTCGAGGAAAGACTCGTAATAGGGGCCTCTTCCTATCTCGTTTTTTCGCCTCAACTGTGCTCCCGAACTATGCAGTTTCCCTCTTATGTGCGGACGAGAGTGGCAAGGGAGCGCTAACGACAGAAAAGATTCGTCAAAGAGCGGACTTAGTTTTCAGAATCATTAGGGCGGGAAATCTAAGGTGGGCTTGGCTGATAATTCTGACCAACTCTAGGCTGACCCCAACAGTCGTTTCGTTCATCGAAAGATACGACAGAAGAGAACTTGGAATTGGAATCGCCGACGTCAGTTCCAAGCAAGCTGTGTTCTCCAATAACCAAGTGGGCCGAAGTATTAGAAGCCGCCTTGGACTTGAAAAGTTGCTCGGAGGACTAACCAATGGAGAAGCTAACTAAAATCCAGATTTCGGTTCTTGCGTCATATAGTTCCCCCTTCATCCTAATCTTCGCCCTTGGGATTAATCTTGCAATGCTCGACTTTGGCATTCAGACAGGCTTCACCAGGTTGTTAATGCTCAGTCTTTCGTTTCCCCTCGGATTCTTGGTAGGGCGCTTCATCTACTTCAGACTGAGCCACGTCGAAATTGTATACGATGATCTGTCTTTTCAAGTTTTTAAAGGTCATAATCTGAAGATTTCAGGCAGCTGGAAGAACTATAGAGTCGTCTCTATAGCAGTTGACGGCTATGGGAGGCCGGATCTTAGACTTTACAATTCCGTTGATGGGGAATTCGTGGAACTCCCTATCTCTAGGGTAGGAGTAGGCCCCCAAGCCTTTCGAGATCAAGTGAGGAAGATTCTATCGAGCTCTGGGAGTTCCTCGATTAACCTTCAAGTCGCTGAAGCCGCTTAACTTTCCCGTTCTCTAGCTCAATCATGTACGCCTTTAGAATTCCTTCGGTATATTCGCTTCCCGGATTGATACATTGAGTTTTACCGATCTTGACGAGGCCAGGGCTCTCGTGTATGTGGCCATGAAGCCCCAGGAGGGGTTGATATTTCTCGATGACCTTTCGAACCGAGGTGGATCCTACCGGAATGAACGCTGGTCTCCCTCCTTCGTAGACCGGTCGGAGAGTCCCGTCAAGTTTCGGGGCCATGTCAATTGTAGAATTGTAAGGGGGGACGTGGAAGCAGAAGCACGATGTCTCGATGGATTTTAGTTGTGACACGGTCTTCTCTAGCTTCTCTAAGAGTTCGTCTTCGGTGCATTCGCGTGGGCTGTGCCACGGAGTTAGGTTTGACCAGCCAACGCATGCCGCCTCGTGGTGTTCATCGAAATGGACCACTGACTCCTCTGCAAAAACTACGTTCGGAGAACTCCTTAGAACGTCGTCGAGAACGAACTTGTCGTCGTTCCCGGGGTGGATGATTACTCTTGAATCGGGGGCTTTTTTTGGGATCAGGGACAGCCAGTCTTTCACCATCTCTACTTCAAGGTCCTCGAAGACCTTCTCGACGTACTCCTGATCCTGGCTTAGCTTTTCGACTTCAGCCTTGGAGCAAACGTAGGGCAAGTAACAATGCTGTCGAATTTGCTTTTTGAGGTCGGGCAGGCCCTCTTCCGAGATCTTCATCTTCTTGCCTAGAAAGTTGGCGGTGTAACCTCCTTCAGGCTCACGTACGATGGGAACCATTACTTTACTGGTCATATCTCCTCCCATCAACAATACATTCGCGTTGAACATCGAGGCAGAGTTCAGGAATTTTCTCCAAACCACGTCGCTTCCGTGGAAGTCTGAGGAGAAGATTATTCTGGTCTTGAGCAAAGTTGAGAAAGGGAGAAACCCTAATCTTTTAAATTCTCTAGGGTAGTTTGCGGGCATACTATCTCGGGTTCTACGAAATTTAAGTATGTAACGAGATCAAACCTCCTTCCATAGGGTGGAAGAAGCTACTTACTCATGCAATCCGCAATATCTGACGAAGCGAAACGGATATTGGACGAGGCAAGGGAAAGGGGGATCATTCTTAGGCTCTTCGGCGGAGTTGCCGTAAAGTATCATTGTCCAAGCGCAACGCATAGGTCCCTCCAGAGATCTTATCCTGACCTAGATTTCTTTGGAAGAGGAAAACAAGGTCGGGAAGTCAGGAAGCTTTTCCTGGATCTGGGCTACGAGCCTAACCAACGGTTCAATGCCCTCCATGGTGCCACTCGATTGATTTTCGAAGACGCCAAGAATCAGAGGGTCGTAGACATTTTCCTAGATGTTTTTAGGATGTGCCACACTCTTCATCTCGGAAACAGGCTTACTCTTGATGACTACACTATACCGATCTCCGACTTGCTCTTGACGAAACTCCAGGTTGTAGAAATCAACGAGAAGGATATCCGAGACCTAATCGCGATTCTAAATGACCACGACGTAGTCGAAAGGATCGCTTCCGTTGAAAAGGAAGTAATCGATACCGGCTACATCGCGAGTTTGTGCGCAGACGATTGGGGATTATGCAAGACTATCTCTCTAACGCTGAGGAAGCTCCTGACCTTCATCTCGAAATACGAACTAGAACCTGGAGCCAGGCAGATCCTCGAAACCCGAATCAACAAGCTTCTGCATGCGATTGAGATGGTTCCGAAGTCGTTCAAATGGAGATTGCGTGACAAGGTTGGGGAGAGGAAGCTGTGGTACGACCTCCCAGAGATCCCCATACGGACCCAATCGGTTTCTTCAGCGTGACAATTGAAGGTTGAAGGGTTTTCCTTCCCGCAATACTTGAGGTGGTGCGTTATCTTTCCATTTGCTTAGCCATGATAGTTCGTCTCTCTGCTCCCGTAAATCGTCAGGAAGTAGCTGAGGTATCTCATCCATAATTGGATACCAGCGTCCGCACTCCGAACATACAAGTAATCCTTCAACGATCTCCTCTTTCTCTTGGAAGACATGTAGATCGAGGGGGTAATGCTTGTCGATGGGACAAGCGAGAATATCCATCAACCGTCTCTTCAACGCGATTCCCAGGATTCTGTAACGCTAGGCTTTCCCGGATAAGGATAACTGTTAACGTGATTGAATTCATCCGAGTCAAGTGTTGACTTGGTGCCCCTCTTCCGGCGCATGATGATTCTACGGTCGTCCCGTTGCAAGATAAGTGAATCCGGCTTCCTCGCACTCCCTCTGATCTCGAAGATTTCTTGTATCGTACAGTATAGGAAGGTTACGCATAAGGCTCCTTATTTTCGAAAGGTCGACACTTCGAAACACGTTGTGCGCTGTTGCTATGATGAGCGCGTCCGCGTCTCGGACGGATTCGATCTCGGAGCTCCCGGATTCGTACGCTCTGCCTCCGACCACCACGCGTGGAACGTAGGGGTCAAAGACGCGAATCTTCGCTCTAGATTGTTTGAGTAGCTTGAGAATCTCTAAGCTCGGGCTTCTTCGAGTATCTTTGACTTCGCCTTTGTATGCTAACCCCCATACGACCACAGTAGCACTTGCTAGACTCCTCTTGCTGGCTCTTAGTGTGCTGCCCAGTCGTTCAATCGTATGGACGGGCATCATTTTGTTAACAGCCTTAGACGCAGATACTAGGCGGAGAGGGAATCCAGCCTGCTTTGCTTTGAAAACGAGATAGAATGGGTCCTTTGGGATGCAATGGCCTCCAACTCCGGGACCTGGATAGTGTGGCATGAATCCGAATGGTTTTGTTGCTGCAGCGTTGATCGCTTCGATGAAGTCAACGCCCAAGGTCTCATGGAGGACTGCCAGCTCGTTTACTAGGGCGATATTCACGTAGCGGAAGATGTTCTCTAGCATTTTTGTTGCTTCCGCGACTGACGGGCTTCCAACTGTGACAACCGGAGCTTCCAAGATCGCCTTGTAGAATTCAGCACCTAGTTGAGTTGACTCGCCATCGATCCCTCCTACCACTTTTGGAATGTTTCTTACCCCGAACTTTGCATTACCATAGTCAATCCGTTCCGGAGAGTATACTAGGGCAAAGTCCTTCTCCGGTTTCTTCCCATCTCGTTCTAGCAACGGTTGAAAGATATCTTTCGTGGTCCCTGGGAAACTGGTGCTCTCTACGATAACGAGTTTGAATCCGGCGAGGTTCTTTGACAGGCCCCTTGCAACCGATCGAAGAAAGGAGAGATCCGGCTCGCTTTTGGCATTAAGAGGAGTTGGCACACAGACGATCAATATGTCAGAAGAAGTCGCCCCGTCGGAGAGACTATCTGTAGCGCTGATCAATCCAGCCCTTACAAGGTCAGGCAGATGTCTTTCGCTGTAAGCATCCTCGACGTAGCAAATACCCTTGTTGATCATGGAAACCTTCTCTTTGTCCACATCGACACCGACTACAACAAAGCCTGCTTCCGCAGAAGCTACGGCTAGCGGGACACCGACATAGCCCAGACCCACAACACACACTTTCACCTTCTTTGACCTTATCTTATCCAACATGGCAGTCGTATTTTCGTTCAATGTCGTATCTATTTCCCCGTTAGTTTTACCGTGCTAAGAATCTTGGCGACTGGGTCTTCCATCTTGGCTAGAAGTTTTTTCCCGCGTCTTTTCTGGGGTCCAAAGGCCTCCGGGTCGGTTAGCATTCTATGCACCTTAGATGCGATCTCACGGGGGGACTTAATTGTCTCGACTAGGCCTAGCCTCTCCAAATACTGGATGTAAAGGGGCTTAGGCCCTGGAAAGCAGGAAATTGATGGAATTCCCAAGAGCGCAGCCTCTACAGTCATGGTACCGCCCGATCCGACAAAGGCTGACGAATACGAAAGCAGACTAGTGGCATCGACTATCCTGTCAACTACAGTCACTTTTTCACCAAACCGCTTCCTTATCACCGGGGCTTGCATCCCGTACCTCGTCGATACGACTGCTTGGCATTCCAGTCCCCTCTTCAGCAGTTCATCGATGATTGGCGCCACGATTGGGTCCTTGTCGCTTGACTTCCCCATGAGATACGACGCGAATGCTTCCTCTGTTCGGAAAACAACAATCGGCCTATCCCTCTTCAAGTCCAATTGTCTTAGAACGGTATCGCTCGGACGATGACGTTTGAGCCAAGCTGCTGGGTCCAACGCCCTGTAGAGAATGACCCTGCGTGAGGGTCCGCCGAACTCCTCCCAAACCGATCGACCGATGATCCACGGACAACAAAGGAAAGTCGTCAGGGGTATCGTCAGTCGAGCTACCATCCAAGAGTGGGGCGAGTCATTAGCTGCAACATGAGGAATACCCAAACCGAATGCGACCCGAGAAGCTTCGACTGATGAGAAGGAGACAGCCACGTTTGGCTTCCACTTCTGAATTAACTTCGCGAGTTTTGTAATTCTCTCAGCGCTCGCGAGGAGTTTTCCAAAAGCTGTTCCGCCGCCATGGCTTCCTACTACCGAAAATCGCAGTTTCTTCAACTTGAGAGTTTGTTCGGCCTCGCGGTAGACGCGCGTAGTGATCAACGCCTCATGTCCTTCCCGCCTCAGTGCGTGGTACAAAGGCTCGAAGAAGAGCGCCTGTTTCGGCGTTAGAACTTCAATCCAGACTTTCATAGTCTATTTTTCCGGGCAACACTCGAGGCAAACGACAAGTAGATAAAAGATGCAAATATTTTGACCCTCGAATCATTTCTGTGAGGAAGACTGGCGTCATTCGTGTTAACTGGCTATTGCAGCCATCTCGTAATGATGGCAACTTCTCCTTGTCGCCCTCCCGATATTGTAATGGATTCGTATCAATTGGTTAACCCGCCAATGCAACTATCTGCGGTTTCCGCAAGATTATGGTGTTTCGAACGAGCAATCAATTTTCCGAATCCAAGATTGCTATCATAGGCAACGAACCGGAAGCACTCCTGCTTTCAACCTTGTTTGCCGAGGCAGGCCATCCAAATTATCTCGTAGGGCGTTTTGATGAAGCCAAGACCAAAAGAACGGATACCGGCGGGATAGGCGAAGCGAGATGGTTGCTAGGAGTTCACCGGAAAACAGGAACTACCACTCTCCTGTCAAGCGTGGAAGCCCTCTCTGCGAACCCACCCTCGATTATTGTCTTAACCGGGCACGCCGTGAGTCAAAGAGAGATTAGTGAGCTCGAAATAACTACTCGCGCCATTTGTAAGTTTATCTCTCGTGGGACAAGCCTCACTTTTACCGGGTTATGCCAACCGAACTTCACCGATACAACCCTTCGACAAACCATCGAGAAGCACAGCGGCCACGCTGTCGGCAGAGATGTCCAGTTAAGCTACGTGCCCTTGTTTTGGAGCGGGGAGACCCTTCAGAAATTTAGGGAGAAGCCGAAACTCATCGCAGGAATAGGGAAAGGAGCACTCTCGTTAGCTCAGGAGATTTTTCTTGCTGTATTCCCCTCCATCAGTACGAGTTCAAAACTTAGCGCCGCTGAGGCGGCCAGCCTGTTTGGGCCAATCTATAGAGACGTGTTGCGAGCTTTGGAGTTCGAACTAGCAACCCTCTGCGAGACTGATGATGTAGACTATTCTGAGGCTCTCGATCTCAGCAGGCAATCTGGAACTGACAATCTGGGGATCCCCAGCACTTTTGTTGTCAGAGATGCAATTGCGAGCAACATCGCGATTGGCAGCTCGGGTAGCCGAGGAAACCTGAGCGTGGTTCGGGCAGCGCGTCGAATCAACGAGTCGGGTGAGCAAAGAGTTCTGGACTTGGTGAAGAGTGCATTGTCTCTTTGCGGAAAACGCTTTCGGCATTCTAGAATTGCAATCTTGGGTTTCAGTGGGCTGGAGTCGCCCCGAGATTCGAAACCTAGTCCGCCACAAATTATTCGGACGCTTGAAAGGAGAGGTGCAATACTTTCAGTGTACCCTGGGAGAGACAATCGATGGTTCGAAGCTGGCGTCCTAGGCGAGGGGGTTAGAGTTGAGAACTCGCCGTTGAGAGCTGCATCGAGGACGAGCTGCGCTCTAGTCGCTTTAGACAGGTCGGACTTTGCAGAGATAAGTTCGCAAAAGTTGGCTTCAGAGATGAGCCGTCCGGGGGCAGTATGCGATCTGTCAAGGGTTCTGGAAGCTTCAAATGTGGAGAGAGCGGGCCTCTTCTATACTTCTATTGGAAGAGGCAGTTCGAGGACTTGAAACGTGTCGGCGC
>Ga0209161_10000364_pt1 | contig 36576 bp, 34 predicted proteins | sample GraSoiAngelo_155_FD_186169 | JGI IMG/M metagenome (GOLD analysis project Ga0209161, IMG submission 186169) | Grasslands soil microbial communities from the Angelo Coastal Reserve, California, USA - 14_1009_13_30cm (SPAdes) (version 2) | ecosystem: Environmental > Terrestrial > Soil > Grasslands... | reverse complement strand
CAGCAGCGAGCTCACTCTGACGATACCCTCTCTAAGCGAACAGGGAATGGATTTCTTGCTACGTCTGACATCTTTCTGGTCAAACGACGTTTACCTGAAGAAGGACGGGGTGCTTTCAGAGAACCTCTGGAGGAAGCCGGTCATCAACGTCTTTGATGATACTAGGCTGGACGGATCTGAGCGTTCGCTGACAAGGAAACGGGAAGGATACTATACGCGATTCCTCATGCCGCTGCTCGGGCCCGGCCGGACTGCCTTCAGGGTCGAAGTGATCGAGAACGGTGAATCGTCCGCTCGATTACACAGCCACAGCGAAGTCGACGAATACTATCTGATTCTCGAAGGGTCCGGGACCCTTAGATTCAACTACAAAGAAATCGCCGTCCATCGGGGGGACCTGATCGGAAAGCCAACGGGACCGGATGATGCTTCCCAACTTATCGCGGATCAAGGAGAAACACTGCGTATACTCGATATGGAGGTGTGGCACGACCGTCCCGACAACTCCAAGGATCTAATCCACAATCCGGATTTCAATGAGATCTTCATGAGAGGACGGGGTTGGGGCGCTCTCGTCCCAGCAGACGCCCTCCTCAACCCCAGCGACTTTGGACAATACTACAATGAAAGCTACAAGCGAACCAAGGATGGCGGGTGGGTTCCCTCAAAGGCACGCGGCCACAAGAAGATCAGGGCAAAGTCATCACAATAGACCCGATGAGTGACCCCTCCCCACCTGACTCATGGGCAGTTTCAATCGTCCAAAATATTACCAGTTATCCGACACTACACTGACGATGAGCCTGCCTAAGAGTAATGAGTAGTCGGAGCCTCGTTCGCCTGGACCTCGCCTAGAATATCGGAATTATGTTTTCATCGTTCTATTCGCAGCTATTCTCGCTATCGCCTCGGTGGCGACCCGTGCCCGCTCGGCCGCGACCTTATCCGCGGGCGCACCGGTCAGGTCCCCGCATCACCTGCCAGCGGATCGACGGGTCCGAGTGGAGCAGCCAGTCGACGACGGTCAGAGATATCTCTCCCGCAGTGGGATGCATCGGCCTGTCGGCACTATGCTCCCGCCGCGTGCTTTTAGCACAACCATATAGTCAAGATTATCGGGCTCGGGAAAAAAAGGGGATTTGACAGTTTTTCAGGACAACATCTAGCACCATCAGGAATTATCCAGTGTTCACCAGATATCCGTATAACATGGCAAGCGAGTCCGATGGTGCCATGATGGTAACTCCGGGCGAAACGACAAAACCTGTTGTCAGATGCTCGTCCTTGAACGCGACGCCATCCACGTCGGCTACTTGGTAAGAGATGAAAACCAAGCTTCGATGGTTGCTCAATTGTTCTCTGAGTTCGATGGTGAAAATCGTCGAGTTTCCCGCATACACCCTGCCCCTATCTATTCTCCAAGAGACATCGGTGACGACCAAGACCGAACCCACTGGAACCGTGAAATTCTCTGGTGTCGTTCCATCAGAATGCGATCTAGTACAGAACAGTTCGCGAGCTATCACGGGAGAGCCTTGACAGCGAAGCGTGACAAGTGACCCAGGTTCTTGTCCAAGGTGAGTCTTTGGAAAGTTTGTGACGAACACGTTGAGCACCTGAGATGCAGATGCGGATGCGAACATCCCGGTGATGAAAGTGGCGAGTACTACAATGGTCACAATGATTCCTTCTTTTCTATTCAAAAATCAACACACCTCCTTCCCATCCCATGGCCCGCGTTTCGTATGGCGATGACCATTTAAGAGAATCAGGGACTCTCACTGAGAGTCCTATTCCTCAAGTATGATCGAAAGTGGCTACGGTAGCCTCGGAGAGACTCGAATATGATGGAAAGAGAGGGGACGCTACGAGAGATCGGGCAGCGGGTCAGATCCTTATCCCCACCCTTGAGAGGAGAAAGTTCGCTTATATGTCAGAACGAGGAATCGAATAGTGTGAGACCGGGTCACTCTTCTTCGCCTAGTTTTCCCTTGAAGGTTACTTTTGTCGGCATCATGCCCACTCTGTTCGCTCACTGCCAGCACTGTATGGAAGTCATGCACGCGACCGGCATGGCTCCTTATTCGGAACAGCTGGAAGACTACCCGGAGGATGTCAAGAAACAATATTTCCAGCTCTCTGAGATAGCACAGAAGCTCAAGACTGAGTTCGGCGGGTCAGTAGTACTCGATCCAGTGGACTCGGCGTCCCCGCAAGGAGTCTGGTTATCGATCAGGCACCGAATCCTAAGGACTCCATGCATCTTGATTCGAGGGAACAAAGTCTTCAACAAATTTCCGGACTACGAAGAGCTAAGAACAACGATACTCGACGCGTTAGAGCGCTCCGGCCGAATAGCCTCGACCCGTGTTTCTCACTAGATCGATCGTCCAACCAGAGAGATAAGATCAATCGTCTTAGCCAGTTCGTCCATGCGCAGCCTCGCCACGAGGTGGAGCCTCGACGGTTCTTCCTCAAGCATCAGAGAATCAACAGTGTTCAGATCTTTCAATCTCGCAACCAAACCACTCCGGTCGACCAGTTGGTTCGCGAACTCGACGCCCTTCGAATAGACACTGTACCCCAGCTCACTGAGTTGAGGGATCTTGACTTCTTCAATGCCAGCTGTTTCCCAGGTGAGCTTCATGTTCTTCCTCAGCCTCGTAATCTCAACCTGGAACTTTACTGGGTCGGTCAGGGTAGCCCAGCAGTTCAGCCTGTCAGAATCCCTCGTGATCAACGAGTAGGGGTAGTAGATCAGATTCTCTCTAGCGCCTAACGTTAACGCAAACTCTAGCTCCTTGAACCCGTCAGATGAGCTGTTCATCTCGCACTTTATTCTGAGACCAGCATGCCCGAACGATGCAAACTTCACCCTGGCCTTCCGGGAGAATCTCTCCTCGAACCAGTGAGCGTATCGCTTGAGAATCCTGTGCTTGTAGTAGGTCCCGAGAAAATAGACGACGACGAGGATAGTGGCTAGAGCCGCGACAACTTCGATATCTGAGAAGACGAAGGCCAAGACCAGTGACTAGGAGGCCGGCACCCTACATGATGCTATCTACTTTTCAGCGAACTCGTTAGCGAGGCTTGGTTGCGGCGTCTCCGCTTCGACCGCCTTGGCGAGCATCGGCCCCAGAGTCATTGACGGCGCGCTGACTGCCCCGACTCTAATCCGCCGATAGGCGCGGAATCCATCGTATGACAATACAATGCCTAGAATTGCCAGTATGACAGCGATTCCCCCCGCAACCGCGTTTCCGTAAATCTTCAATGGTGTGCTCGTCGTCATAGCAATGTCTAGCGTGGCATAGGCAGTATAGCCTAGCGCAACGATGGTTGTGCCTAGCATGAATACTGCCGGTATGCCTGTCAACAATGTTGTCCTTCGAATCTTTGCGAGCCATAGTGTCGTGACGAGGAGTGTTACACCGGCAAGGAGTTGGTTGGAACCACCAAACAGGGTCCAGATGAAACCCCAAGGAGCGCTGAACCTCGTGCTCGTAAGCAAGAATGTGATTATCGACACGACAATCGAGGTAACGTAGATGTTCTTGAGAAAACGCCGTCCAACCATCTCTGAGATAGCTAGCCTCGCAAACCGGAGGGCCAGCTGGGTCAACGTGAGCCCTAGTATCAGAACCATCAGGGCCATGATCGCGGTCGATGCGGCCGACGGGATCAGCAGGTTGCTAAGATACTTGGCTCCACCACTCACATAGAGCGACAGAGCACCACCTTTCGTCGACGTAAGGGCCCCAACCGCCACCACTGATGTCAGCCCCAGAATCCCCTCAAGCAGCATCCCACCCCCACCAACGAAGTGAGCGTCCGCCTCATTGTCCAACTGCTTGGATGAAAGAGACGAACCAATCAAGCCATGCCAACCCGAGCACGCACCGCAGGCTATGGTGACAAAGAGAAGAGGCCATAGAGGAAAAGATATCGTACTGATCAGCCCGGACCCGGCGCCTATCGAGACGGGCGCGAACCAGTTGGTGAAGAGAGGCTGAGCAAAAGTCTGAGGCGCAACGAACGAGCTTCCTATGATTGCCGCGATAACGAAGTAGGCCACGTAGAATCCCAGATAGTTTATCGGCATGGCAAAACTCCAGAGCGGCAAGACCGCTCCGAGAAAACTGAATCCTAGCATGGAGATCAAGAGGATATCTTCCTGCAACTGAGCATCGGGTACGGCGGAGACGAAGGCTGAGTTGATCACGGTTCCAAACACGACCTGGCTGAGATAAACGGATAGAGCGACTGCTGCTAGAGAAATTCCGGTAACCGCCACAACATTGATCTTGGCCCTGAATATTGCGAAGCCAGACACGGCTCCTATTGTTGCGATCAGAAGGAACGATACCATCGCGGCTGCACCTCCCGCGCCCGTGCCCTTGACCACAGGAAGAAGCGCACCCAAGAAAGCTGCGAATATGAGGATCGAGTAGAACGCCAGAAAGGCGACAAGGACCTTTCGAGCCCTAGTTCCTATTAGCTGGTACGTTAAAGGTCCAAGAGATGCGCCCTCGTTTCTTACTGATGAAACCATCGAATTGTAGTCATGCAACCAGCCCAACAACGAATTTCCGATCAGTATCCAGAGAAACCCGGGCAACCAGCCCCAGACTATCGCTAAGGCGGGCCCTGTCACTGGTCCGAGCGCGGCGATGCTCTTCCAGTGCCAGCCCAGCATAACATACTTGTTTGATGGAAAGAACTCGACACCATCCATGTACGTGTGGGCTGGCGTCGGACGCTTGGGATCAGACTGCACGACACTCCGGTCGAACCATTTCACGTAGAACTGATAGACGACACTATAGACGATGATACCGCTCAGCATTACTATGAGCGATTCATACAATCGAGATCACGTAGCGGAGCTAGCCGCCGAAAATATAAGAATAGCTGGTGATTTGAGGCCTTATAAAGCATAATAGGAGAGAAACCGCTTAGATTCTCGTTTCCGAGCCTAAGGACAGGCTTTGAGCCATCTTAGAAACCATGTCCAGGCCGTTGACTTCCCTCTCGTATAGAGGCAGCACGGCTCTTATCATTCCCGGAAACTTCTGTTCAGCCAGTTTCAAGTATCCCGCCTGTTCATTCGTCCGGTTCGCGACATAGGGAGACAATTTTTCGGAGTTAACCGTTGGAATAACTTCGTTGACGATTACTCCTCCAATAGGAATCTGGAAGGCTTGGACCCAAGTAATGAACCGTTCAATCACCGCGATTGGGAGGGCGAGTGGCAAGGTCACAAAAAAGAACGCGGTCCTTTCTGAGTCGGTGAGAAGTTTTCTGGCCTCCTCTGTCTTCTTCTTGGTTCCGGCTAGCGAGATTAGAAGCGGGTCCTTTTTCAGCTCCTGAGCTATCTTCTCTTTCCGGAAAGAAAGTTTTGCCCGCAGAGACATGGACTCTTCACGGCTCTTGATCATCTTGTTGAGCCAGAGGTTGTAGACCTTGGACATACCCAGCAGTCTATACGTGTGTGCGACCGGTGCCGTGTCGAAAACGTACGCGTCATACTTTTCGTTAAGCATCAAGTCAACCATGTCATCGAACATCGCCGACTCCTCGAATGAAGGATTTGTCGTAGCGATCTCGATAAACGGCTCAATATCTACAGGAATATCTGCGAACTTCAGAAATTGGACGAGCCGATCCTTGATCTCACCCTTGTATCTCTCTATGGTTGAGGAAATGTCTATCTCGTCGGCGTAGAGGTTCCTGGTTCCTTCAACTTTCTGGGTCCCCTTCTTCCAGAGATCCTGGCCAAACAGGCTTGAGAGGCTGTGGACAGGATTGGTGGAGGAGATCAGTGTTTTCCTTCCAAGCGATTCTGAGAGATAATAGGCTGTTGCACCGGCTACTGCTGTCTTTCCAACTCCTCCCTTCCCGCCGAAGAAGAGATACTTCAAGTCCTTCTTTTCGGCTATGAAAGAAGGGAAGGGCAGGCTCGGTTTCGTTGTCTCCATGGCCGGTTATGATCCGTAGAGTATGTCTGCTACATTCGATATCATCTTCAGACCCTTCGGCTCTCGGTCAAGCATTGGCACAATTCCTTTGATGAGACTCCCGAACTCGCTCTGGATCTGTTGTACGTATTCTTGCTGGGAGGATATCTTGTTCTTCAAAAAGACTGGAACATCCGGCTGGTCCTTCAACTCTTTAGGATATACCTGGTTCACGACGACCCCGCTCACAGTCACATTGAACTCGCGGAACATCTCCAGTGCTTTTCGTGTGTCGAGGATGGGCATCAGTTCCGGAATGAGAACGTAGAAGAACGCGGTATGTTTTCGATCGCGGACCATGGTGCTGACAAAGTCTAGACGTCCTCTGATGTACTCAAGCTCTTTCAGGACAAGATCTTCCTGGGCAAGGCTTCCCTTGCTACCCATCACCGTCGCGGCCTCCCCATACTCCCCGGCCTTTTTCCTCACGCTGACAATCTTCTCGACCCACTGGTCAAGAATGTCGGCCATGCCCAGGAATCTTATCGCGTGTCCGTGGGGCATCATGTCGAACACGTAATAGTCGAACTTGCCTGCAGTCATCAGCTCAACCATGGCATCGAACGTAGCTGATTCCGCCATCGCCGGCTCAGCGGCCGAGGAGTTGATGTAGTCTTCCACTTCCTCGGGAATCGTCTCCATCTTGTACATGTCCTTGATCTTGTTCCTAATCTCCTCCTGATACTCCGCGATTCTCCGATCCGCGTCTATCTCAACAGCATAGAGGTTCGCAGCGAGCTCGACCTCTCCCTGGCCGAAGACCTTTCTCTCGAAAATATCCGAGAGACTGGCTTGGGGATCAGTTGAGAAGACGCAGACCCTCTTTTCCCTACTCGCTAGCCAATAGGCGGTCGCCGCTGAGAGAGTTGTTTTGCCGAGCCCGCCTTTGCCACCGAAGAGAATGTACTTGACATCGGGATTGGATGCAAAGTACTCGGTCATCCCTGCTTTGACCGCAGCGCTCACCGCCGCCTTTGACGCCCCTAGTACAATGAGTCGGTAATGTCGCGATCCCTGAGCAGTGTCTGCTTCCACGTCTTCAAGGACGGGACCGCGTAGGGAAGGAGCCTAAGACTGTAGTAGGGCGGCAGTACTGGTATCCCAAGCATGTCGCCCATAGTGATAAGCATGAACAAGTTCTCCATGTGCATTCTCAGCCTCAACGCGTAGGTCACCATTCCGTGCAGAGCCATACCATAGAAGAATCCCTTCGCAGCCTTCGCAACCTCGCTCTGCTTCTTCGGTTCCGTCGGCGCTTCCTTCTTTCCCATACTCTCGGATAGAATGACGCGCGTACGTTGCTAAAATAGATGCCTACGCGAGTACCGGAAAGCGGGCGCGGATCGTTTCTTTCCGGTGGGCGCAATTGATCCGCATACAATCTCCGAAATCGTCACGCAAGTTGGCGGCCCAATCAATATCCTAGCCACCAAGGACGTGCCTGACCGTCCTGTGCAGAGTCTATGATGAGCCCAACGAAGTTCTAAAGTCATGCAAGACGACGCTAATGTGAACCGGGTTTGACGAAGTGCACAATCTGTCAGGAGAACGTCCACTGGAAGTCCATGAACAAACACAACAAGATGAAGCATTTGCCATACTACCGCGCATATTGGAGACTTGTCTGGCTGCCAAGTTTGATGGGAATATTCTTGTTGACTTGCATCATAATTATTGATCAATACCCTTCCGACTACTCCCTTGTTCGAAACGTCTACTTGCTAATCGGAGTATCAGCAGCCATCTTCCTCCCTGTGTACTTGTTCCTTCAGCTGAAAATGGCTCGCCTCAGAAGCTCACTCCGTGTTGCTTCGAAGGCTGAAAGAAACCAAAATAGCCCTCGGGACGATTCGTAGCCAGCGTTCTTTAATCGGAACGGTGCGTTCTAACAAGTAGAATTATCTGGGTGAGCGAAGCCAGGTGAATAGATCGATGCTCAAGGCAGTCTCGGTAGGAGACAGAAAAGTGAGCCATAGACTTTCGTATTTGCTGATTGTTTTTGGAGCCCTTTCCATCTCTTTCGGAGTCTTGTGGATTTGGCCCTTCTCGTCGGGTTTTCAGTCCACGTACATCAACGTCGTTCCCGTGCCTCCTTCGCAGGGCGAGAGTTGTCAGGGCGTCGTTGTTCCCTTTCCATATCAAGGGTCATGTCCTCCGAATTACGATCGTCTGCCCGCACCGCTCGATGCCCTGCCTCTCGTGCCCGCGATATTCCTCGCCGTCGGAGGCGCAGCTCTAGCATTAGGTCTTGTCCCATGGGCCCGGGGAGGACTATGCTACTAGTGCTGTCAGTCGGGTTGGTTGCTACCGATCTCACATCAAATATCGGGTCGTTCGGCAACCAAGGCTGGCCAATTAACTCGTTTCTCTATCCGATAAGCCACCCGCCAGGTTCAAACTACTTCCCAGTCTACATCGTCGTCCCAGCGTTCTTGGCAGACTGGACGATTTTCAGCGTGACTGCAGGCATGTTCTGGGTTCTTGCGTTTTATGAAAGAAGCAGATGCAAGGATAGAGCAGTTCGCCAACAACCTCACCAAATCAGACTGAAGCTAGGAGTGTTTGAAATTACTAGACTCTCTTGCCGCAGAAAACCGATTGGCCTTTCTCGCTCAAGTCTTTGCGCCCAATTTCTGGGGGTAGGCTTTCTCCCCCCAGTTCTTTAAAGATAGTCTTGGCCTTCTCGAACCATATCGCGAATTCCTTTTTGGTCTCCTGAGTCGGCTTTCGGCCTTTCTCTGCAATTTTTCCTGTGACGAAGAACGCCATGATCCGGTCCATTTATGACAAACTGAACACTAGAACCATGGCTCGGGACTGAGAAGTTGACTGATGGGTTGAGAGGGTGGTTGTTGCAATTGCCGGGTGTTGTTGAGGCACCGCATAGTTTCGGTGGAACTGAGTATCAGGTTTAACGGTCGCTAGTTCATGCACAACCATGGTCCAAGGTATCTGGATATTCATTTGTCGCGGGAAGACCAAGAACGGGTAATCCGTGAGGGCAAGGCTGAGCGGCACCGGTTCACGCCGTTACGGGCTGGATGGGTTATATTCCACGTACGATCCTATGGGGATGTTGAGACAGCGAAGGAATTGATCACATTGGCCTATAATGATGCTCGGAAGGTAACTGCGTTTGAAAACAACGCCTTTCTTCATGATAGTCCGCTCGAAATTAATCCGTCATAGCTATGGCGATAGTACCTTTTATACATCCTATGAAAATAGTTGCTTTCTAACCGAGGATCAGAAGTTTGTCTCTATCGTTTTGGAGCATGAGAGAAAGAGTTGGAAGAAAGATCCGTCCTTCGAGTCTGAGCTTTACCCACGCCGCCGGAATCCTGTTGATTTTGACGCTTACGTTGAGCCCTTCCCTTGCTCAAGTCTCCGGTGCAAAGCCTCTGCCTTCACCTCCACCATCAACTTCAACGACCTGGGCTAAGGCATACAATATCCCATATGATTACGCTGCGGCCTACAGCGTTTCGCAACTTTAATGTATTAACTTTGTGGGAGTTTCAATTGTCCACACTTAACTCGCGTGGCCGGCCGACGCCAAAATATCTCGCAGGTCTTATGATTAGTTCGCGTTAATCGATACGGATGCTTTACGGTTGACGGTTTCCACAACTGCAATCTCTGTGGATCAACATGACGAGACTAGACTACAACAGTCCCATTCCCCTATTTTCTTCCTCGCCACCAGCGAAGACCATGACTGGCTGGCACCCAGATGCAACATCCTGCCGATCCGAGTTATGACCAAGAGCGTATAGGATGCAAGCCAACTATCCGCAACGTAAAGAAGCATCGAGAAAGGAGCTCAATTGAGTGACACTAACGACCGAAACATTTAACCCCACAAAAAACGCTACCCGTGGCTGTACAGTACCATAGGTATAATTCTTGAGAATTCCAATGAAAGTGTTTTTCCTCTTCATACTATTGACGGGATTGGTCTTCGCGGTTCCATCGGGCAGTTCGACGAGTGTGACGCCCCCCGCATCCTCAGCGGACTTCACAATGTCCGCGCATCCAAACATGCTCACGATTCCACAAGGCTCTGCCGGGAAGTCCATAATCCTGCTGACGAGCGTTAACGGTTTTCAGGGAAATGTGACTCTCAGCCCTCCAGTGTCATGCTTGGCAATTGGCTGCCCGCAGTACACGATACGCCCGACAGTCGTCCAATTGGCCGCGAACCAGAACGCCACAGCCGGCTTCACAATCTACACTTTCTCACAGACACCCCTTGCAACCTACAATGTAGCCGTGACCGGCACCAGTGGCAGCATCTCCCACTCAGCACCAGTCACATTTACAGTCGTGGCCCCCGGCGCTCCGGATTTCACAATCTCAGCCAATCCGTCGAGCCAAACAGTCGTTGCAGGCTCTACTGGCAAGTCCCAGATCACCCTGACCAGCATCAACAGTTTCAATGGAACCGTTAAACTCACAACGTCCCCCGCACCACTCTGCGTCTCATGCCCAAGCTGGGGCATCAACCCATCCAGCGTCGACCTCTCACCGGGCGGAACTGCTGCCTCGATCCTCACCTTCTACACCACGACCGGCACTCCGCCCACCAACTGGGTCGTAACAGTGACCGGAACAAGCGGTAGCATATCACACAGTGTCGACGTAACGTTCACCGTGGTCTCGTCCGCTCCAGCTCCGGACTTTACAATGACCGCCAACCCTAGCGGCCTGAATATTCCCGCAGGCACCACGGGCAAATCAACAATCGTTCTTACGAGTCTCAACGGTTTCAGCGGAACCGTGAACCTTTACGCGTCCCCGTCTCCTCTCTGTCCATCACCCGCATGCAGCACTTGGTCTATCGATCCGACAAGTGTCAATCTCGTTCCTAACGGAACCGCCACTGCAACCCTCTCAATTTTTGGCGGGACCCAGGGAGGCTATGGAAATGTCACCGTCTACGGAAGCAGCGGCAGCCTCTCGCACTCTGTAATCGTGTCATTCAAGATCTCTCCATCCCCAGACTTTACAATCACACTCAGCCCATCCTCCCAAACAGTCAGAAAAGGCTCCACCGCAACATTCACGATACGGGTAACAGGAACAAACGGCTTCAACAATACTATCGACCTAACCGCCACCATCGCACCCGTCACACGCCACAGTCCCGCAACCTCTCTACCCTCCTCGGTCGGCCCCTATTCCACTTCAACCCTCACTGTCTCAACAGCGCGCAACACGCAATCAGGCACTTACACGATCACGGTGACCGCCACTAGCGGCTCATTGACGCACACCGCTACCGTGACCGTAACGGTTGCAAGTTAGACTGAAGTCCGTCTAAGCCGACCCAACCATAGTCCCTAGTCCAGCCTGGAATGCGTATACGATGGGATTGAACTGGGTCCCCCGAGTTCTCGGCAAGTTCGCCCGTGCTGTTTAGGCTAATAGCCTGGTTTCCCTTCGCTCACAGCACTGTCTGGATAATCCTAGATCAACAGAACGTCAATATTGGCTACTTTCTGAATCGCTTGAAAGTCTCCGTCGGATGTCACTATCATGTCGGCACCATTTGCAACAGCAATTCCGGAAATGAGAACGTCGAGAGAATTGACTGGTCTACCGAGCCTCAACAGTGATCCCATGATCCTCGCAGATTCTTCTCCAGAGGCAAAATCTAGACCTAGCATCAGCGCTTGTCTTGCGAAAGCACGGATCGACTTCTCTTCTCTCACGAGCCTCTTATGATAAATGGGAGATAGCAACTCGAAGAGTGAAATTGTCGTCGCGGCTATCCTATTCTGGTCCCGCTGCGCCTCTTCGACTATCTTCCGAGTCTTCTCTCCTCTCCTAAGAAAGTCGATTATCGCGGACGTGTCGAAGACTATCGTAGGCGAATCACTGTTCGTTTCCGAATCTCGCGCGCGCTGTTCTCGACCTCAGCCCAGTGCTTACTATCTGAGAGAACGCCCCACAAAGGCAGAAGGTCGCCGCCCCTTTCAAGCAACTTCTCGATCACGTCACTGAAGCTTTCTCCCTCCTTCTTAGCTTCCGATAGTTTTCGATAGACTTCCTCTCGAATGGCGAGGTTCTTGCTGGCCATACGCAGATATGTATACTGGTCTGTATACTAAGCTTTCCATCCGCCGAACACAAAGAAGCGACTTGGAAAACTAAAGTCGTGTACCCAGCTCGCGTCCCCGCGGCTTGGAGAATTCTATCCGCTGAGTCCTTGTGGAAGATTGCCGACTTCCTGGCCGCGGCGCTCTTACCTTTAGTACGCTTCTCTTATGCCGCGTTCATGTGACGAGGCAGACTCGGATCCAGTCCTTTTATGATAATTCGACCACTAGAAAATTCGCGAAGAGAATGAGCATTTGATTAATGGATTGAAGGAATGGTGTAATCACGGGGGTTTATTCAACAAATTTGCTAGATTGGTGGGGTTGAGGTCTCCTCATGCTCAAACGAGCCTTTGAGGATCTTCGACCTTATCTTTGGCCAATCGTCGTTCTACTGATAATATCTCTGACAACTGTACCGATAACGCTGATCTTTCCCCTGCCCATCAAGTTGTTAGTCGACAGCGTTCTCGGATCTCAGCCATTACCCGGATATCTCACGGTTTTCGTTGGAGCCCAACTCTCCAAAAGTCTCACCCTATGGCTCGCGATCACCATACTCATGGGAACCGCAGTCCTGACCTACCTACAGAACCTGGTGAATGTCTGGTACACCAACAAGGTCGGAAATCGGATGACACTTGACGTGCGCGCCCGTCTTTTCCGCCAGATGCAACGTCTCTCCATAGCCTACCACGATACCATGGGGGCAGCAGACTCAGCATATCGTACCCTCAACGATGCCCCAATGCTACGTTCGTTCGGAATCGACAGCATGATTCCCTTGGCTACTTCGATCCTGACTATTGGCGCGATGATTCTTGTCATGGTCTACTTTGACTGGCAGCTCGCCCTGGTCGCCCTGCTAGTGTCTCCCATGATGTTCCTTCTCACTTTTGTATTTCGGCCACGGATTCGCGCTGGATGGCGGAAGTTCAGAGCCTCAGAAAGCGCGGCAATGGCCGTAGCCCAAGAGAGTCTAGGAGCCTCCAGATTAGTGAAATCGTACGGGCAAGAAGAACGGAAGAACAAGCAGTTAGTCTCCCACTACAGTGCGAGTCTAAACGCTCAACTCAAGGTACAGGTAGACAGCGCCGTTTACAGTCTACTCGTGGGCGTTGTGACAGCTGCCGGATTGGCGGCCGTGTTCTACATCGGAATAGGCCACGTTCAAACAGGCGTGCTGACACTCGGGAGCCTTCTAGTCGTAAACTACTATGTGACCCAGCTCTACGGTCCCCTAAGAAACGTAGGCCAGTCAATACTTGATATTCAGATGTCGCTGACCGGAGTAGAACGATATCGCGCCGTTCTTGACGAGAAGCCCGACGTGCCCGAGTCACCCAATGCGCTTCCCCTAGCGAGAGCTAAAGGCAAGATTAGCTTCCAAAACGTGTCGTTCGAGTATACAAAGGGCCATCCAGTACTCGACGACGTATCCTTCGAACTACCGTCTGCCAATTGTCTCGGCGTAGTTGGTCCGACGGGTTCAGGCAAGACCACACTGTCGACACTCCTACTACGCCTCTTCGACCCAACTGATGGCGTAATTACTCTGGACGATATCGACGTGAAAGACTACAAGCTGGCGGATCTCCGAAACCAGTATGCAGTGGTCCATCAGGAGACTGTACTCTTCTCAACGACCGTAGCTGAGAACATTCACTTCGCCCGTCCCAGCGCAACCATGGACGAGGTGGTTAGAGCAGCAACCGCCGCGAAAGCTCACGAGTTCATCACAAGTCTACCAAACGGGTACGAGACCTTGGTCGGTGAGCGAGGAATGAAGCTCTCTGGCGGAGAGCGTCAGCGCATATCACTAGCTCGCGCATTTCTCAAGAACGCGCCCATACTCATACTCGACGAGCCTACCAGTTCATTGGATGTTCATACAGAAGCGGCTATACTCGAGACGATTCAAGAACTGATGAAAGGCAAGACCACCTTGATGATCGCCCATCGCCCAAGCACTCTAAGAAATTGCAACATAATTCTGGTGCTAGAAGAGGGCAGAGTGACTCGAATGACCACTGAAGTCGATTCGGTAATCTTAGACATGCAAGCTCCAAATTTACAGATATGATCCATCACGAGTCACGTCAAATTTGACCGACAAATCGAGAGTGATTGAGAACGTGACTATTGGATTGAGAGAGTGGTTGTTGCAGTTGCCGGATGTTGTTGAGGCACCACATAGTTTCGGGGGAACTGAGTATCAGGTTAACGGTCGCCAATTCATGCACAACCATGGTCCAAGATATCTGGACATACACTTGTCGCGGGAAGACCAAGAACGAGTAATCCGTGAGGGCAAGGCCGAGCGGCACCGGTTCACGCCAGCACGGCGGGATGGATTACCTTCCACTTACGATCGGAGAGAGATGTTGAGACTGCGAAGGAATTGATCTCACTACGCTACAATGATGCTCAAAAGACAGCGGCGTTTCTAAAGCAACGCCTTTCTTCATGATAGTCTGCTCGAACTAATCTGTCACAATCGGAGCTTGAGATTCCACATTAGGAAAACCGCTCCCTACGCCAAGGCCAGAGGCTTGGAAAATTCAGTCAATAGTTCAGGGCTTTCGGCTCCTTCCTCTGAGAACTATTATCGCTGTGACCAGGACGAGGGCGATGGCCGGGACCATGAAGCCTATCGTCTCCGGATCGCGGACGAAGTCTCCTTGCTGGAAGTAGATGCTGTTCTGATACTCACCAAAGAACCGCCAAGAAGCATACAAGACGCTCAGGGCCGAGAGTATAATCATGGAGGCTCCAAAGCCAGAGAGCTTTCTCCCGGAACCAGATCTGGGGCTTGCGGCAGAACTCGTATAGATCAGCCTCTACGCTGATCTGTCTCTTCACTCGTTATTCGTTCTTATGCATAATGTAACTCGAAAAGTCAACTGCGGCCACTACCCTGCTTCATCTCTCCCAGGACCCCCATCGTTGGTTCTCCGCCGTCCTCCAGCCTTCGTTTTCTGTCATGTCCACCTATGCGTCCCTGTTCTTCTGATAGATCTCAGAGCGCGGTTCAACGCGAGGATGCCTAGTCCCAGCAAGCCTAGGGCGTAGACTGTGAAAACCTCCAGTATGTCGGTTGCTGGAGAAACTTGGCTTCCGAGGGCGATCCTTATTCCAGTGAAAAAATAGTATTGGGGTGTCACGAGAGATAACGCTTGGAAGGCTCCGGGCAAGACCTGTACTGGGACAAGCATGTTTCCGACGAGGCCCGTCAAAGTGTAAATGAACCAGCTGAGGACCGCCGTCTGTTTGTATACGAGGTTGAAAGCGAGGCCGACAAAGCCCATTCCCACGGATGTGACTATACCTAGGAAGATGATTGTTGTGAATAGTGGAATGTTGTACGAGTACTGTATCCCGAAGAGTAGTGTTGCTGCAGCGAACGAGAATAATGCGCTGGCTAGGGTTGTCATTATCGAAAATGAAGAGGCCGAGATGATGTATTCGCGAAGTCCGGTCCGTGTAACCAACAATTCTTCGATAGAGTTAGGGCTCACGTAGGAGAGGAACATACCAAAACTGGTGCCCATGATCGACGCAAATGCTACTCCCGAAACCAGGTAAGCTCCAAGACTCATCCCGTAGGTTGACGATGTGCTGGACGCAACCGCTGTTGCCCCTAGAAACCCGTAGATGACTATGCCCATAATCGTACTGACGAGGCTCGTAAGAGCTGTTAGCCGGTAGGATGCCCTGATCTTAGCTTCCCGACCGAAGAGGGTCCACCAACGGTTCAACCAGACCGAGACACTAATCAACGTGCCAGATCAGCCTCCATCCCCTGCCAGGGCGACAGCTCGCCATTCTCCAGCAAGTAGGATCTTTTTCCCAGCTCCTCAGCTTCGTGCACATTGTTGGTTGTGCAGAGTATTGTCTTCCCTCCTTCTTCGGAGAGTTTCCCGAGATAATCGTGGATGTGTCGCGACGTCCAAGGGTCAACGCCCAGTGTCGGCTCGTCGAGAAGTAGGACTGGTGGTTCATGGAGGAGTGCTCTTGCTAATGCAAGCCTCCGCCTCATGCCGGAAGAATAGCTCTGGCTCTGGTCTGCTCCACGATCTTCTAGGTTAAGCTCCTTCAGGAGATCATTGATGCGCTCCTCCGTCTTGCTTGTCGGCATCAGCTGGAGTGCGCCATAGTACCGAAGGTTGTGCCTTGCAGAGAGGCGAGGATGGAAGCCGCCGTCGCCAGCATTCAACATGACACCTACGTTACGCTTGACAGAGTCGGCTTCTCCCGCTACATCGCGACCACAAATTCTAGCGACCCCACTGTCCGGCAACACTAGTGTAGACAGGATCCTGATCAACGTGGTCTTTCCCGCCCCATTCTTTCCTAGGATACAGACTGTCTCACCGTCCCCGACAGAGAGTGTTACATTCCTTAGGACAGGGCGATTCTCCAGCTTCTCTACGGACCTGCCTATCTCAGACTTTCGTTGGAACGACTTCGAAACATGTTCAAGCAAAAGTGGCGGGATCACGAGAGCATCTTTTGTAAGTTGGCTGATCAACTAGTCCTAATGTTTTTCGCAAACACTCAGCGTCTACATTCTCGAATCAGAAACAGGGTTGCCGAATACATACTAACCCTCGTGCGCCTTTCTAGCGAGCGTTCCGTCCACATGTCATCGTCGAGGTGTGTGTGTCTGATTGTCATCGCTGAACTGTGGGATAATACTATCTTAAATAGAGCTTGGGCTTCGTTACATTCTTTTTGGAAAACAAATGTTCCACATAGCAAACTGCGACTTGACTCGCTACTTCCAATGCTGCGATGCCCACCCCCAGTGCGATCCGTGCACTGGCTGCTGCCGCTGCCCAATCGGCTGCGCATGTCCAGTCTAAGAGGCTAGCCCACAATGCCGGACGCTCCAACTGAACGCGGTCCGGTCATAGAGTACCTTCTCAAAGAAGTATCATTCAGCACATGCGACGACAAATTCTTCGGTGAACTAGAGAAAGAAATGCTGATACCGAACAACCTCAACATCTATGGGAGAATTAGCGGCGCAGAGAGTCTCCATGGCTACAGACTGCAAGCAGAGTTTCCGGAAGACACTGTCCTAGCCTACTTGAAGGCGCCTGCGACAAACAGCGTCAAAGACGGTAAACGCCTGTTGACATACATGCTGGAGGATCTAGTCAACTATGAAGACTATTGGTGGCTCCCGCTGCACGGCGAGACCGAATTCGTTCTTCAACTCAATCTGTTGCCACCATTCCCCAAACTGAATCCCGTGGACCTGAGAATCTCATGTAACCCCGACGTTGCAGTCGGAGTAGACACATATGTAACAACAACGGTCGGCTTACAGGCAGAACAACACATCGACAATCTCTTCCTCACACTCAGCGCCCCTTCGTACCGGGATCCGGGCATGCAAGTTACGATTTCCGGGTTTTCTGGCGACGATATTCAGGAACCGAGACAGTCTGTTACCGTGCCAGAGAAACAGTTCCCGTTTCCACGCGTCAACCTGAAGCCTGGAGAGGCCAAGGAGTACAAGGTGAAGACACGGATAAAGGCTGATCTAACAGGCATGACGCGGTTGAAATGTCAACACAACCTGCTGCACACGAAACTTGTACTATTGTCCGAGTCTGCTCCGCGTGAACCACCTTGCAGTATCTCAGTGATTGACAGCAATGGTAGACAGGTTCCCATCAAGAAGACCGAACGGTCGACTCTGTTGACGGCACAGGCGCAGATCATGTACACTCCATTCTCTATCCGCCGAGAGGAACCATCTTCAAAGAAACCCGAAGAAAGACTGGTCCAAGCAACACCAGCATAGAAGAAGCGAAGTTTCCCCTCCCCTTTCCTTTTTTTTGTTCCTCGAATCAGAGTCTTGTTTCCTAGCATGTCCCTTGTACGATCTGGAAACACAGACCTAGAAATAACGATGACTTGGAAGGCTGCGGGTTGCTAAAGGTTCCTCTGGTGACAAACGCCAGACCGACGTCCTCATCCTAGGCAGGGTGATAGGGCCAGCGAGTTGAGGGCCTGACTATGGCCCCGGCAATCTTGAGCATATCGCAACTGGGTCCATCGGACGGTGCAGGTTGCGCTATGCGTTTCGGCTTTTCGCGGCTAGTTGCATGGCGACCTGCTTCATCATTCTAGCGCCGACGGTTGCCCCAGCGGCTTTGGTCTTGTTCAAGAGAGGATGCTCGGGGACCCTTGCATACATCATCATGTAAGGTGCCATAGCCAAGACAATCTTGCTTTCAGCCTTCCGTATATGCTCCTCCAATGTACTCCTAGGCTGCCCATGCTTCCGTGCTAGATCGTCGGCGGTCGTTCGCTTAGGAATCTCGTAATATCCGCCTTCTATTGCTGAGAGCATCGCTTTCATCTGTTTATCAGTTAGCTGGCCGAACAAGCTGCTCAACGACAACAGAAATGCGTCGTCTGTCATTCCTTCCGAGACAGACTTCTTGTGCAAGACCTCCGTTGCACCAATCTTGTCCAAGCCTCTAAGTAATCCCTTTAGATCATTGTCATCATAGCCAACGAGACGGTGGTATTCCCATCCTCCCGCCAAGACCAGAGGAGGTATGCGCATGAAATTGTGTCGCTGAATAATTGGACTGATAGGAGTCCCTTTGTGGTCAGAACCGCAACAACATGTTCGAGCCACCAGCTGGAACTTGTCCTGAAGGTATGTCTTTGAGATAATCTTCCCATCGAGATGCGCCTTTGTGCTCGTGGTTATCTCGTTCTGCAATTCCTCGAGCGACCCAAGCCCAGCGGCTTCTATCTCAAGAACGTCCGTGTTTCCGTTACACCACAAAGAGAATCTTGCATCCGGAAATTTCGTCGTCAACAGGTTGTAGTGATCCCCGTGCCCTGCCGTCGGCTGGAATCGAAAGAACAGCTCAAACAATTTCTAGACAAAACTCCAGGGCCATTTCTTCCATATAACCGGTGTGCCGGCGTGCGCCAGCAACTAATAGCAGTCGGACGACGGTGAAACAACTACCAGCGCACGACGGGTCAAACATAATCCGGCGGAACAACGTTCTCATCGTTGGTGAAAAGAAAATGGCAGTTCGAGAAGATTGGACAAGGATCACCCAGAGCATTCACAATTTCTTCCACGCGTTCAGATCCCCTACAAGGGGAGCGATGGAAAGAAGCTGCAACAACATGGTAAAGTCTCCAATGGTCAAGCCGACAATCCTGTTTGTCAGAAGCACCGTGGACGCGAGATCGCGTGCTGAGATCGAGCGCAGACGGAACCAAGTATACCTGTATAGCGTGAAGAACCAGATTAGGTAAGAGACACTTCAAAATGCAGTCCACAAAGGAGAAGGACTCGATGGACCTGGGATCATCAGGGCAAGTTGTGGATCTTGCTTACGATCCCATTCACCGCTGCCCGGTGTGCGGTCAGATGGCCCGATGCTTTACGGTCGATGGTTTCCACAATTGCAACCTTTGTGGATCAACTTGGCGGGACTAGCCGACACATGGCCTACCATCGTAGGTGAATCGCCGTTCGTTTCCGAGTCTCGCGCGTGCAACCCATGCTACAGGTCGAGTGTCATTCATTCCGCTTCTCCTCAAGATTCGTACTTTTTCTTCCTCCTCGCTTGACGCACCCGACGGGCTACCAACGGGACCATGCTTAGCGCTCCCAGAATGGCGGACCAATATCCAACAGCGGCGATAATCACCAGAGCTGCACATGTATTGGTCACACATGCCACCGTTTCCTGTCCTCTAGCGTAGAGGTTGCCAGCGACTACCCCTGGGCCCCAGAAAATAGCCACTCCCAGAACAATGATGATTGCCCGTCCGCGGAAGCCTATCTTCGGCATTCGAGACGGTCTTGGAGGACCTACAAACCGCTTGTCCCTCAACTCCTCCATCCGCTTGCCGATGCTCGGGGTCCAGAACGCCGAAAACCGATCGACGAGGTTCGACAGTGTTGCCCTCGGATCGAGACCTTGCATCTTCTCGAGAACCTGAGTTACCTGCTCGATTCCGAACTGACTGGCCGCGTTTCCGTCCAGTTCGAACTCCCACGTTCTCAACGATCTCCCGACCCAGAGCAGAGATAGCAAGATCGCGGCGCCCAGGGCTGGGAAAACGAGAATCGGGCCCCATGGTCTTCCGACAAAAATGTAGAAGACGATGAGGAGAGCCGCAAACGCCCCAAGGATCATTAGACCCATCATTCCGAGCAACCTGGACATCCTCCCTGAATTGAAGGCCTTAAGCCTCAACAAGTGCATCTCAATCAGAATCCTCCACTCGTCAAGCGACAACTTTCCCTTCAGATATTCAGGAAACATAAGCTCGGCCAATGGAATACCGAGAGGCCCAAGCCAGAACTCTCGCGAGATCACCGGCATCGTAATCATACAGCCCACGCCGCCACGAACAAACCTTCCCCAGACAACCTGCCTGTACCAGAACCGCGAGTCCAGCCGCACAGCTATCTCTCGAGTCAATTGCAAAAGCGCCCCTAAGCTTGTATTGGGCACTCGAGGAACACTTTCTATTATGATTGGACCATTATTTAGCCGGCCTATGCAGTGATCCTGCGAACAGTTCCGCTCAATTGATCTTTTATCGAGCATTCAAGATGAAGCTGTTGTCAACCGCTCCCTTCATCCCCGTGGCCACAAAAACCGCCGTGGTGACTTCAATATGGCCGGCTGAAGGAGTAGTCTTCCGCAATACTAGGATTTCCAGAGGTGAATCTGTCTACATGGAGTGACAGGAACTGTTAAGAACATTTCAGTCTTGAAAGAGCCCTTTGAAAATTCTTGAACGCCAAAATCCTCTTCGCATTACTACTTGTTACACTGATATCATTCGGACCCGTAACATTCGTACAGGCAACCGGGAACAGTTCTCAACCGAGCTCTAATGCGACCTACGCTATCATCACGTTCTCAGATGCTCCCCTAGCAGCCTACCAGGGACATATTGCAGGTCTTCCAGCAACAGCGCCCTCTCCCGGACAGAAACTCGACTTGAACTCGCAAGCGGCCCAGTCCTACTCCAGCCACCTCTCCCGCCAGAGAGACATAGCTAGGACATGGCTAGCTCGAAACGCTCCCGAAGTTCAGATCATCTACGAATACTCCACAATCCTCAATGGAATCGCAGTCAAGCTCAACGGGCACAACCTCAACCACCTCTTCTCCATTCCGGGAGTCGTCAGTGTCGTACCCTCTACCATGTTTCATCTGGACATGAACCGGTCACCCACACTCATCGGAGCACCCGTCCTCTGGAGTGCCGTCGGCGGCCAGAGCAATGCAGGCGCCGGAATCAAGATAGGAATCCTCGACACGGGAATCGACACAACCCATCCGTTCCTTACCGACAACGCACTCACAGTTCCGAAAGGCTATCCAAAGTGTGACGCGCTCGACTCAGCCGTCCACAAAGTTGACACGTCTTGCCTCTACACCAGCAACAAGGTCTTGGTCGCAAAGATGTTCTGCACCCAGCCGGTCTGCTCCGTCTTTGACGCGCACGCGGCCCAAGACCATGGAAGCCACGTCTCCGGCATCGCAGCAGGCGTCGCCAACACCTGTGCGCCCTTCGTGGGGTGCACTCTCAGCGGAATAGCGCCTAAAGCGTTTCTCGGCAGCTACAACGTATTCCCAGGAAACGTCACAGACGCAAGCTCTCAAGACATCGCCATGGCCGTTGAAGCGGCTGTAAGGGACGGCATGGACGTACTCAACCTCAGCCTCGGAGGAACACCCACACCCAACGACCCACTCGTTGACGCGGTCAACAACGCCGTAGACGGCGGAGTTGTAGTCGCTATCGCCGCAGGAAACTCTGGACCCGTAGCTGGAACAATACAATCGCCAGGAATCGCTGACAAGGTGATCACGGTTGGAGCAAGCACCAATCCCCACTTCGTAGGCATACCCGTAACAGTCCCCGGCCTCGGAACCTTCGGAGCCGCTCTCGGACAGTTCAACAATTTCGGACAGGTAAGCGCCTCCTACGCTACGACCAGCCCGACGAACGGTTGCACAGCTATCTCAGGAGACTTTACCGGACAGATTGCGCTCATAGCCCGCGGAGTCTGCACGTTCAGCACCAAGATTCGTAACGCTCAAAACGCAGGAGCAATGGGCGTCCTCGTATACAACAACGTCGCAGGAGATCCTACAGCCATGGGCCGGGACGGAACCCCCAACCAGCCAACCGTGCCTGCCGCAATGGTTTCCTTAAACAATGGAATGGCAATGGCCGGCGCCTCCACGAAGACCGCAAGCATCGACGGAACTGCCCAGCAGGAGTTCTTCACAGACGGACCGAGTGCGGACATCCTAGCCGGCTTTTCGTCTAGAGGTCCATCTAAGATAGGTTCCAATGTTCTAGCTGAGGTCAAACCTGACGTGGTAGCCCCGGGCGTAAACGTCTACAGCTCGATCTTGATGACATCGTGCGCCCAGTCTCCCTGCTTTGCTTTCTTCCAAGGCACCAGCATGGCTACACCTCACGTCGCCGGATCAGCCGCACTCCTCAAACAGCTCCATCCGACATGGTCACCGCTCCAAATCAAGTCCGCTCTGGTCAACACAGCCCATCGACCTGTAGGCAGCTCCTCAAACAATACACCTCTCCCCAACCCCATGGACAGGGGCGCGGGACGCATCGACCTCGCCGCAGCATCCCAACTGACAGCAACGATAAGCATCGGCAAATTCACCAGCCTAGGCTTCGGAGCAGTCGCAGCTCATTCCATGAAGTTGACATCCCAAGTCTCAGTCACATCCGTCGCCCCTGGCTCAGTCGCCTATACAATCACCGTCGCCCCAGCTGTCACCGGAATCTCCGTGACAACTTCCCTAACCTCCCTCACAGTCAGTTCTAGCGGAACCGGAGCCTTCAAAGTAATCCTGACAATAACCCCGTCCACTGCAGCCAAAGACTACTACGGAGACATAGTGCTCTCAGGCGGCACCGTCCCACTCCAAGTGCCCTACTGGATACGCGTCACCCCATAAGCCAACAGTCCCATTCTCCTCTTTTTTCCTCCTCGGCCAGCAAAGACCACATTGTCATGGGTGGTTCTTGAATCGATCTTGAAACCAGTCATCGATGATTTCTCGCCACCCTACTCAAGTCGTCCACCTCTAGGTAGAAACCGTGAAACTAACCGGAACCCTCTTATCTCATCAACATTAGGGACTTCGAAAGCTATGCAGCCTCGATCGAAGCCGAAGAGGCCAGTTGGAGTCATGATAGGCGCGGTCATTGCTGCTGCAGGGGGTTTGTTATCCTTGTTCGGGGCTGCGTCCGTCTTTTCTGGCAACGGCACGGGTCCCACATGGCTGGCAATTGCGGTACTCATCTTTGGCATTCTGGGCCTATTACTGGGCGTCGGATTCTACACTGGAGCTCGCTGGGCCTGGATGGGAGGAATCGTGATCTACGTTGTCTCGATCCTGCTCGGAATCCTAGAGATCGTCTATGGAGGTACTGTCGGAGGGATAGGGGGAGTCATCAGAATAGCGGCTGGAATAATCATCCCGCTTTACTTGACTCGGGCCGGCCCTAGGAGCTTCTTCGGCAAAGGACTAGTCTCTCCAGCCCATAGTAGCTAACATCTTTTCAGCAAATCTTAACTCGATCAGCGACCAAGGAGAACCTATCATGCAGTCTGTGACCAATAAGGTCGAGATCCGCAATGTAGCAACCGGCCTATGGATCTGGCGTGCGGAACATCATCACTGGAAGCCCGGCGACGACTGGCAACCGATTGTGACATCGACCTATGTCGAATCCGGAGGCGAGAGGCTAGTGATCGACCCACTCGTCCCGAAAACAGGCGCCGAGGAACTGTGGAAGCGTCTAGACGACCGGCCGCCGACGATGGCCGCCGTCGTCATCCCGGATCACGTGCGGGACATTGAAGAGTTTGTCCGCCGCTACAAGGCCCGTCCTTACGGTCCGAGACTGTTCTGGCCTGACGACGTCCCCAAGACCGCGCTGGAGATTATCGAACCAGACCGAGTTCTTCCCGGAGGCTTTGTCGTTCTTTACGATGGAAGAGGGCGCCTCGAGACGCCTCTCTGGTTGCCTGAGCAACGGGTGATAGTCTTCGGTGACGGGCTAACAGAGCGGGGTGGCGAGCTCCGAGTCTGGGGTTCGCCGTGGCATGAGAAAAGAGCATTGCCAGCGCTACGCGCTTTGCTTGAGCTTCCGTTTGAGCAAGTCATCATTTCTCACGCGGACCGTGAACCGGTGCATGGCCGCGCGGCCTATGAGCGCGCGTTGGAACTCCCGCCCTGGGAAGGCTAGCAGACTCCGAATTCAGTCCTAGAACCGGACGTCCCGTGCGACGAGTCTAGAGGTATTCCGCTCTATTTCGGGTTGCCCGCTTTGAGCCAGTCGACATAGTGTTGAATGCCCGACCGGGTGTCGAACTTCGGTGAGAAGCCAGTGTCTTCTTGTAACCGCTTTGTCTCCATGGTAGGAAGTGGTGGAAATGGAAAGTGTCCAGGTGGAAGCTCCGCTTTGAAAGCTGGAACAGCTTTCTTGATCGCGTCGACCAGCTCTCTATTTGGAGTGGCACTGCCTGAGCCTACGTTGTACACGTCGTACTGCAGTTTCTCGGCTGTCTGAAGTAATGCGATTGCGCGTGCCAAGTCCTTGATGTAACAAAGATCCATTGCATCTTCGGCGTTACCGAAGAATACGTTCTCGAGGTTCAACGGTTTTCCGCCTACAGCCGCATGAACTAGTCTTGACGGGAGGCCGAGCATCCCACCGTCGAACGGGCCGTACATTCCCAATAATCGGGCGCATATGGTGCTGATCCCGGTCTTCTTTGCGAACTGACCGGCGGCAACTTCGACGATCTTCTGATAGGCAAGAATGGGGAAAGGATTCTGGCCGAGAAAGAGGGGTTGCTCCTCGTTTGCTGTGCCCTGAAGTCCGAGGTACATTCCTCCGGTGCTCGAGAATGTTACCCGTTTGACTCTCCATTCCTGTGCCACCTGGAAGGTGGCGCTGAGCATGTTGAAGTATCCTTGAAGACCGCGCAGCGGGCCCTCCCCTGAGGCGAAGCCTCCTGCAACATTGACGATTCCATCGATCTTGTGCTTCTCGCCGATCTTTCGCAAGTCCGCAATTGACGTCGAGTCGGCGGGTTCGATAATCACGTGGTGATGATCGATATGCTTCTGAAGGAAACGAGGAACCTCTGCGTTCTCATGCCTAGTGACCACACAGTTCTGGCCCAGATCATCAACTAAGGCCTCTGTTGTGTTCGATCCTATGAAGCCGTTGAGCCCGCCGACGACGAGGATCATTGCCATGCCTCCTTCCTTGACGGACCTCTGGACGGTTGCTGATCGTCAGCTACGGTGATGACTATTTTTCCTCGTGCTTTTCCTTCACCTAGGTACTTGATCGCCTGAGGAGTCTCGCTTAACTGGTAGCGTCTGTCAATGACAGGTGTAATTTTTCCTGCTTCCATAAGTTCTTTCATAAAGTCTAGGTCTTCTTGGTTTGATTTTGCTACGAAGAACTTGAATTTCTTATCTCCCGTTGAAAATCGTTTTCGAATGACAAAGTAGATCAAACGGTTGATGACCTTGTCTCTGAAACCGACAATGACGCATATTCCGTTGGGATTCATAATGCGCTTGTAGGAGGAGGGTGAATGAGCCGAGGCGATGTCACAGATTAGGTCGTAACGTTGTTCGTTCTTAGTGAAGTCTTCTTTGGTATAATCGATGACGTGGTCTGCGCCGAGGGAACGTACCATGTCTAGATTCTGCGTGTTTGTCACCGCAGTGACTTCGGCCCCGAATGATTTGGCAATCTGGACCGCGAACGTTCCGACTCCGCCACCCGCTCCGTTAATCAATACTTTCTTTCCTGGCTCAATGTGTCCGTGGTTGCGTAGAGCCTGTAGTGCCGTGAATCCTGCGATGGGGACTGCGGCGGATTCTTCGAATGAGCGATTCTTCGGTTTGAGGGCTACTCTGTTTTCCCGAGCCACTGCGTACTCTGCGTAGCCATGGAATCCCACGCCGTATACTTCATCTCCTGGTTTGAACTGGGTGACATTACTGCTGACTGCTTCGACTGTGCCCGCGAGGTCCGTTCCGACCTGAGGCTCCTTTGGCCGGCGCACTCCCACGCCCATTCGAAACAGGGGCAGGACGAGTCGTAAAGCCAACGACATACCGTTCACGTCATACCGGTCTGCTGGGTTTACAGAGGACGCGTAGACCTTTACTAATACTCCGCGAGAATCGTTCGGAGCAGGCTTCTCTATCTCCTTCAACTGAAGGACGTCCGGTGACCCGAATCGTTCGCGGACAATCGCTTTCATCTGACCCGTCTCGGCTTGTTTTGATTTAGTCATCATGGCAGGTTCCTCAATCATATTTCGCTAGTGCCTCCTCTGTTGTGTTAAGCATCTCGCTAATGTCGATCGGGTTTCCTTCCATTACATCTCTCACCTGCTTCTTTGCCGTCTCTGTGAGTAGTGACCGCAGATCGTTGGCTAGTGCTTTCGATTCTGTTCTGCTGGTCTTGTCCTCAGTTCTGAGAACGACGGTGTCCCCTGAAACCTTCAGTGTGAACTTTCGAATGTCAAGTGTGATCTTGTCCTGAGTGACGCGGAGTGCGTGTAGTGGGGAAGCGGTCTTCACTTCTGTGGGAGAGTAGGAGAAACTGTCGGACCCCGCAGATAGCTCCATCAAACCATCCCCCACCGAGAGGGTGCTTCCGTTCCACTTGGCGGTTGCATGGTGACCATTTGTAGTGATGTAGGCAGTGCCAGCTCCCTTCGCCAGCCATCTCTCTTTTGGATGATGCTCGCCATCTCCGTCCCAGTCGAAGATGAGTGGGCCAATCTTCCATCGGTCGCCCATGCAGCCGTCACGGAGTCTTATGCGCCCAACATCCAACTCGTCTCCCCGCGAACTTGTCTCCGCAAAAAGCTCGTTTGCCGATTTTCCAGTCATCTTCACAACCTCGTCGTTCGTCGTTGTTTTCCCTTGGAACGGGACCCCTACTGTTGTGACTGGACCTGGGAGCATTGCGCTCACAGTTCCCATTGGGGTCTTGAAAGTGGTTGAAACTTCACCCATTAATACGCATCCGATGGTCCGTCCCTCTCGCCTAATCGGCATGCCCACGGTGTCCTGTTTCACGGTTAGTTTGGTCCCTTCCATTGTCGGCCCTTTGCCCTCTCCGACGATGAAGGGGGTCGCTCTCCATCTCCGCGCCAGGCCGAGCCTTTGCGTGGAGTATGCTCCTAACCCCGTGGCGATTGCCGCAACCACAAGACTGGGGGTCCAGCTTGAAATTGCAGTCGGAAAGAGTTCGGACTGCAGGGAAGCAACCCAGCCAAGGATCCAGATCCCCAGTATGACTCCAACAAATGCCCATGTGAGGTTCCAGAGGAAGCTGACAAGCGCTCTACCTGCTCCCGAGATAGTCTCTGTGCGGAAGACCCGGCCGAGGAAACCCAAGCTGAAACCTGCGAGAAGCAGGGAAAGGGAGTATTGTTGGATTCCGAGGGGTCCTCTGATGATCCAGATCAGGGCGAGAATCGCTGACATGCCGATCAATGTACTTGCGATTCGTCTCGTCGCCATCGACAGCCCGGAGTCTCGTCCTATCTCAATCAACGTGTTCTCCTCCGAGCGCTTCGCTCATCAACGCTAAAGTCCTGGTGAGGATTCTCCCTCTAGTGGTGAGCTCGTATCCTCCCTCGTCGCTGTGGGAGACGAGCCCCATGTTCAAGAGGCTCTTCAAGTGATTGTTGACAGAGGCCGCTTCAAGCCCGGTGACTGTCTTGAAGTCTGAGAAAGTCTTCTTCGAGGTGTACAACACCTTAACCATCTTGAGCCTGTCAGTATTGGCTAACGACTTGAGGAGGTCGGCTGCCGTAGTCTCAGGCATGCTATCGACAAGCTCGTCGACCGCAATCTCGCCCCGTGTAGCCAGGCTTGATTTCACGTTCTCGCGAATCTGTTTGACAAGGTCCTTCACGACAACGAAGGAGGGCTCTGTCTGAGCCATGTCATCCTTGTTGAGATCAACCCTGATCGAACCATTTCCAGGCTTATCCAGAGCTTGGGAGACTTGGCGCCGTATCTCATCCTTCAGCGACCTGAATTCCTCCCGGAGCTCTTTCCGTATGTCCCCGACATCGTCGCTCAAGTAAATGCCTCTATACTCGCACGAACACGGTAGTATAAATGATTTTACTTCCAGCGCCAATTAGGTAAAAGACAGTTTCCTAGCTCGGACAAACTAACCCTCGTATGCTTTCTTCAAAGCCCCGACGTCGATCTTCTTCATAGTGAGCATTGCCTTCATGACCCGCCCTGCTCTCTTACGATCCTTGTCCCGCAGCATCACGCCCAAAATTGTAGGATTGATCTGCCACGACAAACCATACTTGTCCTTAAGCCAACCACACGCTCCTTCTTCACCGCCATCGGTCAGCTTCTCCCAAAGCTCGTCCACTTCCTCTTGCGTTTTGCATTCTACCGAGAATGACACGGCCTCTGTGAATTTGAATTGGGGCCCGCCGTTTAGTGCTACGAATTCTTTCCCCTCGATTTGGAATTCCACGGTCATTACAGTTCCCGCTGGCCTCCCGTGAATCTCATATCCTTCCTTTCCATGGCGGCTGATATTCCCAATCTTTGAATTCTTGAAGATGGAAGTGTAGAATTTCGCGGCCTCCTCTGCTTTGTCGTCGAACCAGAGGAAGGGGGTGATTCTTTGCATATACATGCCGGTTCCTCAGATCATTTCTTTAACTCTTCGGCCTCTAGCCTGATCACTTGTAGTGTTTAGAGGGAAGTTCGAGTAATTCACGTTTTCAATACAAATTAGCCGAGTAGTTTCAGCTGGCTGACCTGTCTAAGTTCTTGCATGCGAAACATCGATGGTAGGACAGCTTCGGGTCTGGAATACATCGAACTTGCCCCTGGATTCATAAGAGAAGTCGTCGATGCCTATGAGGCCTGGAAAGGGAAGGGGGCTGTGCCGATGAAGATCCAGGAATTGATGATGGTGCTCCGGTAGAAGTCTCCAGATTCTACAAGACAGACGTTCGTCCCCAAGAATCTGATCGACCAAAGATAGGGATATTCAAGGATACCAGATTAGACTGAACGAATTTTCGTCGAGAGGATAGTTACGCCTCTACAAGGTGGACATTAGCTCACAGAGAGCCTGACCAGCATATTCTACATGTTCGCGGTCAGGGCGTAGTGCCCGCCTAGTAGGAACGAGCTCCAGTTTTCCCTCCGTTAGCTGATACCTCGGCTGTTCATGGGCGCTATTTCCTTCTCGAGGTATCCGGGGTGGTGGTTCGGGGTTTCTTCCAAGTCGACGTCCCATTCCACTATGTATCTTAGCCCGTTCCGTGTTTTCTTTGTCGACATTATTGTGCCGATCTTGCGTTCCGCTATCAAGCGTGGGTTCTTGACCCATATCCTGTCGCCCGGTTTGAGTTTGTCCATCGTGTCACCTCCGAACTCCGGTACATTTTGCGCTTCCAAGAATATTCTACTAGGGATAAAATTGGTATATAACATTTTATACACTGGGTCACAGATCGAAGCCCCTAAGGTTCCTAGCAATGTTTTCTCCATGTCAATCGATACACGCTGCCATGTTTCTGCGTAGGTGGTAAGTCCGTGTATAGCGGTTGTCCTCTGTAAAGCTGGTTCTGGAGGGTTCAGACTTGAGATGGGGCTTCGGAACGCTTTGCTACCTAGGCGTACCAAGATCTTGGTAATGTCGACGATCTAGGTTCTCGGCCGAATGAAGGCGGCTTCGAGGAAAGGTTCTCGTTGGGCCGAGAGTGTCGAGTGGTTGCTCCTCCGTGGTGCAACTTCCCTCAAAGGTTGTTGCAGAGCGGACGGCACGATATTTTCTTTAACCCACTCTGGCAAGATCACGGCTCTCAACAACTCTTGCACTGACACACCTCTCTCCCTCGCTTCCGCCGATATTATTCGGTATGATTCTTCCCGAATGGATAACATGAATTTAGCGATGGCTGATGACCTCCGCCCTTTCCCTAGCGAGTCGTGTGCGTATATAATAATTTATACACTGTACCACGGCCTGGTCGATGTCCTCGTTTCGATCGTCTAGAGACTTTTCAGAGGTCCGCCTCTTCTGTACGCTCTGAAGGGCTGGTCGAGAATCGCGTAGCCGTGGAAACCGATCAAAGTCTCCAGATGTTTAGGATCGTTTAGCTTCGAAACATTGTATCCGCAGAGGATTGTCATGTTCTCCTTCACCCTGCGCCCGAAGCTTTGCTCCAATTCCATGAGCCCCTTAGCTAATCCGTTTTGTAAGAACCATGAATAGTCTTCCACCGCGATTCTGGTGGGAAGATTAGTTTCGTTTGACGCGTGGACCTCGGCCATCCAACCCCTTATCTTCTTGACCGCTTCGGGCTTGTCTAGACCTGAAAGATCTTTTTGCACCAAATTGTTCACGGATTCGAGTGCTGAAGGTTTCACGGAGAACAGCCCCTTTGGGGCTTTGCCGGTTGCGCCCGGATCGAAGAATTCTGACAAGACCATGTCGAGGAATGTCTCCTCCTCCCAGACGAAGATAGCGTGCTCATTTTTCGGCATATGTCGAACTCGTGATTCGAGCATTTCCGCTTCGTGAATCTCGCTCAGCATCTGGTTGATTCTCTCCGCTTTTGAGGTGAGAGGGGAAAAGTCGAGAGCGTCCAGAGTCTTCGTCAATATCTTGTCCCTATTGCTATGGGCTTCGTCCAGCTTAGTTGTCCGGCGACCACTCCTTCCGTCCTTGTCTATTATCAGAGCGTCCCCTTCGATCCTCACTGTAAGATCCTCATCAGCGCGGAATGGAAAGGTGCTGTCCTCGACTAGATCCTTCGCCAGGTATATGGTGTGTCGTGGGCCGACGCGGTGGATCTTTGCTTCTGCATGAGTAACCATCTCTTATCAACTATGAAGGAGGCGGTCGAAAACTCATTGCGCTCTCAACCGTGGTTGTATAGGTCGTGAGTCGTTCTTTTATATTCTGCGAGGCCGAGTCTGCTACGAGAATTATCCTCAAGCGTTTCCCGATTGGCCCAAAAACTCGTTGAACGAAGACGTGTGAAGAAAAGGCATGCAGGTGCCCGTGATGGGAAACGGGCTTCTCGGCCCGTAGATTCGACGACACGAAAGACCGCGGAGATCCTTGTCGGTGATCGAACTCGTGATGATTCGTTCTCAATAGCGGGGGTCGGTGCCTCTGCAGGAGGGCTCGAAGCCTTCACGCAGCTGCTCCAAGAACTCCCCTCAACGATCAACATGGCACTGGTACTGGTACAGCACCTTGACCCTACCTACAAGAGCTTGTTGACCGAGCTTCTCTCCAGGACAACCAAGCTGGCGGTGGAAGAGGTTACTGACGGGACCCGGGTGAAGCCTGGACACGTCTACGTGATTCCGCCGAACACGACAATGACTATTTCCAAGCGTGTTCTGCACCTCACCCCTCGCAGCGAGGTCGACCGTAGGCATACTCCCATCGACGGATTTCTCGAGTCCCTCGCTCAGGACCAGAAGAGCAGAGCGATTGGTATCATACTCTCCGGGACTTCCATGGATGGTATTCATGGGCTGAGGGCTATCAAGGATGAAGGGGGAATCACAATTGCCCAAGACGAGAAGTCGGCCAAGTACTACGACCTTCCCCGGAGCGCGGTCGCGGCAGGCTGCGTCGACCTAATCCTCCGGCCACAGGACATCGCGCAAGAGCTTGTCAAGCTGAGCCAGCATCCCTACGTGCCCTACCTGGAAACTGAAACAGCGGAGAAGCTGCTACCGCAGAGCGACCTCGACAAGATCTTCGGTCTACTGAGAAAGGCAACCGGGGTCGATTTTGCAGACTACAAACATGCGACCATCAAGAGAAGGATCCTGAGACGAATGCTGATCCTCAAGACCAACAAGATGGAGGATTACCTGAACATTCTAAAGACAAACCCGGGCGAACTGAGTTCCTTGTTCCAGGACATTCTAATCAATGTGACCGGATTCTTCCGTGAGCCTCAAACCTTCGATGCGTTGAAGCAGGAAGTATTTCCCAGCATTATGAAGAAAAGGTCGGCTGATGACCCCATCAGGATATGGATTCCAGGTTGCTCAACCGGAGAAGAAGTCTACTCGCTAGCCATCAGCCTCGTGGAGTACCTGGACCATTCCTCGGTCCACCCGCCGATCCAGATCTTTGCAACAGACGTAAATGAGACCGTGTTGGAGAAGGCTCGGGACGGCGTGTACGCCGCATCCGCTTCGATATCGGCCGAACGACTACGACGTTTTTTCGCCAAAACAAATGGCTCCTACCAGGTAAACAAGACGATCCGCCGAATGTGCGTCTTCGCCAAGCAGGACGTCACGGCGGATCCGCCATTTTCGAAGCTTGACCTGATCATCTGCCGGAACCTGCTGATCTATCTTGGGCCACCTTTGCAAAAGAAGCTGCTCCCGATATTCCACTACTCGCTCAAGCCTGCGGGGTTCCTTGTCTTGGGAGACTTCGAGACTGTAGGTGAGTTCGACAACATCTTCAAGGTAGCTAACAAACGCTTCAAGATCTATTCCAAGAGACCCGTGGTCACCCGTAAGCCCCTTGATTTTTCGACGAGGTATATTGCTAAAAGACAAGTTGGCAAGCCCGAAGTCAATCGACTAGCTGAGAGTCAAGTCCCGGAACCGGAAATTTTCAAGGAGGCGGACCGGATCTTGCTGACAAAGTACACGCCGGCCAGCGTCATCGTGAACAGTGAGCTGGAAATTATCCAATTTCGCGGACGCACAGGCTACTTCCTCGAGCCTGCACCTGGGAAAGCCAGTCTCAACGTTTTGAAGATGGCCCGCGAGGGCATGATGACGGACCTCAGAAATGCGATAGATAGAGCGAAGAGGAGCGGTGAGATAGTTAGGAAGGAAGCGATCGCGATCAGGTCCGATGGGAAATACTTGGATGTGAACTTGGAGGTGGTGCCGCTAAAGACCAATCGAGCTCATCCCTGTTTTCTCGTGGCGTTCGAGGAAGCTTTGCCCAAGCCTGCTCCTTCAGTGACGTTGGGAAGGGCTGGAGGCGATAAGAGTAGGAAGGAGAGGAGAGCGGAAGATCTCAAGCTTGTCCGGCTCCAGCAGGAACTCTCTGCAACTAAGGACTATCTCCAGTCGATCATCGAGGACAAGGAGGCGGCCAACGAGGAGCTGAAGGCTGCTAATGAGGAGATACAGTCTAGCAATGAGGAGTTGCAGAGTACCAACGAGGAGCTTGAAACGGCCAAGGAGGAGCTTCAGTCAACGAATGAAGAGCTGACCACTGTTAACGAGGAGCTCCAGAACAGAAACCTTGAGCTGACTCAGGTCAACAATGATATCACAAACCTCAACGCGAGTGCGAACGTGCCGGTCCTCATGATGGGAAGTGATCTGCGATTGCGTCGTTGGGGCCCGCTTGCCGATAAACTGTTCAATTTGAAAGCCAGCGATCTCGGCAGACCCATCTTTGACGTCAACCTTGGTTTCCAGATACCGGATCTAAAAGAGACAATAAACGAGGTAGTCGACAACGTCGTCAGCAAGGAGATAGAGGCCAAGGGTCCGCAGGGGCGCTGGTTTCTGGTCCGGATAGGACCATACCGGACCGCGGATAACCGGATCGAGGGAGCGGTCTTGGCCTTTGTCGATATCGACCGTTTGAAACAGGGTGAGGCGAAGCTTAGGGCACGTTCTGAACACTTGGAGGACTTGGTTGAGGAGAGATCTAGGATGTTAAGTAACACGACCCGGTTGGCGGCTATTGGAGAGACGGCGGGGATGGTGGGCCATGATCTCCGAAACCCCCTGCAGACGATAATCAACACGATCCATCTAGCGAAGGAGGCTATGAAAGCAAATTCAACGTCGACGCCTGAGAAGGACCCTCGTGTTGGCAGTGCCTTGGAGACGATCCGGGAACAGGCTGATTTCATGAACAAGATCGTGTCCGACCTTCAAGACTATGCGAAACAGGCGAAGCCGACCTTTGTTCAGTATGACATGCAGAGGCTGATCGATGACTCTCTTTCCTCAATCCCGGTACCCAAGTCCGTGGAGGTCTTATCCAGCGTTGAGACGGGCTTTCCGAAACTGAGCGTCGACCCGGGCCTGCTTCGCCGAGCTTTTACCAACATTATCACCAATGCTCTGCAAGCGATGCCTGACGGTGGGAAGCTCAAGATAAACGCGTGGACGAGCCAGAACATCGCCGCAGTGAGCTTCCAAGACACGGGGATCGGTATTCCGGAGGATGTCAAGGCCAAGATGTTCAGCCCGCTCTTCACAACCAGGGAGAAGGGGGTGGGACTCGGACTGGCCGTGACCAAGCGTCTGATTGAATCGCACAAGGGCGAGATCAAGGTCTTTTCCAAAGTGGGTGAAGGAACGACCTTGACAGTTGAACTGCCGATTGACCTGAGGAGGTGAGCATCTGAGATGGCAAAGAATATTCTGATAGTTGATGATGATCGGGGGATTCTAAAGAGCTTCAAAGATATTCTAGAGCCGGAGGGCTACAGCGTCGATACTGCGGAGACTGCGCTGGAAGCGGTTGAGAGGTGTAAGGCTCGGCCGTACAACCTTGCGATTATTGACATCAAGCTACGGGATGTCGACGGGACAGATCTGTTGGCTCAGGTTCACGAGATTCTTCCACGGGCGAGGAAGATCATGATCACCGGCTATCCGTCACTGGAGAACGCGGTTGATTCTGTGAACTTGCAGGCGGACGCGTATATCATCAAGCCGGTAAACCCGGAGACCTTCCTCAAGGTGGTCGCGGAAAACATGGACAAGCAGCTGGAGGCAGAACAGATAACCGAGCAGAAAGTGGTCGGCTGGGTAGAGTCTCGATATGAGGAGACGAGAAGGAACAGGAGCAAGCGCAAGCCTATGGGGCCAGAGCTACTGCCGAACGCCGAGGAGTAGAGAACCGTCCCCTAGAACGGGTTGAGAATCAGCATGGGAGATCATAGAATGAAAATAGTCAGTTGAAAAACGATTTTTTCGGAAACCAATTTCTGGAAACGATTCCTGAAACCGGAAACCGGTGAATTCTAGCCGCCCCCTAGGCCCTACTAGAGTCTCGCGACCCCATAGAAAAAGTGGTCAAACGGACAAGAACTAGCGATCTTACATGTAAATATTCGATTTCCCGAGCTTGTCGATGTCGAAGCCTAGTCGTCCGACCATGTACTTGAAAACGTCCCTGCCAACCTCCGTCGCCTTCGCCAGGTCCACCTCGTCCTTCCGGAATTTCGCCAGCAAACTAACAGAGATATCAGTCAACGCAGCGATGAGTGTGACGACTTCTTCCACGGAGACCTGTTTCCGGTCCTCGAACACGTCCTTCTTGATGAACTCCAATACCATGCGCGCATACTTTGCCATACCGTCTCCACCCTCCTCCATATCGGAGAGCACAGCATCTGAATCAGTCATAGACAGAACGAGTATTCCTCCCGTCTAATAAGAAACACCACAGAGGAACCAGAGATATGGAAAAAGCCCAACTTCAGAACTTCCTTCATCTCGATCTTTGGCTTCATCCTCGGAGCCTGGCTCATCTTCGACAGCGTACGAAAACTGTTCACTGGCTACCATACTGGGGAACAGTCGATAAGACTGGGACCCTGGGCAACAATAGTCTCCGCCCTTGGAATACGGCCGGCAGACATGGCCTTCCTTTTTCTCTTCCTCGGAATAGTCTGGATGGTAAACGGAGTCATCGTCCTGCTAGGCGCCAGTACCAGCTACGAGCGCACTATCGCAATCTCCATCGTCACACTCTTCTGCTATTCTACCAGGGACCCTCGTCGGCATTCTCAACATAGTCTTGTCTTGGAGAGAAAAACGGCTCGCGAAACCCTCCAACTAACGACAGGTTCAGACTGCCTACCCGCACCACCGGATCCTAAAAGGGGAGTGACTAGCGACCTGGTCGATTCATTCTTCGCCTGGTCCGAGCGAGACTCGCTCGCGCTCTAACAGTGAGCAAAACAAGCGAACCAATCAGACCCAAGAGCCCGCCGATAACGAGCAGCCACGTGCTGGTAGAGAGTACGGGGAGCGTGCCGCACAACAAGCAACCGCCGCTCGACCCTCCACTTGAGCCTCCGGCCGCGGCCTTGCTATTGACTGTTTGAGAGCTTGTCGCAGTCTTTGGAGCAATGGACGAGTCCTGAACGGTCTCCGTAACCGTGTACGACTGAACACCCGTATAGGTATGCTTAACCGCAGCTCCCGTGGCGGTTGCACCATCACCGAAATCCCAGCTTACCGTGTAGGGCCCAATTCCTCCGACTGTGGTTGCTGTGAAGGTCACTGGCGAGCTCACGACAGGACTGGATGGAGAAACCGTGAAGCTCGTTG
>Ga0209161_10000362_pt1 | contig 36654 bp, 38 predicted proteins | sample GraSoiAngelo_155_FD_186169 | JGI IMG/M metagenome (GOLD analysis project Ga0209161, IMG submission 186169) | Grasslands soil microbial communities from the Angelo Coastal Reserve, California, USA - 14_1009_13_30cm (SPAdes) (version 2) | ecosystem: Environmental > Terrestrial > Soil > Grasslands... | reverse complement strand
GATCACCAGCGCCACCTGCTGCTTCCACGGCGTGGCATCGACTAACTGGCCGGTCTTGAGATCCTGCAGGTTATTGTTCGCAATAGCGGCAACGTTGAAGATCACCGCGGTGGTAAAAAGCGCGAAGGCCATCAGAGACTTGGCCGCCTCTGGTGATACGTACGGTTTTACGCCGAACACGAGAAGTAACGCAGCGCCGATCACCACCAAAATGCCAATGCCAGACAACGGGCTATTGGACGAACCGATCAAGCCTGCCATGTAACCGCAGACGGCCGAGACGAAGAAACTCATCAACACCACGTAGGTCACGCCGCCGATGGTGAGCGTTACGACATGTGCGCCAAGACCGCTGGTGTTGCCGAAATACCCGAGCAGCCAGCCGATCGGTAGCATGCAGACCAACGTGACGAGTCCGACAATGCCGATCGGAATGTCGCGCTCGGTAATTGGCAGCGTGTCTGCCTTGCCCGCTTTGCGTGCGCGAGAGGCGGCCATTGCGCCAGAGAGGCCCCTGGCAACTGGCTTAACGAGCTTCAGAAGCGTCCAAATCGCCGACACACCGATCGCGCCCGCTCCGACAAAACGCACTTTATGGCTCCAAGTGTTTTGCGCGAGTGCAGCCGCAGCCGTGCTGACGTCCTGCGCGAGTGATGAGTAGTGCGGCACGCCCCAGCCCCATCCAATCAGTGTGCCTATAAGCATGGCAATTCCAACTGAGAGGCCAACCAGGTGCCCGATAGCGAGCAGCGCGAAGGAAAGCGAGAAATCATAGCCGCTTACTGCACCCCGCCTGCCGATTCGAAAGGTCTGCGCCACATCTGAGGCGAATAATTGCGTGGCTACGATCACCGCAAACACCGCCGACACGATCGATCCCCACAACACTGCGAGCAGACCTGCGCGACCATGCTCAATATCTGACGCATGCGCGGCATCTCCGCTACTGCCGACCTTCAGCACCTCGGCGCACGCGACACCTTCGGGGTATGGCAGGTCCGAAGTAGTCACCAGAGCCCGGCGAAGCGGGATTGAGTACATCACGCCCAGAATGCCGCCCAACGCGCAGATCGCGAAAGAGATCCAGAATGGAAAGCCAGTCCACCAGCCAATCATGATCAATCCGGGCAACACGAAAATAATCGACGACAGCGTGCCTGCCGCGGACGCAACGGTCTGCACGATGTTGTTTTCCTGAACGGTCGCATCGCGAAAACCCCGCAGGATTGCCATGGAAATGACCGCCGCGGGAATCGACGTCGAAAAGGTGAGACCGGCCTTGAGACCGAAGTACACGTTGGCGGCAGTGAACACAAGCGTGATGGCGACCCCTATGATCAAGCCGCGGACGGTAAGTTCGGCGCGCGTACTCTCGCGCATTTGTTGGTTGGCGTTCACGATGCCACTCTCGGTACCGCTGGTTTGCATTGTAAGGGTACGCGGCCGGCTATTCTGGACGACCGACGAGAGCGGAGAATAGTCTGGAGTCGCCGGAGCGGTCAAGACAGTGTAGTTCAATCTGGCACACGGAGCGCAGCGTCGGCGCACGTCAAGTACCGATCTACACTTGCGCCCGGCTAACGCGCGGGCGTGGGCTATCTAGATCGGAACATCGCCACTGGCGAGCGTTTTCCCGTCTTTGAGCTGCCTTTTCTCCGGCACATCGCAGTGCGACTATTTCCGCTCCAAGCGCGACTCAGGGACCAATCGTGCTACGCGCTTCCGGTGTTGGCGTTAAGACCGCATTGATGATTTCTGCAGCGAGGTTGGGAAGCGACTTACTGTCGTGATTGTCGAGCAGGATAACGGTCCAAGTGTTGTCGAGAAACATGGTCATACAGCTATGAAAGCCGGGGAGGTCGCCTGAGTGTGACGCAAGCAACAAGTTGCCGGTATTAGTTGTCGGTTGTGCGTCGTAGTCGCTCGTCAGAAAAGTCCGAAGTTGCTTCTGACTAGTTCGGCCAACGTGCCAACCAAACGAGTAGCCAAACGGTCGAATCGCAAACAACTCTTTCGCCGCTCCGACGCCGAAGACTCGCCCAGCAACCAGCTCTTTGCGCCATCGCCAGAGATCTCGCACGGTGGAGTACACGCCACCAGAAGAAAATGCGATCGACCAGTCGATGTATGGCGCCTTTATTGGCTGACCGTTTTCGACGACGTACGCTGTTGCCAACCGAGGCACAATCGCGCGCGGACCGCCGATGCCTGTATCCGTTAGGCCCGCGCGAGCGGTCAACCGCCCAAGTCCATCTGCGTAGATCTCGCCGGTTACCTGCTCGTAGAGCGCACCTAAAATCAAGTAGCCGCAGTTGCTGTACTTGAACTGCGTGCCGGGAGCGAATTCAAGCGAGTCGCTGCAGTACTTGCTAACAACCTCTTTAGGTGTGGCCGGTTGCTGCACAATCTGCATGATGTCAGGTCGTCGGACGAAATCCGGAACGCCGGCCGAATGTCCAAGCAACTGGCGGATTGTGACAGTGTCAGCCACATCCCTTCGATAATTGGGAAGGTATGCCGAAAGAGTAGCGTCAAGATCGATGCGACTTTGCTGCGCAAGCTCCAAGATCAAAGCGGCGGTGAACTGCTTTGTGAGCGAACCGATTTGAAACCGGGTCGTCGGAGTATTGGCGATTTTCCATGTCTCGTCGGCCAAACCAAATGCTCCTTCATAAACAATTGTGTTACCGTATCCGAGCAGCGCAGATCCGGAGAACCTGCCATCCCTGTGGTACTGCAGAAGAATTTGCGCGATCTTGTGTTTAGATGACGAAGCACCGCTGCATGAACAAAGAATTGCCGCGAGAAAGCCCGCTCCGACAATTTTCAATACCTTCGCCGCAGACTGACTCCGAAACATCGAAGATGATTAATAATGCTCAACGGGCGAGCGTTTGCCGTCTTCAACGTTGCGGTTAGCTGCGCGTTCTTCGCCGAGAACGGCGACGCGCAGGTCCCAGATTTCATTGTCGATCTTGCGAAAAGCAGTTTCGGAGAATTCGTCAGGTGGTGTCAGCCTTTCCTTGAAGCGCGCCACTTGAGCCAAGGCGCGATCGATTTGATCGCGAGGCAATGTCCCTAGAATCCGCCGCACATTCTCGATCTCAGGGACGCGATGGCAAATCATGACGAGATCATTTCCAGCCGCAATGGTTAGACGAATTGCGTCTTCCAGGCGGTATCCGGTGAGAATCGCACCCATATCCAGATCGTCAGTCATGACGAGACCATCGAAATCCAATTCGTTGCGCAACAGATCCGTGATGATCCGCGGCGACAATGTGGCCGGTGTTTTCTTCGGCTCGAAACACGGATACCAGCCGTGACAGATCATCATACTGTCCACCTCGTGGACAAATTCGCGAAACACGGCCAACTCATGCCGATCGAGCTGTTCGCGCGTGCGATCAATTCTGGGCAGTTGGTAATGCGCATCGAACCCGGCGGCCGAATAACCGGGAAAATGTTTGCCGCAACTTGCGATCCCCTGCCCTCTCATCGCTTCATTGAATGCAGCTGCGTTGCGTACCACTTGTTCAACCGTCTTCCCATAACACCGACCGCGTAACGAATTATCGGCGCCATCGTCGAACGAAATGTCGAGCACCGGGCAGAGGTCGAGGTTGAAGCCGAAAAGCCGGAGCAACCGTCCTGTGATGTCCCCGTGGCGCCGTACAAGATTGACATCGTCTTTATCGCGCAATTGCTTCGCGTTCGGCGGTTCATTGCCAATCACGCGCAATCGCGAGACGCGGCCACCTTCCTGGTCGACGGCGATAATCGGCTCAACTTCGCTCAAGCTCCGCAGGTCATCGATCAACCTGTGCAGTTGACCGGGACTTTCGATGTTGCGCCCGAACAAAATAAATCCGCCGGGCTGGACGCGCCGAAACAATTTCGCAGTCTCTTCATCGAGTTCTTTGCCTGGGACACCGGTCAGGATCAGTTGACCCAAGGAATTAGTCTTCATACGTTGCCGGAACTTAGGTGTCGATGTTGCGCGACGAAAATAAATTTGTGGCGCAAGTTTCTAACTTGCGCGCCGACAACAGCGCAAGCGCAAGTTTCGGCCTTGCGCCAGTATGAAAATCGGCATTTACGGCGGCACGTTCGACCCCACCCATCATGGGCATTTAATTCTCGCACGCGAAGCCGGCGAGACGTTCCGATTGGACAAGATTATCTTCGTTCCGGCAGCGGTTTCGCCCTTCAAAGGCTCGCCAGCTGCAGCCGCGGAGGCGCGATTGTCGATGTTGCGAGCTGCCATCGAAGGTGAAGCCGGATTTATAGTAAACGATTTTGAACTGCGCCGGCCGCCTCCTTCTTACACGATTGACACAGTCGAAGATATTCAACGCCAAGAAGCGGACGCCGAATTGTATTACCTAATCGGCGAAGACAATATTCCAACACTAAGAAAGTGGCATCGCTTCGAGGAATTGGAACAAGCGGTTCGCTTTGTAGTTTTGGATCGCACTGGCGCGGGAACCAAACACGATTATCCCACGCTGCATCGCAGGATCGACATTTCTGCCACGGAAATCAGAAAGAGAGTTGCCTCCGGGCAATCGATTCGCTATTTCGTACCGCAGGCAGTCGAGGAAATCATTCGGCGCGAAAAACTCTACCGGGAGCAAGTGAAATAACGCCAGAAACCTTAGCAAAAACCTGCGCAGAACTCGCGTCGAACAAAAAGGCGGAGGACATCGTCATTTTGGATTTGCGCACAATCTCCACGTTTACAGATTTCTTCGTGATTTGCTCGGCCACGTCTGAGCCGCAGTTGAAAGCGATTGCGAACGAAGTTGAAACGCGGCTCCGAGAGGACCATGCGGCTCGTCCGGTGGCGATTGACGGCTTTCCAGCCAGCCAATGGATCGTATTAGATTATTTGCAGGTCGTCCTCCACGTTTTTCATCGGGACAAACGCGCGTTCTACAGCCTTGAAGATCTTTGGGGTGACGCGCCGCTGATCCGATGGGAAACAGCCGCGGCCCGTTGAGCGGGTGGTCCAAGCGCTCGGCCGAAAACGTTACGCGACGGTTACTTCCTCGGCGATGGCGATGCCGGGGGCGCTTGTGCCGCAGGGCTGGTAGCTGCTTCCGGCGGTTTGGCGCCTAACAGTTCCACTTCAAAAATCAAAGTCGAATTGGGAGTGATATCAGGACCGACAGCGCGATCGCCATAGGCGAGGTTCGATGGGATGAACAACTGATATTTTGACCCGACTTTCATCAGTTGAACCCCTTCCGTCCATCCTTTGATCACCCCATTTAACGGAAACGTTGCGGGCTCACCACGTTTGTATGAACTGTCGAACTCGGTGCCGTCAATCAGCGTGCCGCGATAATTGGCCGTTACGATATCGGTCGCTTTCGGCTGTGGGCCAGTCCCTTCCTTGATGACTTTGTATTGCAGACCGCTGGGTGTAGTTTTTACCCCTTCTTTCTTCTTGTTTTCGGCTAGGAATTTTTCGCCGTCTTTTGCGTTGTTTTCTGCCGCCGCTTTTTGTTTAGCTTCCAGATCTTTTTGAAACGTCGCCATTGTATCTCGTACTTCTGCCTCCGTCATCTGCCGCTTGCCTGCAAGTCCATCCTTCAGCCCCGCGGCAAATGCGTCGGCATTGAGCGCGACCTTTTGTCGGCTGAAATTCATGCCAATGTTAAGGCCGATAGCGTAGCTGGACTTGTCTTTTTGATCTTTAAGCTCTGTTTTTTCTTGCGCGACAACCGGCAAGGCCAGCGCGAGCGCCGCAAAAGTGGCAACAAAATATTTCATAGAAGTAGGTTTTTAATTGCGATAAGGCTTTAAACCTAAGCGCGGAGATCTGCAGGCTAATGGATAAACATTCGTCGTCAAGAAAACAACGAAACTATCGAATTCGCTGCATCGGTTCGCTTATCGTCCTTGCTTCCTTTGCGGCTGGGACGCCAACGCTTCCGGGCGTTACTCTCTCACGCAACGAAGCAATCAAAATCGGAAAAAGAATCTGGCAAAACGAATGCAATGGAACTATCACAGGGTTGACCGCGTGGAATGAAGGCGAAAATTTCGCGTCGCTCGGCATTGGCCACTTCATCTGGTATCCGAAAGGACAGCGCGGTCCATTCGAGGAGAGTTTTCCTAAACTGGTGAGCTTTATGACAGTTCGTGGCGTTAAATTGCCAACGTTACTTCTGGGCGCGGGCGAACGGGCCTGCCCGTGGAATTCGCGCCAGGAATTTCTTCGGGCCCAATATTCACCGGAGATGAAACAGCTGCGGCAGTTTCTCGCCGGTACGGTTGACGTTCAGGCGGAATTTTTGATCGCACGCTTGCAAAATGCACTTTCAAAAATGCTCGCCGAAGCTGAGCCTGCAGATCGCGCGAACGTCGAGCAGCAATTCGAGCGCATGACGAGAACGCCACAGGGCTGTTACGCTCTGGTCGATTACGTGAACTTCAAGGGTGAAGGCGTCTTGCACACTGAGCGTTATCAAGGGCAGGGATGGGGCTTGCTTCAAGTCCTCGAGCAAATGCCCGCCGATGAAGATGACGCGGTGAAAGAATTTTCGCGCGCAGCTGTCGTAGTGCTAAAGCGCAGAGTCGCGAACTCCCCCCCCGAACGCGGCGAAGCACGATGGTTACCAGGTTGGCTTAACCGGGTCCGCAGCTACAATCGCGACTGACTTTATGCGGCAAAAATTTCCCGTATTGCTTTTCACGCTTTTGCTGGCTGTTCTTAGCTGTTCGATCAGCGGCCAGATACGGCTCTTTGGACCGAGGCCGACGCCGCAACCAATCCGCAAAGCGTCGGAGTTCATTCGCAAACAGGACCCATTGAAGGTGAATCAATCTTTACTCAAACAGGCGACGCCGGATAACACGCATATCGTCGTTTCAATTCCAAAGCAGCGGGCTTACCTCATGATGGGCGATCAAATCGTGGCTGATGGTCCAATCTCGTCTGGCAGACGCGGACACGAGTCGCCCACGGGCCACGTGCGCGTGCTTGAGAAAGACCCGACCCACCATTCCAATCTGTATGGCGACTTTGTGGATACTTCGGGCCGTGTAGTGCGCGCCGGGGTCAGTGCTCACATCGATTCGGCTCCGAGCGGCACGCACTTCGCCGGCGCGCCGATGAAATGGTTCTTGCGTTTGACCGAAGAGGGCGTGGGCATGCACGTCGGAATTTTGCCCGGCTACCCCGCTTCGCATGGCTGTATCCGCGAATCGGCCGATGGCGCGAAATTATTTTACGACAATGTAAAAGTCGGCACGCCAGTCGACGTAGGCGATTACTAACCTCTGATCAGTTTTCGCCGCAACAAATCAAACGCAGCTTGTGCAGCAAGTTGCTTAAATGTTTCGCGATCGCTGGGAAAAAATAACCTCTTCCCCGTAGTTTCATTTGCGGTCGCGAGCGCAATGTAAACCGTTCCTACTGGCTTATCCGCCGAACCGCCGGTGGGTCCGGCGATCCCAGTCGTGGCAAGGGCATATGTCGATCTTGCATGTCTCTTTGCGCGGTCAGCCATCATGCACGCGACCGGTTCGCTGACAGCGCCATGCTTCACGATTAACTCTGGATCGACATTCAACATATCGATCTTGGCCTGATTGGCATAACAAACATAGCCAGCAACGAAAACGTTGGAGGCGCCCGGCACATTTGTGATACGATGCGCGAGCAGCCCACCCGTACACGACTCGACGATCGCAAGTGTCACATTTCTGTTGGCCAGGAGCTTTACGATTACTTCCTCAAGAGATTCGTCGCTCACGGAAAAGATCGACAATCCTAGGGCCGCTTTAATAATCCCGTCTGCGCGCGCAACCGGTTCAGATTCCCCGATGATTCGAACATCGACTTCTCCGGGACGCGCACAATAACCGAGCTCGATCCCTGGAATGGCGAGAACTTTTTCACCGATCGTTTCCTCGACCGTAGATTCACCCATGCCCGCGATCCTGTAGAGCCGCCGCTCGATCCCCGCCGGCGTTTGCGCGATCGATCGCAAGATCGGAATCACCGACGCGCGAAACATTGGCTGAAGTTCGCGAGGGGGCCCCGGCAAGACAAAGAGATGTGGCGAGGCAAGCCGCGGATTGACATTTGGTTTCAAATACAATCCGGACGCACTCCCATTTTCGTTTGGGAGAATCTGCGCGCCGACGGGAACATCAGCCTGCCTGGCAATGCTCGAAGTCCATTTAATTCCGCGTGCCTCCAGTCTTTGCCGCAGCGATGCCAAGAGTTGCGGGTCCTGGCGCAATTCCAGCCCGAGCAAATCCGCAACGATGTCACGTGTGATGTCGTCGCTTGTGGGCCCGAGCCCGCCAGTCACAAATAGGATTTCACAGCTCGAAAATAATTCGCCCAGAGCGTGGCGAATCGCCTGGCCGTCGGGAACCGTGCGCCGCTCATCAATGCGCAAACCCAATGGGAAGATCTCGCGGGCGATGAACGCAAGGTGCGCATCGTGCACGTCCCCGAGCAATAACTCCGTGCCAGTATTGATGAGAGCGACCTGCATGGAAGATCAACAAGCAAACGTCGAACGCTGAGTGCACAACGTCCAACGCCGAAGTCAGATTTCCCATCCCGACAAACGGCGCAAATGCAAGCCGACTGTAATTTGATCTTGGGCGTTCGATGTTGGGGCATTCGGCGTTTTCCGCCAAATCACGCCGCGTCTTTGTCCTGTTTTTTGCGAATTAGCGGGAGCTTTTTGCCTTCCACGACCGCGCGATTGATCGTGACTTCAGCGATGTCTTCGCGGCTCGGGACATCGTACATGATGTCGAGCATGATCCGCTCAAGCATCGAACGCAACGCCCGTGCACCTGTCCCCTTCGTGACGGCTTGCGCGGCAAGCGCGCGCAGCGCGTCTTTCGTGACCGTCAACCGCACGCCTTCCATCGAGAAGAGTTTCGTGTACTGCTTGACCATCGCGTTTTTCGTCTCGGTCAATATCGCCACCATTTCTTCCTTGGTAAGCGCATCGAGCGAGCTCACAACCGGCAACCGCCCGATAAATTCAGGAATCATTCCAAAAGCGAGCAAGTCTTCCGGTTCCACATGGCGCACGGCTTCCCTTCGCAACGCTTCTTCGACTTCGAGGGTCGGACTGCCAAAGCCCATCACTTTTTGGCCGATGCGTTTTTGGATAATTTTATCGAGCCCGATGAACGCGCCGCCGCAAATAAACAGAATTTTCTCGGTGTTTACCTGGATGTACTCCTGGTGCGGATGTTTGCGGCCTCCCTGCGGCGGAACGTTGCACGTGCTCCCTTCCAAAATCTTCAAGAGCGCCTGTTGGACGCCTTCGCCGGAGACATCGCGCGTGATGCTGACGTTATCGGTTTTGCGCCCGATCTTGTCGATTTCGTCGATGTAAACGATGCCGATCTCCGCGCGTTTTACATCGTAATCAGCATTCTGTAGCAGCCGCAGAATGATGTTCTCGACGTCTTCGCCAACATAGCCTGCTTCGGTCAATGTGGTCGCGTCCGCAATGCAGAATGGGACATCGAGGATCTTGGCCAATGTTTTGGCGAGTAGGGTCTTTCCGGAACCAGTCGGCCCGATGAGCAAAATGTTGCTTTTCTCAATCTCGATATCCGCAAGGGGATCGGGCTGAAATACTGGGGAGGGATCGACAGGCGCTGAAGTTTGCAGCACGCGCTTGTAATGATTGTGCACCGCCACCGATAGCGTTTTTTTGGCGGTGTCCTGCCCGATCACATATTGATCGAGCAAACGCCGGATCTCTGCCGGTTTCGGCACGCGAATGTTGGAGGACTGACGCCGGGCGTCCTCGCTGAGTTCCTTATCCAGGATGCTCTTGCAAACGTTGATGCAGTTGTCGCAGATATAAACGCCGGGCCCGGCAATTAACTTGCGCACCTCGGCATGGCTCTTGCCACAAAACGAGCACATGGTGAGGTTGGAAGCGCGGGCCATATGTTTGGTGTCAGAATAAGAAGCTGTTATCCTGCCGCCTTCCGCGGCAAAGCGGCCTCAGCCACTTCCACCGATCGATTCCCAGACGGCGGTGTCGCGCCGTCGAGCAGCTTCACTTCCTTGCGAGACTTGATCACTTCATCGACAAGTCCGTACGCTTTCGCCTCTTCTGCCGACATGTAATAATCACGATCCGAATCGAGTCGTACCTGTTCCTCAGATTTGCCAGTGTGTTGGGCGATGATTTTAATGAGGCGCTTCTTCAGCTTGAACATGTAATCGACCTGCCGCTCGACATCGCTTGCCGCGCCTTGAGCGCCGCCGGAAACCTGATGGATCATGATGTCGGAATTCGGAAGCGCGAACCGCTTGCCCTTTGTGCCGGCGCACAGCAAAACTGCGGCCATGCTCGCAGCCATTCCGAGGCAGTAGGTCGTCACATCGCATGTGAGGAACTGCATCGTATCGTAAACTGCGAGTCCAGCGGTCACCGACCCGCCCGGCGAATTGATATAAATGTTGATGTCCTTCTTCGAATCTTCCATCTGGAGGAACAACAATTGGGCGATGACCAAATTGGCAATGTGATCGTCCATGGGCGTTCCGATGAAAACGATCCGGTCCTTCAGCAGCCGCGAATAAATATCGTAGCTGCGCTCGCCGCGGCCAGTCTGCTCCACCACCATCGGGATCAGCACCGACTGCGATAAATTTTCATTGGACACGCTCATGATTTTTCTTCCACGCCAGTAGGCTTTTCTATCTGTTCGACGCTAACATTCGCCTTCAGGAAATCAAGAGTCTTGCCGAGCAGAATCTGTTCGGCGACGTCATTTAAGGCATCCTGTTGTTGCAGTTCCTTGCGCATTTTGTCCGGCGAAATGTCGTAACGCGCCGCCTCCTGCCTGATTCGAAGATCGACATCTTCCTTCGTGACTTGAATTTTTTCGCGCTCAGCGATCCGATGCAGCATGAAATTCGTTTTCAACCGGTGCGCCGCCAGGTTCGCCGCGCCGTCGATCAGCTCTTTTTCTTTTTCCTTTAACATGTCATCCGTGACGCCGCGCTCGCGATTGCGTTGCACTAATTCGGCCAGAGCGCGCCGCGTTTCATTTTGCAGTAGCGCTGGCGGTAGCTCGAATTGGGTCCGCTCGTGCAAATATTCCACGATCTCCGATTCCTTCGCCCGCTCGACATCATGTTTCTTCGCGTGCTCGATATCGTGCTCGATCATGTGCCGAAGATCGACAATCGTCTTCCCCGGAGCCACCTTGGCCGCAAGCGCGTCGTCAACTGGCGGTAATAGCTTCTCCTTAATCTCGCGTAACGTAACGGCGTAATCCGCTTTTTTCCCTGCCAATTCTTTTACCGCGAAGTCGTCCGGGAAATTGACGATCACGAGCCGCGTTTCGTCGCGATTTTGTCCAACCAATTGCTCGCAAAATTTCGGCAGAAAATTCTCAGGCGCCAGATGCAGCCAGAATTTTCTGCCGCCCTGCAAATTCTTGCTGACCTGTGGCGCAATTTCGCTAATCGGCTTCCCATCCACCGAACCCTCGAAATCAAGCACTGCAAAATCGCCCGTTTGCAGTCCTCGCCCCGGCACATCCACAAAGTCAGCCGACTGATCCCGCAGGCGCTCCAAAGCCGCTTCGACTTCGGCATCGGAAACTTTTGTGTCCGGCAATTGCACTGGGATGTTCATGTAATCTGGCAGTTCGAATTCCGGCGTCGTCACCACCGTTGCGCGAAACCGCATCGACTTATCTTCGCCAAACTGAATGTCTTCAATGTTGGTCAGCGAAGCGACACGCAATTGCTCTTGTTCGACTGCTTGGTGATAGCTTTTCGAGACGAGTTTTTTGGTTAGCTCCTCCTGAATTTCTTTGCGAAATCTTTTGTCGATCACGGCCCGTGGAGCCTTCCCCGGCCGATAGCCCGGAATTTTGGCGAATCGCGCGAAGCTGTTCGCGATCATCTCCCACTCCTTCGATACTTCATCGGGCGGCAGTTCAATCTGCAGCTTCGACACGAAGCCTGGCTGCCTTTCCACCTGAACCTTCATGCGAATTACTGTAGCGGCGCTATGTGAGCGCCGCAAAACTGGTAGAGCATGACGGCCGTACGCTACGCATTCACGCGTTCGCCGCCCACATAAACTGAATGCGTTTGCGGAATTCCGAACCAGTAGGCCAGTTCCCGATAGTCTTCGCAATCAAAGATTGCAAAGTTGGCAAGCTTGCCTCGCTCAAGCGAACCGATCTTGTTTCCACGATTGAGACTGTAGGCCGCATTAATTGTCGCTGCTGTGATGGCTTCTGCGGGCGACATTTTCATGTGCGTGCAGGCGAGCGACAAAATCATCGACATACTTGGGGTCGGCGACGAACCGGGGTTGAAATCTGTCGCGAGCACAGCCGCAAGCCCACTCTCAATCATCTCCCGCGCGCGCGGGTACGATGTCAACGCAAGCGCGTAAACGGAACCCGGCAGGAGAACCGGTTGCACCTTCGCGGATTTCAACGCCACAATACCGACCTCGTCGGTCTTCTCCAAGTGATCCGCCGTCGTTGCGCCCAACTCCGCCATCAATTTCGCGCCACCGCAGTTGGAAAGCTGATCAACGTGACCGCGCAATTTCAATCCAAGCCTTTTGGCCGCGCTCAGAATCTTGCGCGATTGCTCAATCTCGAAGTAACCGCGCTCGCAAAATACATCACAAAACTCGGCCAGCTTTTCTTGCGCCACCCGCGGAAGCATTTCGTCGGCCACAAGATCGACATAATCATCAGCAGCCATCTCGCGCGGCACAGCGTGCGCGCCAAGAAACGTCGGCTCAATTTCCAGCGGCGTCTCCTGATTTAGCTGGCGCATCACGCGCAAAATCTTCAGCTCGTCATCAAGCGTCAATCCGTAGCCAGATTTAGCTTCGACGGTAGTCGTGCCGCAGTGCAGAAACCAGTCCGCATGTTTCTTTGCTTGCGCGAGAAGCTCAGCGTTGCTGGCCGCGCGAGTTTTTTCCACGGTTGACCAAATGCCGCCGCCGGCTCTCGCGATCTGCTGGTAAGTTTCACCACGTGCACGCCGCTCAAAATCGTCGAGCCGATTTCCCGCAAAAACCAAATGCGTGTGGGCGTCAACAAATCCGGGAAGCACGACGCGCCCGCCCGCATCGACAATCTCCGCGTCGGCTACGCTCACCTTGATCTGGTTGGTAGTTCCAACGCTATCGATCTTCCCATCGCGGATCAGCATTCCGCCATCAGGAAGAATAGCGAGTTCCGACATCTCACGACCAACGCGCGGCCGCTTTGGACCGGCCAGCGTGACCAATTGCGAAGCATGAAGAACGGCGAATGAACGCATGATTTGTTGAAACGTTAAAGCGTTGAAAAGGCAAGAGCGCATGGGCGCCGCCGCTTCGACACTTCAACGCGTCAACCAAGCTTCCTTTCCACAACTTGATTAACTTTCTTGAACTGCGCCTCCGATTCGGCGCTGAGCTTCCGAATTTTTTCCAGGAGTGCCGAGTTGAATTTTTCATCCTTCAACTGGGCGAGATTGATTCGCACGTTCAGCTCCGCACCCTCGATGCACGCCCGAGTCGCTAGCGCGCCGACGCCAACATCGGAGATGGAAGCCGGGTTGCCCCTCTCAGCCATCTCGGAAAGCAATTGGTAGGACTTGGAGGCAGTCTCCATCACTTTCAACGGAACCTCGGCCGCGTACTTTGTGGCCTCTTCGACTGCTGCCGAGCGTGCGGCTCTTTCTTCCGCTGATTCTTTTGGCAAGGCGAATGCGTCCATCACCTTGTTGAAGGCAGCGGTGTCATCCTCAACAAGTGAGAGCAATTCGTCTTTCAGTTGTTGTGCCTGGACCGCCCAATCACTGAAATATTCGAGCCTGTCATCCCACCCGCGTTTGCCGGCGGAAAGATTCGCGACCATACCGCCTAACGACGCGCCCAACGCGCCCATTAACGCCGCCACGGAACCGCCACCGGGCGCGGGCGAATCGCTCAAAGTTTCATTGCAAAATTCACGGAGATTCATTTTCACGAGCGATTTCCTCGAGGCGGCTGATTCGATCTTGAATTCAATCACTTTTTCTTTTGGATCGAAAGGTTTCAACTCACCCAGGCCCATTGAGCGGATCGCCATGTCGATCAACTCTTCCTCCGAAACGCCCTCGGACCATCGCTGTTTGCGCAGAAAATAACGGCCGGCATCCACCAGACATTTCTTCGGCACCATGCCGACGATCTCCGAGCCTGTGACGCGCAAACCCCGCTTGGCTGCGGTTTTAACACACGCATTAAATGCCGCATGCAACGGCGTTTCCTCAATGTTTGTCAGATTCATCGACACCTGCGCGATACCGTATTCCTTCACGAACCACCCGATGGCCTTGACGTGTTTCAGCATGCCAAGCTCGCGAAGGGGTTCGCCGCTTGAATCCAGCACCGGTTTTCCCCATGGTGTGCCATCTACTGTCTTCACTCTCCCCTGCTCTCGCACATCAAACGCGACCGAATTCGCGCGCCGGACCGATTTCGTGTTCAGGTTCACATTGTAGGCGACCAAAAAATCGCGAACGCCAATTACGGTCGCGCCCGATTTCTCATTAAAGATCGCAGGCCCAAAATCCGGTTTCCATTCAGGCTGTTTAATTTTTTTGAAGAAGCCCTCGTATTCGCCTGCCCGAATTACTGAAAGATTCGCGCGCGATTTATCGCTGGCCGCTTTTTCGTAAAGATAGACGGGGATTTTCAGTTCGTTCCCCACTCGCTCGCCAAGTTTTTGCGCGCAAGCGATCGCTTCGTTCCAACTGACGTTGCTCACCGGAATGAATGGACAAACATCAGTCGCGCCCATGCGCGGATGCGCGCCTTTGTGTTTGCGCATGTCGATCACTTCGGCCGCTTTTTGAATTGCACGAAAAGCCGCTTCCACCGCAGAGTCAGGGTCGCCGACAAAGGTCACCACCGTTCGGTTCGTGCTCGCCCCAGGATCGACATCGAGCAACGAAACCCCCTCCACCGATTCAATCGCATCAGTGATCTGACGAATTGCATCCAGATCGCGCCCTTCAGAAAAATTGGGCACGCATTCGATTAACTTTGGCATTAGGACGGCTACTGTTGGCGTCAATCCCGCGCTTGCGGCTGCATGGGGATGCCGATCTTGTGGGCAGCAGCGAATTGGATACCGCGGGCGTAGCCGGCGTCGGCGTGGCGGAGGATGCCTGTGCCGGGATCGCTGGTGAGGACGCGCTCGAGGCGATACTTGGAATTGTCTGTGCCGTCTGCCACGACGACCATGCCCGCGTGCTGCGAAAAACCGATACCGACACCACCGCCATTGTGGATCGACACCCAAGACGCGCCGGCAGCAGTGTTGATGAGAGCATTGAGCAATGGCCAATCTGCGATTGCGTCGCTGCCGTCGAGCATGCCTTCGGTTTCGCGATTCGGTGAAGCAACCGAGCCGGCGTCGAGATGATCGCGGCCAATCACAATGGGCGCTTTGATGTCGCCGCGTTTCACCAGCTCGTTTATCGCCACGCCAAACTCGGCGCGTTCGCCGTAGCCGAGCCAACAAATCCGCGCAGGCAATCCTTGATATCGAATTCGCTCCTTCGCGAGCTTCAACCAACGCGCCAGCGTTTGATTTTTCGGGAACAATTCGAGCGCGAGTTTGTCGGTGCGCGCGATGTCAGCGGGATCACCGCTCAACGCAACCCAGCGAAACGGGCCGCGCCCTTCGCAAAACAGCGGCCGAATATATTCGAAAACGAACCCGGGAATATCGAACGCGTCTTTCACTCCGGCTTTTTTTGCCTGGGCGCGAATGTTATTGCCATAATCGAACGTAACGGCGCCTTTCTTTTGCAATGCGAGCATTGCCTCGACGTGCACGCCCATGGAGTGCATTGCTCTCTCAATATATTCTTCCGGATTTTTCCGGCGCAAAACGAGCGCATCTTCGAGCGACATCCCGTGCGGAACATAGCCGTTCAACGCGTCGTGAGCACTGGTCTGATCCGTGAGAACGTCGGGCACGATCCCGCGCTTAACGATCTCCGGGAGAACATCGGCGCAATTGCCGACGAGTCCGACGGAAAGCGATTTTCGATCTCTGCGCGCTTTGTCGGTCAATTTGAGCGCGTCATCGAGCGAATGCGCGATCTTGTCGCAGTAACCGCTCTTCAATCGCTTCTCGATTCGCGCAGGATCGACTTCGACTCCTAGGAAAACCGCGCCACTCATCGTCGCGGCCAGCGGCTGCGCGCCACCCATTCCGCCGAGCCCGCCGGTCAAAACAAACTTTCCGTCGAGCGATCCGCCGAAATGTTTGCGCCCGGCGGCAGCGAAAGTTTCGAATGTGCCCTGGACGATTCCCTGGCTACCGATGTAAATCCACGAGCCGGCAGTCATTTGTCCGTACATGGTCAGCCCCATTCGCTCGAGGCGATTGAACTCGGCGTAGTTGTTCCACTGGCCGACGAGATTTGAATTGGCGATTAAAACACGCGGCGCCTCGTCGTGCGTGCGAAATTTGCCGACTGGCTTGCCTGATTGAACGAGAAGCGTCTCGTTGTTTTCAAGTTCGCGCAGGGATCGGACGATCGCATCGAATGCTTCCCAGCTTCTGGCGGCGCGACCCGTTCCACCATAGACGACGAGTTGATCTGGATTTTCGGCGACGTCAGGATCGAGATTATTCATCAGCATGCGCATCGCCGCTTCCTGGTGCCAACCCTTACAGCTGCGTTTGACGCCACGTGGCGCGTGAATGATTCGTTTCCCGCTCATAACTTTTCGCTATCAAAATCGCCTCGGCGAATGGCTTCGGCAACACGCGCGATGTCGCCGGAGAGCGCACGATCCTGCGTGAGCGGCGGGGCCATTTTCCGCAGCGCAGCGAATGCGCGCTCGACGCCCACTCCAGCTTTCAAAGGACGGCGATGTTCCAGACCTTCGGCAGCAGCGAGCAATTCGATGGCAACCAAATTTTCCGCAAGCTCGACAATCGATCGGAGCTTCAGCGCAGAAGTCATTCCCATGGAAACGTGATCTTCTTTTCCGCCGGACGTGGTGATGTTATCAACACTTGCCGGATGCGCCAACACGCGCGCTTCATTGAGCAACGAAGCAGCGGCGACATGGGCGATCATGAAACCGGATTGCAGACCAGGCTCACGTGCCAGGAATGCCGGAAGCCCTTCGTTCTTGTCTGGATTATTCAAGCGATCGATCCGGCGTTCGCTGATGCTCATCAGAGTAGTAAGAGCAATTGCTGCATAATCGAGGGCCAACGCCAGCGGCGCGCCGTGGAAGTTACCGCCGGAAATCACGTCGCCGCTTTCCGAAAATACGAGCGGATTATCGGTAGCCGACGCCGATTCGATTAGGAGCACATCCTCGCAGTGCGCCAATGCGCCGCGTACCGCGCCGTGGACTTGCGGCATGCACCGCAGACTATAGGCATCCTGCACGCGCAAATCATCCTCGAGATGCGATTTACGAATTTCACTTCCTTCGAGGATCGACAAGAGATGTTCGGCCGCCTCTTTCTGGCCAGGATGCGGGCGGGCATTTTGCAAACGCTGGTCGAAAGCGGCGGGCGTACCCTTGAGCGCTTCGAGACTCATTGCTCCGGAAACATCACCGACGTGAGCGACCCGTTTGGCGCGAAGAAGCGCGAGCCCGCCAACCGCGTGCATTGCCTGCGTGCCATTGAGCAATGCGAGGCCCTCTTTTGCTTCCAGTTGCCTAGGCTTCAGGCCAGCGCGCCGAAGTGCTTCGCGACTCTCGAGCCGTTCCCTCTCGAAAAATGCATCGCCTTCCCCAATCAGAGCTAATGCGAGATGGGCCAGTGGAGCCAGATCGCCGCTGGCGCCGACGGAACCTTTCTCTGGAATCACTGGACAGACACGGCGATTCAGCAGTTCACAAAGTGCTTCGATAATTTCCAGTCGAATTCCGCTGAATCCGAGGGCCAGCACGTTCGCACGCAATAACATCATCGCGCGCACCTCAGGCTCCGAAAGCGGATTGCCAATTCCGCAGGCGTGACTGCGAACAAGATTGAGCTGGAGTTTGCCTAGAGCATCGCGAGGAATGCGAACATCCGAAAGTTTTCCGAAACCTGTGCTGACGCCGTAAACAGGTTCGTCGCGCGCGATGATATTTTCGATGACCTTACACGAGGCAAGAATCCGAGGGCGCGCAGCTGCCGAGATTTGAACGGCCTCGTCTCCAAGAGCGACCGACGCGATTTCGGCAAGTGTCAATACCTGGCCGTTCAATTGCATCCGCAAATCTTAATCGGAAGTCGGCGAAATGGGAAGCAGGGGAAGGCGTGCCGTAGCATCGGCATCCCTGCCGATGAAAGTGCGGATAGTGGTTGCAAGCCAATGCTACAAAGAAAAAGGCCAGGTCGAGTATGACCTGGCCTTTTTTGCGCAAATGGAACCGCAGACAGTAACTTGGGCGCCGGCTCTATTTCGCGTAGCCGGTGGTACCCGCGCCTGTGGTCACTGTTTCCTTCCTTTGCGCACAAGCTCCCAGTCCCAAAGCAGTGACCAGCAAGGCCACAATCATCATCACTTTTACAAATTTCAATTTATATCGCCTCCTTTCGCCGCAAGTTGCTCTGCCTGTTTAGGCAAGGGATCACATCGAAGCAACGTTTTTCTACGCCGCTTTGGATGTATCGCACCGCGCGATTTTACATCCAGATCGCGCCTGGACTATCACCGCACAGTTATCGTCTCGTATTATTCCTCAATGACAACCGGGATGTCTTCCTCTACGAGATCGAACAAATCGATGATGTCGGCATTGCGCATTCGCACGCAACCGTGACTGGCCGGGCTGCCGATTTTGTCCTCGAGTTTGGTGCCGTGAATATAAATGAACCGATCACGCGTGTTGGCATTGTGCTCATCTAAGCCGTCCAGCCAGAGGATGCGCGACATCACTAGATCTTCCGTGAGCGGCAGCGGATCGGCGGGCCCCAGTGGGACGCGGCTTCGAAAAACCGTGTCGCGTGGCATATCCGCACCGATCTTTTCTGCGACACGGAAGCGCCCGGTCGGTGTTTTCATGCTGCCTTCTTCCGCTCCGATTCCGAACCGTGAAGTTGAAACAGGATAACTACGAATGGGCGTCTCGTCTTCCTTCAACGTAAGCTGCTGATCACGGATCGAGATATGGATGGTTCGCGAAGTTTGCATCGATTCGCGCCGGCGATAAACTCCGGCTGCACATGAAAGATTATCACATCGCCGTTGTTGGCGCGACTGGCGCGGTCGGTCAAGAACTGTTCCGTGTGCTGGAACGGCGAAACTTCCCGGTGGCGAGTCTGCGACCGATTAGCTCTGCTCGTTCCGCCGGCAAATCGGTTGGATTTCGCGATGAATCCATCCCGGTGCAAAAACTCAACGAGCATTCGTTCGAAAAGATCGACATCGCGTTTTTCAGTGCGGGCGGCGAAATCTCGCGAAAATATGTGCCGATTGCCTGCCAGGCTGACGCCATCGTCATCGACAACTCCTCAGTCTTCCGTATGGACGCGCATGTGCCGCTTGTAATCCCGGAGATCAACGCCGAGGACGTGCGACTGCACCGCGGCCTCATCGCGAATCCAAATTGTACGACGGCGATCACGTTGATGGCGCTTTTTCCGCTGCATCGAGCCTTCAGTGTCCTTCGTATTTTCGCTGCGAGTTATCAGGCTGTTTCCGGCAGCGGGACGCGCGCTATCGATGAATTAAGCCAGCAAATAAAAAACTGGATGGAGGATGATCAATTTTGTAGCCGTCGGCCTCTGGACGACACGACGCGAGCAAAGCTAAGTTCTCACGGACACGCCTCGCAGAGCGAAGCGACTACAGTCTATCCGCATCCAATCGCGTTCAATCTCCTGCCGCATGTCGATTCATTTCTCGAAAACGGTTATACAAAAGAAGAAATGAAAATGCAGAGCGAAGCCCGCAAAATCATGCATCTGCCGCAATTCCGCGCCTCGGTCACCTGTGTACGGGTACCGGTGTATCGCGCCCATTCCGTTGCGGTGAGCGCTGAATTTGAAAAACCCATCTCACTGGAACGAGCGCGCGAAGTTTTGGCCAAAGCACCGGGGCTTGAACTAGTCGATGAACCGCTAAGCAATCGCTACCCGATGCCGCTAAGCGTTAGTGAAAAGGACAATTGTCAGGTCGGTCGCGTGCGCGTGGATTGCGCTTTTGAGAATGGGCTAGCCTTTTGGGTCTCAGGCGACCAACTGCTAAAAGGTGCCGCACTAAACGCGGTCCAAATCGCGGAGCTGCTGTAGGGGACGACGTTGTCGTCCCGTGGGAATTGGGAAGCTGACAGCTTCTCCCCTACAGCTACGGCCGTACGCGAAGCGGCCCCGGAACACTCCGAGGCCGCCGTGAACTAAATTAACTTCGTCATCACCGGGGTGGACCAGGCGGCGGGCTTTCCTCGCCTTTCTTCTTTCCGCGCTCTGGTTTCCCTTGGCCATGGGCAGTCTCCGCAGGAGATGCTCCGCGTGGCGCGCCGCCAGGTTGTGCATACGCACCCTGCGCTCTTTCTCGTCCGCGCTGCTCACCAGGACCTGCCGTCGGCGGGCCCGACGGTTGCGCCGCGCCTTCCGCTGGCTGGTTCGCGGCCGGAGGTGGACTCACTCGACCGCGCTCAAATTCGCCTCGGCGTTTGCCTGGAGGCTGGGTGGCCTCGGGTGCCACGGTCCCAACGCCAGTTTGCCTGGACGGCCCGCCTTGCGGTGGCCCGCCATAGGGCGGCGTCGGACTTGCTTCAAACCTACCCCTACCCGGCTTGCCGCGCTCTTGCTCGCCTGCTGCCGGAGAACGCTCAATCGTTGGCGACGCCGCACCGGTCGGCGGTCCCGGCGGCGTGACTCCGGGTTGTGCACCTGGCCTGCCACGGCCCCGACCTCGTTCGAATGGTGAAGCCGTCGCACCTGGCGCTGGCGAAATACCGCCGGCGGGCGATTCAATAGGCGTGCCTAAAGCACCAGGTCTTCCCCGACCCTTGCCGCGCTCAAACGGTGAAGCTATCGCACCTGGCGCTGGCGAAATGCCGGGCGGCGATCCAGCAGGTGTGCCCAACGCACCGGGTCTGCCGCGTCCCCTGCCGCGCTCAAATGGCGAAGCCGTAACGGCGGGTGCCGGCGAGACTGCCCCAGCTGGAGTGCCACCGGGTGCTACCGTTGCGCCTGGCGGCACGCGACCGGGTCTGCCTTTCCGACCAGGTGCAACCGGCGCAGTTGCCGCAGGCGACGCGGTTGCCCCAGGTGAAGCTGCCGGCGAAATGCCAGCTGCCGCCCGACCGGGTGCCGGTGGTCGAGTTGGCGGCGGAATATTTTTGCGATTTTCAGTTTTGAATTTCTGCTTTATCTGCTCGGCGTTGGCTACGCCCGCCCAGCCGTGTTCAACTTTTGGTTGCGCGACCTTAGTTTTCACTCGTGGAGGCGCCATGCCCGGAGCCGGCTTGGTGATTTTCTGGGGCGCAGCGATCACAAGTCTGTCGCCCTGGACTCTGGTCAACGCCCCAGACTTAACCGCTACGGCCAAGTTCGTAGCTGGCTGTCGCTCGACGCTCAAGCGCTGAATGGGCCGGGTCGAGTACGCATTGAGCACATTGTAATCAGGGCCGTAATTGTAAACCACATTGTTTTGAACGCTGATGTTGGTCACGTTCACCGTGTTGTCGATATAGGTAATGTTCTGCGACACGGGTAAGATGCGATCGCGTAACACCGGCTCACCGATAAAACGAACATCGCAGAAATTGTAATATTGCGGTCCGATATCGAACTCGACATCTACCTGGCCGCCGATCGGTTGTCCCTCATAAACAATCCCTGGGCCGCGCGGGGGCAAAGGCGCCCAGCCCACATAGTCGCCACCAGTTCGCCAGGAAACCCATGCTGGACCCCAATCCAGATCGCTTCCGGGAAACCATATCCAGCCGTAATCGGCAAGATTGGACCAGCGACCGTAATGATACGTTGCCCAGCCGAAATCTTCGTAGGAAACCCACGTCCACCCGTAATCGGTGTAGGCCCAGTAGCCATCTGCGTAAGGACGCCAGTTTGGATCATTCACTGCCACGTCTGGCTGCCAGCCGTAGCCGTAATCTGCAACCTCTATCCAGTTTCCACCGGAGAGATTATTGTAAAAGAAATCGATCGATACGTCGGCTCCCCTCGCCTGTGGGATAGCTGGCGAGATCAATGCCAGCATTGCCACTGCAAAAAGTATTTTTTTCATAGTTGTGAGAAGGTTTTGGGGCGTTGGACTTCTTCGCTTCGCCGTTTATTCATTGATTCGCAGCGCGTGCGCTGTGCGCGCGTGGCGTTATCTCACGTCCAACCACGGATTTCGCAGATTCAACTGATAACTGACATTCTGGTAACCGATCGCCGGGAAATGGCGACCGCTTTCGCGGCGTTCTTCCAATTTGCCCTGGCTCGATGTCCGGACATATTCATCACGTGACGCATTGTTCGTTTTATTGCGCGCGATAATCCTCGACGAATCTGTTCCGGTTCAGGTTCGCAACGCACTTTCTGATTATCCACTGGCCAATACGCTGCCTAGCGGCGGACGAATACTTCCAGCGAAATTGTCAGTTCCGGAAAGTCGCGCAAAATCTGGCGATCCGCAGTGACTAACGGAACTTTTTGTTCACGCGCGAGCGCGACAAATTCGCAATCATAGGCCGAACAACCCGACTGGGAAACAAGTTGCAAAACTGCGGAAGCAGAAATAGAGAACTCGTTTTCAGCCAGCGCGGCTTCCGCGAGGTTTGCGATCTCAATAGTACTCTCGACGGTGATTGAACGCCGCCGCATCGCGCCAGCCAGCACATTTCGAAATTCCGAACGCCACAGAAATGGCACGATCCAATGGGAATCTCTTGCCCAGGCGGCATTTGCCGCCTCCGAATGGCGCGATGCCATGTAGCGATAACAAATGATGTTTGTATCGACGACGATCATGTTTGTATCCTGACGGTTTCGGGATCACAACCTGCCTGCCCGTTTCCAGGCATCGATCTGCCGCGCCGTCACCGGGCGACGGAATAAAGACCGTGCGCGGACAGCGGATTCTTCCAGTGCGCCCGCGTTAAAAGGCGTCGCCCTGGCGGTAGCCTGCTTTAGCGTCGCGATGACCTCCTTGTTCAGGCTGCGATGATGCTCTTCGGCACGTTTTTTCAGCTCGCGGTGCAGGTCATCTGGAATATTCTTCAGCGTAATGGTCGGCATAGCGAAACCATAATGGTTCCGTTTTGGTTGTCAATCCAGCGAAGCGAATTCGGAGGTTAGCAGTGTTGCTCAGCAGTAAGCTTGCTTGTAGAGCCGCTTTCTTGGCCGCCGAAGCCTTTTTGACCCGCCGTAGCTTTACGCAAAGGCTGGTTGGCGGAGGAGTCAACGCTTAAACGTTCTTGCAGCCGCGCTATACTGCCCCCAGTGTTTTCCCCGAGGAGACGATGGTTAGTGTTGTAGCGGCGGCTGTCTCAGCCGCACAGCCCGCTCGTTAGTGGTCCGTAGTCCGTGGCCGGTCTTCGCGGCGACATCGCGCATACCCTCATCCACCAAGATTCTCTGGCGCTTTCTCGTAATCGATAGCCGTGACAAGTGCCACATCCAGCACACGCGCCCCGTTACCGTCGGTAAAAACAACAACCAACTGGCCACTCGGATTCAAAAACGCATGATCACGCGTTGGCACTTCGATTACAGCGCCATCGCCAGAGCGCAGCCGAAAAAGGCTTGCCCGAGTCGATTGCTTCGCGCAGTGCGCCAGCCCTCATAATAAAATATGATTCACAGCGTGCTGGCTGATGTCAATTATCATGCAGTTTGCATTCCCTTTCCGCGGATAACACGGATAGGACGAATATTTTTCTGTAACGTGCAGCCGGGTCGGCTGCGATCGGCGACCGACAATCGCACATCAAACTCGCCACAGGACGAGTCCGTCCAATTGGCGGACATCAAATCCGCCGACGGACGGATTCGGCAATGGCTGGCTGCGAATTTTGAGTTTGCCCAGGGCAATGGTTGCAAGAGCGATCGGCGCTGGCTGGCATAAAACAAAGGCACCATTGCTTCAAAAATGATCCATGGCAGCGCCAGATCGAATCAACGCTTTCGCTCCGCTGCCATGGGAAACTACTTACTTTTCCTTAGAAACCTTGTATAATTGCCTCTTTCCTAAGGATAAACGCATGGCTACTATCGATTCCTTTGGGTTTCGTGAGACTTGGCATGAATACTGATTACAAAGAGTCAAGCTGCTCGCCCCGCAGGACAAAATGATCAACACCCAAACGCTTTGGTTTCGCTTTCCACGCGCTGCGTTTGCCCGAGAAACTGGACAGCGAATCTCACGAATAGCATGGATGTGTGTCAGGATGACGAAATCGGAATGCCTGATGTTGAAAGAATCCGTCTCTCGGCAATCGGCAATCAAACATCAAACATCAAACAGCAAACAGCGCTCCCGCGCTGCATTCACACTGATCGAGTTGCTCGTCGTCATGGCCATAATTGCGATCTTGTTGTTGCTGGTCGCTCCTGCTTTCACAAACATCAAAGGCGGAAGGGACGTCACGAGCGCTGCGTACACGATCAAGGGCGTGCTCGACACAGCCCGCACCTACGCGATGTCAAACAACACCTATACTTGGGTCGGATTTTATGAGGAGGACGTCTCCCAATCGTCGACAAACCCCGCGACAGCCGGCATCGGAAGACTTGTGATGTCGATTGTTGCTTCTAAGGATGGAACGACAATTTACACCGGCACGTTGAGTAGTCCTGCGGTCGAACTTGATCCGACTAAGCTCATTCAAGTCGGCAAGTTGACGAAGATCGACAATGTTCATTTGCAAACATTTCCGGACCCAACCGCAACTCCCCCTCCGGACACTTTCGCAACGCGACCAGCGCCCGGGCTGAACACAGCGCGGATCGGGGATAGTTCTCCTGACAATCCGTCACTATCTCCTTTTCGATATCCGGTTGGCCCAGGAACAACTACCCAGTATACTTTCACGAAAGCGGTCCAATTCAGTCCGCTTGGTGAAGCGAGGATTGATAATAATAACTACAGCTTGAAAACTGCAATCGAGGTAGGCATTAAGCCGAGTCACGGCACCACGCCGGACTCCAGCAGTCCGAGTCCCTCTGGTGTGAATCCGGTCGCCATCCAGCTAACCGGCGAAGGGGGCAACGTGAAAATATATAGACGATGAAGCATCGACCTGCAATTGATGCTGGATTTTCCATGGTCGAAATGGTCGTTGCCCTCGGCGTGGCTGCGTTTGCCTTACTGGCGGTGATGGGGATATTGCCCGTTGGGTTAAAGACTCAGCAGGCGAGTGTCAACCAGACCAAGGCCAACGCCGTTCTTGCGCAAATCGTCGATGATTTACGTGCGGATGTTCGACTTCCTCCCGGGCAGGCTTCAAAGGCGCAGGGTGACTGGTCTAATTTGCACGGCCATTGGGTGGCGGTGGCGACACCTGACACGCTATATTTCACAGCCGAGGCAAATTATATCAATAACTCCCTCAACGCGGCGACTGCCCCGGCGACCGCCGTATTCAGGGCAACTATCACTTATCTCTTTCCACCAACTGCCACAACATCAATAGCAAAGATAACTGTTAGCTGGCCGGCGGCGCAGAGCGATTTAACCAAGGTTGCAGGGTCGGTCGACATGTTTGCTGCGGTTAATCGATAATGAAAAAGCAATCATGTACAATCGCGGCACGGCGGGCGTGTCGTGCTTTTACACTCCTGGAGCTGATCATGTCCATTGGGATCCTGGTATTGCTAGTCCTGTGTGTCACCCAGGTAGTCAACACTGCCGCTACGGTAGTCCGCCCTGCTAATAAACATATCGATACAGACACCCTAGCCAGAAATGTTCTTGACCGGATGGCGGTGGATTTCGCTCGGATGCTGAAACGGACCGACGTCGATTACTACGTCAAAGCACCCACCGGCTACAAGAACCCTAAATCACACGGAAACTATAACGGCCTCAAGTTGAAAACCGGAGAACCAGGGAACGATCAGATCGCCTTCTTCACGCAGGTGCCCGGTTACTATCCATCGACAGGCTCACAAAGCCCGATTTCACTCGTGGCTTATCGAGTGAATGCTGGCAGTACTACCGCCGCGTCCTACCTCATGCTTGAACGGATGGGTAAAGGGCTGCTGTGGAATGGCGTGGATAATGGAACAAGCTCCAACTCGAACTATCCGATTGTTTTTTTGCCGGGCCAAATTGCCGCCGGGAATCCGCCATGGAATCAACAATGGTATGGCGCAGTCAATAATGACAATAACACCAGAAGTGCTGATCCAGATTATGAGACGATTGGACCTGGGGTGTTCCGTTTGGAGTACTATTACTTACTCAAGGATGGAACAATCAAGGATATTCCGAAAATTCCTCCGACATCCTGGGATTTCAGCCAGACTGTCAGTGCGAACCTCAATGCTTTCAGCGACGTGGAGGCGATCGCGGTCGTTATCGCTGTGATCGACCCTGCAAGTCGCTCGTTACTTTACGATCCGAGCACTCCGGGCGACCCCTACAACAAGCTCTTCAATCTGGTTTCCGACATGGCTGACTTTAAGAATGCGAACGGCAAGGGTATTGGCGCGCAGAAGATAGGTGATCTTGAGAATAACTGGAACGCAGCGGTTCAGAGCGCTGCTAGCACCGGCTATACCACCTTTGGTAGCGCGGGTACTGCACCCTTTCCGCCAGCCGCAGCCAAAGCGATTCGCATTTACAACCGATATTTCGACGTGAGGACCTTGCCCAGTTTATAAACCCTGTTTTTCGATTCTAAAAATGTTGTAAGATGGAAGCGGCGTCCAAAACGATTTCTTCTCCTGAACGCGGCGCCGCGCTGGTCATTGTCCTCGCATTTGTCGTATTGTTGACCGGTTTGGCAGTTGCTTATCTGTCGCGCGCAACGTCGGACCGGCCGGTTGCTCACAGCAGCTTCAATCAATCGAAGGCTGACCAGTTAGCTGCAAGCGGCATGGACCTTGTCATCGGCGGTCTCAGGCAGGAGATCACCGGTCCGGCGCCCACCCCAACACCTCCAACAGCTCCTTACGTACCCGCGAATAACGCGCGCATGCTCCCGCTGCGCAGCGGAACTCCAAGCAGTGCGCCTGCAATTCCCAATTTGGTTCGGCGCAGCATCCGCTCCGATCCGATCCCGGCACCGGGTGTTTCAAGCCTGGCGTCAACGGTGAACTCAACAACAGATGTCTCAGCAAACGGTCGTTCCATTACGTTGGCCCGCTGGAATAAACATTATCTCGTGCCGAAATTGAACACCGGCGACGACAAAACCGACCCCGTAGCTTCATTTGTCGCACCAGACTGGGTTATTGTTACGCGTACTCCAAGGACCCCCACGAGCCCGACCAGTCCTTATCCGGTAGCTTTTTCGAGTTGGGATCCCGCTTTGAAGGACCCGACACCGACTAACAACCTCTACGCTGTCGGCCGCTATGCCTACGCCATTTATGATGAAGGCGGCTTATTGGACGCCAACGTTGCGGGTTATCCCAGTGGCACGACGCCGGATCAATCCGGTCGTAAAGGACCTGTCGCCTTTGCTGATCTGAACGTACTACCTTATCCAATCTCGAATTCCAGTTCGCCTTATCAGATAGATAGACTTGTCGGCTGGCGTAATTACGGAGCCACCCAGCCAAATAACAACTTTCCTGATACTGCACCTGCTTTTGCGGCGAACTTTCGGAATAGTTCGGCGCCGGCATTGGCGTACTGGAATTCGATAATAAATCGCACCGCTGGATTCACAACCACCAGTGGCGCTGTCGCAGCAAACGGACGCACAGACCAGATGTTTCTGAACCGGCAACAGCTGATCGCGTTCCGAGCTACCACGCAGTTTTCGTCCAACGCCCTGCAATACCTGAGCACCTTCTGTCGCGAACTCAATGCACCAAGCTGGAAGCCTTCGACTCCTGCTGGGAGCTCAATTGACTACGCGACTCTGGCCAATACGCCAACTGCCAGGACTTCAATTGCGATAAACCGTGACCTTCTCAATGTGTACGTGCCCGGTACTGACTGGACGAAAGCCGCGTTCACCCGCGCTGACGGGACCACTGCTGACCAGACCGACCTCCTAATAAAACAGCGGTTTCCACTCAGCCGAATTAATGGTCTCGCCGACCCGACGTTCGCGTCAACGGCAATTTCTACGATCAATAACGGCGTTCTTGTACCCGCGTCTGCTACTACAGTTCAGCGCGATTTCGGCTTATTCTGGAACAGCGCGAACAAACGCTGGGATTATGTAGGAGCTACTGGGTCAACGGTGCTGTCAGCAATAGAGCGGCTGGATCAAGTGGCCGCTGAAAATCGAGAACCTAATTTTTTTGAACTTCTCAAAGCGGTAATCCTGAGCGCCTCGGTTGGAATCGGGTCGGGAAGCGGGAGCACCTTTGTAGCAGCAGAGGGAAAGTATTACAATAATACAAGCAACTTCAGCGCGGACTCCCAAATCATGCAGATCGGAGCTAACATCATCGATCAATGGGATTCCGATAACATTCCGACTTTCATAGGGTTCAAGGATCCAACGACATCTACCGTTTACGAGATAGCTGGTATCGAAAATCTGCCGTACTTAAACAAGCTCGTCTTCAAGCCTTCTTGGACATCTGTAACCAGTAAGGGCGTGACTACGTATACGCTTGATGCCTGGTTGATCCCATCGTTATGGAATCCACATCAAAACGCGCCTCCTGCTGCGTCGCAAAACGTGCAAATAGCCATGACCTCCGGCACGTTGACTGCGAACACGACATCGCCTACTGGGGCGACTTCGGCTCTAACGGGATCTGCAACACTTTTCATGGCTGTGGATGCTAGTTTGTTCCCGACTTCCGCTGCAGCCCCTACTCCGTCTGGTCCCACAACCGCAAATGGCATCAAGTCCTCCAGTCTTCCGGCCGGTATTACCAAAAGCGCGGATAACTCAAACTACGGCTTCCATCCTCCCTCCCTGACGGGTATCCCAAGCACAACGCCGCCGAGTACGACGACTACAGTGTATCCCAGCTTTGGAGCAGGTACGAATTTTGAATTGCAGGTTCAGGTCAGCACATCGCCCTCAGTATGGAAAGCGTATCAAAGATGGACCGGATGCTCTAATACGACTCCGGTTACCTGCCAATCGCCATCCACTTGGTTGCCGAACACCAACCTTCAGGATCCGGAGTTTGTCACCCTTGACCCGCGAACGCTTCGTTTCGGCGCATGGGCGAACGACGCCAAGCACTCAGCCGTTGCAACCGACTATACTACTGGACTACTTACCACTCTAGACCAAGGTGGTGGGACATATGAAACGATTACCGCGTTACCGCCGACGCCACAAGGGACTAACTTTATCTATACGGGCCCGCCGTATGCTCTCTATAATTACGCAAATAACCCTACTAGCTCAACCGTGTACTACAAGGACTTAGACACACTCCGCCGCCAAGGCGACATCATCTCCGGTGCTACAACCGCGATGCTTCCGGCGGACGTTGTTGACCGGCCACAGATACTTAACCGTCCATTTCAGAGCCTGGCAGAACTCGGTCAGGTGTTCCGTGACCAACCCTGGAAGACCCTCGACTTCACGACCGCAAGCTCTCCCGATGCTGGTCTCCTTGATGTGTTCACGTTGCACGAGTCCGCCAATGAGGGCGGTAAAACCTCGCTGAATACGAGCCAAAAGCCTGCTTTAACCGCGATCTTATCACAAGCGACCAAGCGATTAACTGATTCAACTGGAGCTACTGTGATCACTTCGGCGCAGCGGGACGCTATCGTTAACGCTCTCTTCAATATTACTTCCACCAACCCAATGATCCGTAAGACTGATCTACTAACACAACTTGCCAACGATCTTTCCGTTACCGTCCTGGGCAACAAAGAAGCTCGTGAACTGGTCATGCGCGCGTTTTCTGACACGTGCCAAACTCGTAGCTGGAACCTCTTGATTGACTTAGTAGCCCAGAGCGGCCGTTATCCGCCAACTGCTTCCAGTCTTGCAGGCTTTCTAGTCGAAGGCGAGCAACACTACTGGGTGCACGTGGCAATCGATCGATTTACCGGGCAAGTGGTCGATAAGCAGATCGAAGTCGTAAACGAATAGCCCGAATATTTAATATCCGCTCAGCAGGTAGCTGAGCTGCCCTTTCAGAACAGAGTGGTTCCGCTTTTTGCCCATGATGTTGTTCTATTTACACTTTGACCGGTGCGGCTCGCTCGTCGGAAAGGGCTCGCCGCGGCGAGCAACTTCATAAGAAGTAGCTGCCTTCTTTAGGCACAGTTTCGCCTCGGGAAGCGAAAATGCGGGTAGTGCGCTTCTGGCGGACTACCAGACCACGAACGACGGGGCCGCTGACCGCGGATCCGGTACACAACTCCAAGAAGAGACGGCGTAGTTCTGCTGTAGCGGCACTACCGCGGACAGGTAGTGCGAGTTGAGAGCTGATAGCCCGAGTTTGCTGAACGTCGGTTAACAGCCAGGTGCTCAATACTGGACTTGGATTCTCGATTCGTTATCTGAGCAGCGCCATCAACGAAACGTCGTTCACGGATGTGTCCTCTTAAATTTATCGTACGCGCTGTGTGAGCCAATCCAGAACCAAACGAGGCCATCGAGGCGCTCCTTGGCCAGTGCTCGATAATGAAGACCAATCCGGGCTGAGCAGAATGGCCCAATTTTCTTCAGTCGAATAGAGGAGTGACGTAGGTCGGCTTTAAGCAGTTCGAATTTTTGATCGGCAAGTCTCCGCACCTCAGCCGGCAGTTGCCGATAATAATGCCAGAATTCCGGAGTAGCGAAGTGCTTCAAAGCGGCGTGCAGCGTCCAGCTTCGAAATCCTGATCTGCCTGTTTTCCAGCAGCATCGAAACGCCCAGCGGTAATGTCGGATTCTATCTCCCGATCCCACTGGTCGCCTGCAAATTCTTCGAACCATTTGCGGAAGCGGGCGAACTCCACTGCAGAAAGGTGCGAAACAGCCGATTCGAGATCTTCAACACCCATGCGTATACTTTACCGATTGATTGCCCAACGTCGAGAGGTACTGTTACAGAAATGGCATGATTTCCTTGGCGACTAAGCAAATCGAAATCAGAGCGACATCGGTACGTGTAAGCGATGATGCGTTGATTGTCGATCTTAACGACGGGCGAACGGTGTCAGCGCCGCTGGCATGGTATCCGCGGTTGCTGCATGGTACGGCTGCGGAGCGAGACAATTATCAATTTATTGGCGAGGGTCTCGGAATTCATTGGCCTCAATTGGATGAAGACATCAGCGTTGAGGGGATTCTTGCCGGAAGGCGGTCACATGAGAGTAGGGAGTCGTTTGAGCAGTGGCTCGCCTCGCGGCCACGCGCCACTTAATCGGGACTCAATTCGCATTGGGCGAGTGTACGTAGCGATCGATCGCCGGGAGACGATGCTAAACATTATCAAGAGAGAGACCTCAAGCGTGCAATTCAAAAAGTTCAATCATGAGCAAGACATCTGATCGCTATGTGAAAGTTGTTGCCTGGAGTGAAGAAGATCAGTGCTATGTTGGTCGCTGCCCCGGCCTTATGCTTGGCGGAGTACATGGCAGCGATGAACTGGCAGTTTATGCAGAGCTGTGTGAAGCGGTCGATGAATGGATTCAATTGCACGAAGCCGAAGGTCGCCCGCTTCCCAAATCGACATCTCTTCGCGAAATCGAAGCGCTCGTCTGATTCGGCGGAGCTGGGGGATATCTTCCTTCTATCTTGCACGTCGCGATTGATTGCTTTACCGGACAGGTGCTCGACAAGCAGATCGAGACCGTAAACGAATAGCTGGTAGCCGCTGTAAACACCGCAGGACTACGAGACTACAGACAACTGACTACGGAATGCGGTGCCGTGGATGTGCTCGCCACGCAGCTCGAGGAAGTGACTGAGTGGCGGATTACGGATTCGCCTTCGCCACGCCATCGGCGACTACAATCCTCGATGTTGAGTGAGTGGGCAGTGTCGGAGGAGACCTGCTGAAATTGCAAATTTTCCCTATCAGAATACACTCAGAGCATGACGACAGATGCCTTGCGCAAGGCGATTCGCACTGGCCGCCCGTTTAAGATCACAATGGCCGATGGCCGAACATTGGATGTCCCCCATCCAGAGTTTGCGATGATTTCCGGGTCCGGCCGAATCTTTTACGTTGCAAAACCCGACAGCGACCTCTTCGAAGCCTTTGATGTACTGCTGATCACCGGCGTAGAGCAAGAAGGGCAACTGCCGAGCCGCAAGTGAATAGCTTGTTCGCGCCTCCTCGGACACTTCCGTCACGCAAACGCGTGCGTGGAATTTGCTAATTGATGAGTACCCTCGTCCGGACGCTACAAACCAAATGTCCAAAGGCTCCAGGATGATTTCGTTGTCGAAGAGCAACAGCACTAATGGGGTGCATGTAGCGATCGACCGGTTAACGGGTCAAGTAATCGACAAGCAGATCGAGACCGTAAACGAATAGCTGCAAACCAGTTGAGAGTTCAAAGTTGAGAGTTGAGTGATGCGCCTTCGTCCCGCAGTCGCGGGCCTACGGCGGAGGGTATAGTTCTAAAGGGGAAATTTGCGGTCAAATTCCTTGTGTGTCCCAATCCAGACCCAAAGCCAATCGTCGCCGCTACGAACAGCAACAGCTCGGTAATCCCGCGTTATACGAACTGACCACGCGCGCGCGGATCGGATTTTAGACGTTCCAAGCGCAGTCCGGCGTGCGCAGGATTCTCAAGGAAGATCGCGTGAGCCTTACGGGTCGCACGTTGAATCTCCGGTGGTAACGTCCGATAGAGTTGCCAAAACTCCGGGGGCGCCGCGCCACTTCACGAGCCAGAAGAAAAATCGCGCTCATCTACTTCTGGAAACTTTTCTGGCTCGCGGCGAAATGCGTCCTCTATTTCGTCAAGCATTTGTGTCAGAGCCGGGCGAGAACGTTCATCGCGAATGATGCGTTCCCATTCCGCATCACCACCTAATTCCGGAAATAAATCGGGGATATTGTGCAGCAGTCTATCGCGCTCAGCTGGCGGTAAGGACCGGATCGCCTCCTCGATTTCGCGTGCCGTGCTCATAAGCAAAAGCATAAAGACCAATCAAGTATTAGCAAGGATCTCGGTGGAGGGTGCGGAACCTACTTCCTTCTGCGCTTATCCACGAAAGACGCTTCACAGGAAATGATCGACAAGCGAATCGCGGTCGTAAACGAATAGGAATTTCAGAGACCACGGGCTACTGCTTGGTCGTGGCCTCACCGCTGATGGAAAGCGTGGATGTGCTCGGTACGCAGCCCGCCTGAGGTGGGTGACTGAGTAAGCCCTCGTCTCGACGGACTGCGAGACCACGAGACGATTTAGCTATTGCCTGTCCTGATCCTTCAAACTAAATTCATTCCCATGAGCAAAGCCGAGATTTTGCAACAGCTTCCGAAGCTTAATTCGGTCGAACTGCGGGAAATCTGCGATCGGATTTGGCAGCTCGAAGAAGAGCAGTTGTTGGGGGGCCGTGCAAATCCAAGCGACGAAGAAAAAGCGCTGCTCGATAGTGAATTCGAGGATTATGCGCGCGACCGCAAAGCGGGATCAAATTGGGAAGACGTCAAATCTAGACTAAAGCAGTAATCGAAAGCGTGAAGTGGCGTCTCGTCATTTGGGGTGAAACGCCTGCGGGGGAGCCATTGAGCGCGCTGGTATCTCAAGCGTGAGATTAGCCGGGGGTTTATCTCGATACAGGTTGCCTGGCCATTAATCTGCCTCGTCGATGCCACGACGTAGCAAACACTTGAGAGTGAATCGAAGGCTTGGGCGCTAGATACTGGATTTGAATTCTCGGTTCCCGAAGTTCTCGCTTCTTATTAAGATTTTACGCCCAAGCAGAAAGCAGCTATTAGTATGGCGATGGAAGTGAGCGATCTGATTACGGTTGATCCCGGCATTCTCGGTGGCACGCCGGTTTTCAAGGGCACACGCGTTCCCGTCAATCGGAGAGTCGCGATTCCCTAGCCCTGCCTGATTGTCGTAGGTGGGCGAACGACGTTACTGGGTGCATGTGGCCATTGAACCGGTTTAGCGGGCAAGTGCTCGGCAAAGAGATCGAGATCGTAAGCGAATAGGGATCCTCGGGCCCTTGTTACTGGTCCTAACGGTGCACGCCTTGCGCGTCGACCGGTGGCGTCCGCCGGAGGAATCTTTTCGATTCTCACTCTGCGGTTTGCAAGGCGGCAACAATCACTGCCAGGAAATTACGTCGCTGGAATTGGTGAAATTGTTTGCGGTACCATTTTCACTGGTGAACCCGGCAGCGGGTGCTCCGCCTCCTAGCCGGCCGTTCTTACCAAACGACCAGACGATCACACCAAGGTAAAGAGTTGTTCCACTTGGCGCATCAGTGTAGGGGTTTGTCAGCTGATTATCGTAACTGCCATCGATCATCACATTATATGGCGATCCAAATGGATCGTACCAAATACCGGTTGTTGAATTAATGCCTGCTTTTGTCCCAGTCTTGGATATAGGCGGTTGGATGAAAACGATTGCTCGGGGGTTTACGGCTGGAATACCATTCACAGGCGCATTAGCACCAAGAGCGACGGCGCGCAGAGAATAGAAAAGATCGGCATTGCTTGGAGTAGTCGAGCCCGCAATGATTGTGTCCGCCGTAACCAGAGGATACTTGCCGTAGTCGGTGTAGAACCCGTTCACTGCAGCGACGATTTGTTGCTCCTCATTTGCGGCCTGAGTTTTGCGCGCCTTTTCCAGTATCGAGATAAAGGTCGGGTATCCGATGCCGATGAGAATCGCGATCATCGCTATGACAATGAGCAGCTCCATGAGAGTGAAGCCGTGTCGGCCATCTGGACTTCGTCGCATTGGACAATGCTTTATCGCAGCTTTTTCACCTCTCACAAGCTTTTTCTGTTAAGAGGTCAACACGGACGTGGAATTTGCCGATTGCTGGATTGCTCAAAGCGGCCGCTATCGGCCAAATGCCACAGGCCTTCAGAATGATTTTGCCATAGAAGGCGAGCAACGATACTGGCTTCATATCGCAATCGGTCGCGACCTAACCACCACGACGAACCCGCCGACTGTGGACGTGCTCGGTACGCAGCTGGAAGAAGTGACGCAGTAGTGCCACTGTCGGCGGGCTACCCGCCTACTGACCACTGACTATTGGAATGTCGATGCTGCGGGTAGGTGCACCGTTCGTCTCGGGTCATAGCTCCAAGGTAAGCGGATCTCTCGCGCCATGCCAAAAACGCAGTATCTCCACCCTATTGTCTGCTCTTTCGAAGCGATAGAAAATCAGATACGGAGTCAGCACAACCACACGGACGCCTGGCTACTTTTTCACCGGCCGCCCGCGCTCTGGCATCGATCGTAGCGATTCAGCGAGATCAACCAACCGATTTGCAAATCTTTGTGCTACGCCAGCATTATCGGCGGCGATGAATGCCGTGATCTCCTGCAAATCCACCAAAGCTTCCTCGGAATAGATTACCGCGCAGTCCATGCGGCGATGCGGGCGCGCACCTCTGCCGCGGAATAAGTCTTCTCTTCACGTAATGAGCGGAGACCCTCCCGGATGGCATCTTCCATGGCCGGCGTCGGTTCAAAACATTCATCCAGGTTGACTAGTCGCCGCAGAATCAATTCGCGCTCCTCTTCGGATAGCTTTGGCAGTTCTGCGATAATGTCCTGCACGCTCATGTTGCTCTCTCGCGCATAGTTTCCCTGCTGTGTCTCCGACTGTCAATCCCTCACGCCAAACGTCGAAGGTGAGCAACATTATTGGGTCCACGTGGCTACCGATCGCGTTACGGCAGAGGTGGTCGATAAGCAGATCGAAGTCGTAAACGAATAGTGGAAGTGCCAAAAAATATCGCGCCTGATCGTGAACTCAATGCCGGAGCATCCACGTAATTGGTCAACAGCTCGAAGAAGTGACTGAGTAAAGCAGAGCAGTCGCCGGTCAAGAGTTGAGAGTCGATTGACCCTCATTTCTGATCGGTTATGTTGTTCGAGTTGCCACGTTAAATCCAATGGATCCCTTGGCATTTAAGATAGAACGTGACGTGAAAGGGGGCGTATTGGTCGCCTCATGGGATGACCCCGAGGGTGGTGGAATTACAACGCAAGCCAAGAATCTATCGGAGCTCGCTGATGCGATTAAGGAAGCTGTGCGCTGTCATTTTGCGGGCCGATCCGCGCCGCGCGAGGTCACTCTGCATTTTGAGAGTGATTCCGTGCTGCAGTTGGCGTGAAGCTGCCTCGCGATTTACGTGGTCAACGCGTGGTGCGCGCGTTGAAGCGCTTGGGATTCGTTGAGGAAAGGCAAGAAGGTTCACATATCCGTCTTGTGCGAGGCTCACTTCGTGTCACCGCGCCTGCGCATCGCGTCCTTGCACCAAAGACTTTGCAGAGCATTCTGCGGCAAGCATAAATTAGCGTCCAAGAACTCACCGCCGTTCTCTGACAAATATGCCCGGCTCGCCAAGGCCTCAAACGGCGCGGCATGTAATAGTTCTCGAATATGCAGAACC
>Ga0209161_10000360_pt1 | contig 36696 bp, 37 predicted proteins | sample GraSoiAngelo_155_FD_186169 | JGI IMG/M metagenome (GOLD analysis project Ga0209161, IMG submission 186169) | Grasslands soil microbial communities from the Angelo Coastal Reserve, California, USA - 14_1009_13_30cm (SPAdes) (version 2) | ecosystem: Environmental > Terrestrial > Soil > Grasslands... | reverse complement strand
CCACGTCGAGAAGCACATGGGATGGGTGGCGGACGTCTTCAGCCCCGAGCGGCTTCGCCGCCTCCAGGGTCACCGGGCCGTTGGCCACGTGCGCTATTCCACGTCCGGTAGCTCCAATCTGAGGAACGCTCAGCCGATCACGGCCACCACGGCCCGCGGCCCGATCGCGATCGCCCACAACGGCAACCTCACCAACGCGGAGTCGCTGCGGCGGGAGATGGAGAAGGACGGCGCGATCTTCCAGTCGAACTCCGATACCGAAGTGATCTTGCATCTCCTGGCCCGGGCCCCGGCCGGGCCGCTCGAGGAGCAGATCGCCTACGCGCTGTCTCGGGTGAAGGGCGCCTACTCCCTGCTGATCCTGACGCTCGACGCGATGTACGCGATCCGCGATCCGTACGGCTTCCGGCCCTTAACGCTGGGACGCCTGGGCGACGCCTGGGTCGTCGCCTCCGAGACGTGCGCCCTCGACCTCATGGAAGCCAAGTGTGAGCGCGACGTCGAGCCGGGCGAAATCTTGATCATCTCGGATTCCGGCGCCCGGTCGGTCCGGCCGTTCCCGGCGGGCGATCGGCTCCACTGCGTGTTCGAGTACGTCTACTTCGCGCGCCCGGACTCGATCTTGTGGGGTCGCAACGTCCACACCGTACGCAAGGCGATGGGGCGCCAGCTCGCGCGCGAGTATCCGGTGGCGGCGGACATCGTCATCCCCGTACCCGACTCCGGCACGAGCGCGGCACTCGGGTACTCTGAAGAATCCGGGACGCCGTATGAGATGGGCTTGATCCGAAACCACTACGTCGGCCGGACGTTCATCGAGCCTAAGCAGGGGATCCGGCACTTTGGCGTCAAGGTGAAGCTCAACCCGATGCGGGAGATGCTCGAGGACCGGCGCGTGGTGGTCGTCGACGACTCCATCGTGCGCGGCACCACGAGCCGGAAGATCGTGCGGATGATCAGGAGCGCCGGGGCGCGCGAGGTGCACGTGCGGATCTCGTCGCCGCCGATCCAGTGGCCTTGCTACTACGGCATCGATACCCCGACGCGGAAGGAGCTGATCGGCTCGAGCCACAACCCCGAGGAAATCCGCCGCTACCTCGCCGCCGACTCCCTTGGCTACCTGTCGCTCGACGGCATGTTGAAGGCGACCGGCTCCGACCCGGGCCAGTTCTGCCACGCGTGCTTCACGGGAAACTACCGCGTGGGCATCGAGCCGGAGCCGACGCCCCAGCTCCGGCTCTTCGAAGGCTGAGGTGAAACCGCTCACTTACCGCGAGGCCGGTGTCGACATCGACGCGGGCGAGGACGCGGTGCGCCGGATCGCGCCGCTGGCCCGCGCGACGAACCGGCCCGAAGTCATCGGCGGCATCGGCGGCTTCGCCAGCTTCGTCAGCGTGCCGTCGAAGTTCCGTGAGCCCGTCCTGGTGTCGTCGACCGACGGTGTGGGCACCAAGCTCCAGGTCGCCTTCCTGGCCGGACGGCACGACACCGTGGGTATCGACCTCGTCGCGATGGGGGTCAACGACATCCTCGTTCACGGCGCCGAGCCGCTCTACTTCCTCGACTACATCGCGGTGGGCCGCCTCGACCCGGCGCAGATCGAAACGATCGTGGGCGGGGTCGCCGAAGGTTGCCGCCAGGCCGGATGTGCCCTGGTAGGCGGCGAGATGGCGGAGCACGGCGCCGCCTTCCCGCCGGGCGAATACGATCTCGCCGGCTTCGCCGTTGGCGTCGCGGAGCGCGGGCGCCTGATCGACGGCTCCCGGGTTCGTCCCGGCGACGTGGTACTGGGTCTGGCCTCATCGGGACTCCACTCCAATGGATTCACCCTGGCGCGGCGGATCGTCTTTGACGTGATGGGGCTTCGCGTCTCTGATCGGTTCCCTGGGACCGGACGGCTGGTCGCCGACGAGATGCTCGAACCGACAAGGATTTACGTGCGGTCGATTCAGACGCTCCTGGAGGCGGTCGAGGTGAGGGCGATGGTCCACGTGACCGGGGGCGGCCTCACCGGCAACCTGCCGCGCGTGCTCCCGTCGGGCTGCCGCGCGCGCATCTCGCGATCTACCTGGTCGCCCCCGGAGGTCTTCCGAACCCTCCGCGAGGCGGGCCGAGTGGACGAGGGCGAGATGTTCAAGACCTTCAACATGGGCATCGGCTACGTCGTCATCGTCGCCGCGACGGCGGGTGAGACCGCGGCGCGGACGCTGCGGGAGTCGGGCGAGACGGTGATCCCCCTGGGCGAAATCACGGCCGGCGAGCAGGGCGCGGAGCTGGTGGCGTGACGCTGCGGACTGAGCGCCTTCGCGTGGGGGTACTGGCGTCCGGGCGAGGGTCCAATCTGCAGGCGCTGCTGGACGCCTCCGGGCGCCCGGAGTATCCGGCCGAGGTCGTCATCGTGATCTCCGACCGGGAGCGGGCGGCGGCGCTCGATCGGGCCCGCGCGGCGGGCGTCGAGGCGTTGTTCGTCAACCCCAAGGACTTCGCCGATCGCGAAGCGTTCGACCTGGCGCTGGTCGCCGAGTTCACCGCGCGCCGCGTCGGCCTCGTGTGCAACGCCGGGTTCATGCGAATCCTCTCCTCCGCCTATACTCGGGCCTTCAGCGGACGCGCCATGAACATCCACCCCTCGCTGTTGCCGGCATTCCCCGGTCTCCACGCGCAGCGCCAGGCGCTCGACTACGGCGCGAAAGTGGCTGGCGCGACGGTCCACTTCGTCGACGAGGGCCCGGTGGACACGGGCCCCATAATTCTTCAGGCGAGTGTTCCCGTGCTGCCGAACGACACGGAGGAAACACTGTCGGCCCGCATTCTCGTAGAGGAGCACCGGCTCTATCCCCAAGCCGTTCGCCTGTTCGCCGAGGGGCGACTGTCAGTGGAAGGTCGGAGGGTGACCTGGCAATGAAGATCCGTCGTGCGCTCGTCAGCGTTCACGACAAGACAGGAATCGTCGACTTCGTGCGCGCTCTCACGGGGCTCGGCGTCGAAATCGTGTCGACCGGCGGCACCGCGAAGCTACTTCGCGAGTCCGGACTCCCCGTGATCGAGGTCTCGGAAGTCACCGGCTTTCCCGAGATGCTCGACGGGCGCGTCAAGACGCTCCACCCGAAGATCCACGGGGGCATCCTGGCCCGGCGGGACGTGCCCGAGCACCTGGCGGCCCTGGCCAAGCACGGTATCGCGCCCATCGACCTCGTGGTCTCCGGCCTCTATCCCTTCGAGCAGACGGTGGCGCGCCCGGGCGTCACACGGCCCGAGGCAATCGAGCAGATCGACGTCGGCGGACCCGCGATGATCCGGGCGGCGGCGAAGAACCATGGGAGCGTCGCGGTCGTCACGGCGCCGTCCCAGTACCGCGCGATCCTCGACGAGCTACGTGGCGACGGCGGGCTGGGCGACGCCACCCGCGCGCGGCTGGCCCAGGAGGCGTTCCGGCGGACCGCCGAGTATGACGCGGCGATCGCCGTGTATCTCGGGTCCGCCGACAGCGCACCCGATCCGTGGCCGCCCGGGCTCCGCCTGGAGAACGAGCGCGTCCTGTGGCTGCGCTACGGGGAGAACTCGCACCAGACCGCGGCGTTCTATCGTCAAGTCGACGCGCCGACCATCGGGCTCGGCGGCATGAAACAGCTCCACGGGCCGGAGCTCGGCTACAACAACTTGCTGGATTTCTCGGCCGCGCTCTCGCTACTGCTCGAGTTCGCGGAGCCGGCCGCGGTCGTCATCAAGCACACGAACCCGTGCGGCGCCGCCGTCGGCGACACCGTCGGCGCCGCGATGGTCCGCGCCAAGGCGTCGGATCCGGTGTCGATCTACGGCGGGATCGTCGGCGTCAATCGGACGCTCGACCGCGCCGTGGTCGAGGCGCTGGCCGGGATCTTTGTCGAGATCCTGTTCGCTCCGGCCTACACCGCCGATGCGCTCGAGGAGCTCAAGCGGACGAAGAAGAAGTGCCGCGTGTTCGAGGTTGGGTGCGACCAGACGGCCCTGCCGGCGCGGCTGGTCGAGTACCGGAGCGTTCTCGGCGGGCTGCTGGCCCAGTCCGCTGATCAGGCCGACCTCGACCCGGCTGACCTCCGGACCGTGACGAAGCGGGCGCCGACGCCGGCCGAGCTCGAGGCGCTCCGGTTCGCCTGGCGCGTCGCTAAACACACGAAGTCGAACGCGATCGTCCTGAGCACGCGCGAGCAGGTCATCGGCGTCGGCGCCGGCCAGATGAACCGCGTCGACTCCGCGCGGCTGGCCGTGATGCGCGCGCGCGAGGTGGGGCTGGGGACCGCCGGCACCGTGTGCGCGTCGGACGCGTTCTTCCCGTTCCGCGACGGGCTCGACGTGGTGGCCCTGGCGGGCGCCACGGCCGTGATCCAGCCCGGGGGCTCGCTGCGCGACGACGAAATCATCGCGGCGGCCGACGAGCGCGGCATGGCCATGGTCTTCACGGGCATCCGTCACTTCCGCCACTAGCGGAGCGCGCTCGATGAAGGGTCCACAGCCCGAGCGGATCTACGGCCTCCGCGAGCTCACCCGGATTCTGACGCTCACGCCGCGGCGCGCCGGTCAGCTGCGCCGTCTGGAGCTCCTGCGCGGCGACTCCGGCTACACGTTCCGTGACCTGCTGGCCCTCCGTGCCGCCAGCGCGCTCCTCGACGCCGGCGCGTCGGTCCGCCAGATCCGGAGCACGTTGAGCGCGCTGCGTCGACAGGACCCGGGCCTCGAGCATCCGCTGGCCGAGCTGCGGCTGATGCTCGAGGGCGACCGGCTCCTCGCCCAGTCGGATCGCGTCCGCTTCGATCCGCGCACGGGCCAGATGGTGCTGGCGCTCGACTCGGGCGGACTCGAGGCGGCGGCGTCCGCGACGCTCTCCACGGGCCTCGTGCGGCCGATGGCGCCGCCGGCCGACCAGGCCGAGACGTGGTTCGCGCGCGCCAGCGAGTGGGACGGGGATCCGGCCCAGTGGGAGGACGCCGTCGCGGCCTACCGTCGGGTCGTGGCGATCGATCCCACGTACGCCGCGGCGTGGAACAACCTCGGCCTGCTCCTGCATCGTATGGGGCGCTACGACGAGGCGGAGGCGTCGTATCGCTCGGCCCGCGATCACGACGCGACCTGCTGCGAAGCCGTGTACAACCTCGGCTCGCTCCACGAGGATCAGGGCTTGATCGACGAGGCGATCAGCAATTACCGCCAGGCGCTCGAGCTGTCCCCCGACTACGCCGACGCTCACTTCAACCTCGCCGGCGCGCTCGCGCGGAGCGGGCGGGACGGTGAGGCGATCAAGCACTGGCAGCGCTACCTCGAGCTCGATGCCGGCAGCCCATGGGCGCGGATCGCGCGCGCTCACCTCGAGGTCGTCGAGCCGCCGGAGGGGGGGAAAGAGCCATGAGGGTGCTGATCGTCGGCGGTGGCGGTCGCGAGCACACGCTGGCGTGGAAGATCCGCCAGAGTCCCCTGGTCGACGTGCTCTTCGCCGCGCCGGGGAATCCGGGGATCGCGCGCGAGGCCACCTGCGTCCCCATCGGCGTCGACGCGCACAGCGATCTGGTGACGTTCGCCCGGCGCGAGCGCGTCGACCTGGCCGTCGTGGGGCCGGAGGCGCCGCTGGTCGCCGGGCTGGCGGACCGCTTTGCCGAGGGCGGAGTCACCGTGTTCGGGCCCAGCGCGCGAGCGGCGGCGATCGAGGGGTCGAAGGTTTTCGCCAAGGACCTGATGCGGCGTCACTCGATCCCGACCGCGCAATTTTCGACCTTCGACGATCCGGACCGCGCCCGCCGCTATTGTCGCGCGCTCGGGGCGCCGCTCGTGGTCAAAGCCGACGGCCTGGCCGCCGGTAAGGGCGCGATCGTCTGCCGGAGCCTGGAGGAGGCCGACGCGGCGATCGCCGAGTGCATGGAGCGGAAGGCCTTCGGCGCTTCTGGGGCTCGAGTCGTCGTCGAGGAGTTCATGCGGGGCGAGGAAGTGTCCTTCTTCGCGCTCGCGAACGGGCACGACGCGATCGCGCTCGCCGCTGCGCAGGACCACAAGACGATCTTCGACGGCGATCGCGGCCCGAACACCGGCGGGATGGGCGCCTTCTCCCCGGTGGGCGTGTTCCACGAGGCGCTCGAGAAGCGAGTGATGGAGGCGATCGTGCGGCCGACGCTCACGGCGCTCGCGGACGAGGGCGCGCCGTACCGCGGTGTCCTCTACGTGGGCCTGATACTGACGTCCCAGGGGCCGAAGGTCGTCGAGTTCAACTGCCGCTTCGGAGACCCTGAGTGCCAGGTGCTGCTCACCCGCGCGCCCGGCGATCTGATCCCCTGGCTCCTCGCGGCGGCGCGGGGCGCGGCGTGGCCGCCGGCGACCGCCTGGCCGCACAACGCCTCGGTCTGCGTGAGCGTCGCCTCCGGCGGTTACCCAGGCGCCTACGCGACCGGGCTTCCGATCCGCGGGGTCGACGCGGCGGAGGCGCGAGCGGGAGTCCACGTGTTCCACTCGGGGACCGCCGAGCGCGAGGGCCAGCTCGTCAGCGCGGGAGGCCGGGTGCTCGGCGTCACGGCTGTCGCGGAAAGCCTCGAGAAGGCGATCGCGGCCGCCTACGCGGCGGTCGGCGACATTTCGTTCGACGGCATGCACTCTCGAACGGACATCGGGCGCCGGCGGATCGCGCCCAGCGTCGGGCGCGGGACGACGCAGGAGGGGAGGAGACCGTGACGGGACCGGTTCGCGTAGGCATCGTGCTCGGCAGCGATTCGGACCTCGAGGTGCTGCTCGAGGCGGTGAAGGTTCTGGACGCGCTCGACGTGGGCAGCGAGGTCGTTGTCGCGTCGGCGCATCGCACTCCCGAGCGCACCCAGGAATACGCGTCCACCGCGCACGCGCGCGGGATCGGCGTGCTGATCGCCGGCGCCGGCGGAGCCGCCGCGCTTCCCGGAGTGCTCGCATCCTTCTCCCCGCTGCCGGTGATCGGCGTCCCGGTGGAGGCGACGCCGCTCGGCGGTCTCGACGCGCTCCTCTCGATCGTCCAGATGCCCAAGGGCGTGCCGGTGGCGACGGTCGCGATCGGCAAGTGGGGCGCGGCGAACGCCGGCATCCTGGCGGCGCAGATCCTGGCGCTCGGTGACACTGCGCTGGCGGCGCGGCTGGCCGCCTACCGCAAACGGCTGGCGGACGAAGTCGACGAGCGTGCCCGGCGCGTCGCCGCGAAGATGAAGTCGGACCGGCCGCCGACGTCCGGGACGTGAAGAACGGCGGCGGTCCGCGCGTCGTCACCGTCGATCCTCAGGCACCCGCGGCCGCAGCCCTGCGCGACGCGGCGACCCTGTTGAAGCGCGGCGACCTCGTCGCGTTCCCGACCGAGACATTCTACGGCCTGGGTGCGGCTGCCCTCGATCCCGACGCGGTCAAGCGGATCTTCGAGCTCAAGGGCAGACCCGAGTCGAAGCCGCTGCTGGCGCTGGTCGACTCGATGGCGATGGCCGAGGCCGTCGCTCACGTGAGCCCCGCGGCCAGAGCCATGATGGCGCGCCACTGGCCGGGAGCCCTCACGATCGTGCTCAGAGCCCACGCCGACCTGCCGGCGGTGCTCACAGCGGGAACGGGAACGGTCGGGCTGCGCGCGTCGTCGCACCCGGTCGCGCTCGGCCTGGTCCGGGCCTTCGGCGCACCGGTGACGGCGCCCAGCGCCAACCCGAGCGGGGACGAGGCCCCGGTGAGCGCGGCGGGCGTGCTCGGCCACTTCCCCGAGGGGATCGCGCTGATCCTCGACGGCGGAAGAACCGCCGGCGGCGCGCCGTCGACGGTCCTCGACATGACGGTGGAACCTCCGCGAGTTCTGCGCCAGGGTGTCGTTCGACTCACCGCCTCGGAGCTCGCGCGATGAGGGTCACCGGCGTCATTCAAGCCGGCGGCCGGAGCGTCCGCATGGGCGGGCGACCGAAGGCGCTCATCGAGCTCGGCGGCCGGCGGATCATCGAGCGCGTGCGCGACGTGTTGCTCCCGCTGGTCCACGACGCGCTGATCGTGACCAACACGCCCGACCTCTACGCCTTTCTGGGCCTCCCGATGGTCGCCGACGTCTACCCCGACCACGGCTCGCTCGGCGGGATCTACACGGGTCTGAAGGCCGCCGCCGGCGACGCGGCCTTCACCGTCGCGTGCGACATGCCCTTCCTGCATCCCGAGGTCGTCCGCCTCGTGATCGCGCGCGCGGGCGAGGGCGACGTGGTCGTTCCACGCGTCGGCGCTCAGCACGAGACGATGCACGCGGCATACGCGAAGGCGTGCGTGCCGCACATCGAGGAGCGCCTGATCGCAGGGCGGCTCAAGATCACCGGCTTCTTCGAGCGCGTGCGCGTCGTCGAGATCCTCGAGTCCGAGGTCGCCGCCTTCAGCGATCCGGCGATCACCTTCATGAACGTCAACACCCCGGAGGAGCTCGAGCGCGCGACCACCATCGCGGCCGAGCGCGGCTGACGTGGCGCGGCTGCGGTCCCTCGTGCTCGTGCACTATCACGAGCTCGGCCTCAAGCGGGGCAACCGGCCGCTGTTCCTCCGCCACCTCGCGCGCAACCTCCGCCGCGCGACCTCCGACCTGGGCCCGCTGAACGTCCGCCAGGTCTCTGGGCGGGTGCTGCTCGAGCTCGACGGCCACGAGCATCCCGAGGCGGTTCGCGACCGCGTGCGGCGCGTGTGCGGAGTCGCGAGCGTCTCGCTCGCCTCCCGCGTCGCCTCGACCGTCGACGCCATGAAGGCGGCGATCGAGCGTCAGATCGAGGGGCGCGCGTTCGCCTCGTTCCGGATCAGCGCGCGCCGGGCGTTCAAGACCTACCCGATGACGAGCGTGGAGCTGAACCGGGAGCTCGGGCGATTCGTGGTCGAGCGTACCGGCGCGCGCGTCGACCTGCACCACGGCGAGCTCGAGATCCACGTGGAGGTGATGCCGGCCGAAACGTTCGTCTACGCCGACCGGATGGAAGGACCCGGCGGCCTGCCGGTCGGCGCGAGCGGCACGGTGGCCGCGCTGCTCTCCGGCGGGATCGACTCGCCGGTCGCGGCCTGGCGCATGATGAAGCGCGGCTGCCGCGTGCTCTTCGTGCACTTCCACAGCGTGCCGTACCTGCCCGCGACCTCCCAGGCCAAGGCCCGCGCGCTGGTCGAGCGGCTGACCCAGTGGCAGTACGACTCGCAGCTCCTCCTGGTGCCGTTCGGCGAGATCCAGCGCGAGGTGGTGCTCACGGTTCCGCCGCCCACGCGCGTCATCGTCTACCGGCGGCTGATGGTGCGGATCGCCGAGGCGCTGGCGCGCCGGCACGGCGCCGCCGCGCTGACGACCGGGGAGAGTCTCGGTCAAGTGGCGTCGCAGACGCTTTCGAACATTGCCCGGATCGACGAGGCGGCGGGGATGCCCATCCTGCGCCCACTCATCGGGATGGACAAGCTCGAGATCACCGGGGAGGCGCGGCGGCTCGACACGTTCGAGATCTCGATCGAGCCCGACGCCGACTGCTGCACACTGTTCGTGCCCAAGCACCCGGCCACGCGAATGTCGGAGCACGAGGTCGACGCCGCCGAATCGCGCCTCGAGATCCCACGCCTGGTCAAAGAGGGATGCGACGGCGCGTCCGTCGAGACCTTCGCGTTCCCGGGCGCCGCCGGCATCGCCGATCGCCAGCCAATCGACCTCTGACGGCCGTAAACACCGATATGTTGGTGGCTTGACACGCGCGAGCCACTACCGGTATGGTGCGCATATGACCGTCGTCGCTCTCGGAGCCGACCACGCCGGCTTCCCGCTCAAGGAAGACCTCAAAGGATGGCTCATCGCCCACGGCTATGACGTCGTCGACCTCGGCACGCAGTCGGCCGAGGCCGTCGACTATCCCGACTACGCCGCCGCCGTCGGCGTGGCGGTGACCGCCGGGAAGGCCGGGCGCGGCGTGCTCGTGTGCGGGACGGGGATCGGGATGGCGATGGCCGCGAACAAGGTGCCGGGAATCCGCGCCGCTGGCTGCTCCGACGCCTTCACGGCCCGGATGAGCCGCGAGCACAACGATGCGAACGTCCTGGCGCTCGGCGCTCGCATCACCGGTCGCGATGCCGCGATCGAGATCCTCGAGACCTGGCTCGCGGCGGAATTCGCGGGTGGCCGCCACGCCCGGCGTGTGCAAAAGATCATTGATCTCGATCGCCTGCGAGGCCCGGAGTCGGTAGATGCTCAGGCTCGCTGACGTCGATCCCGAGATCGCCAAGGCTCTGCGCGAAGAAGCGCAGCGGCAGCACCGGAACCTCGAGCTGATCGCCTCCGAGAACTTCGTCTCCGACGCCGTGCTGGAGGCCGTCGGGTCGGTGCTGACCAACAAGTACGCCGAAGGCTACCCCGGCCGCCGCTATTATGGCGGCTGCGAGGTCGTCGACGTCGTCGAGGACCTCGCCGTCGCCCGCGCCAAGGAGCTCTTCGGCGCCGAGCACGCCAACGTGCAGCCCCACTCGGGTGCGCAGGCCAACATGGCCGTCTACTTCACGCTGCTCAAGCCCGGCGACACCGTGCTCGGCCCCAACCTCTCGCACGGCGGACATCTCACCGCGGGCAGCCCGGTGAACTACTCGGGCAAGTTCTATTCGATCGTCGCGTACGGTGTCCGGAAGGACACCGAGCGAATCGACCTCGACCAGGTCCGGGACCTGGCGCGCCAGCATCGGCCGAAGCTGATCATCGCCGGCGGCTCGGCGTTCCCGCGCGCGATCGACTTCGCCCCGTTCCGCGACATCGCGCGCGAGGTCGGCGCGTCCCTGATGGCCGACATCGCGCATCCCGCCGGCCTCGTCGCGGCGGGGCTCCATCCGTCGCCGGTGGGTCTCGCCGACTTCGTCACGACCACGACCCACAAGACCCTGCGCGGTCCGCGCGGCGGCATGGTCATGTGCGCGACGGCGCACGCCCAGGCGCTCGACAAGACCGTGATGCCCGGCGTCCAGGGTGGCCCTCTGATGCACGTGATCGCGGGCAAGGCGGTCGCGTTCCGTGAGGCGCTGACCCCGGCGTGGCGCGAGTACCAGCGGCAGATCGTGAAGAACGCTGCGGCGCTCGCCGCCGAGCTGGTCGCGCGCGGCTATCGGCTCGTCACGGGCGGCACCGACACGCACCTGATGCTCGTGGATCTCACGAGCCGGGGGGTCACCGGCAAGGACGCCCAGGAAGCGCTCGATCGCGCGTGGATCACCGTGAACAAGAACACGGTGCCGTTCGAGACGCGCGGCCCGATGGTGACGAGCGGCATCCGGGTCGGCACACCCGCGGTCACCTCGCGGGGGATGCGCGAGCGCGAGATGGTCGAGATCGCGCGCCTCATGGACGGGGTGCTGTCCAACCTCGGATCGTCCTCGGCGGAGGCCGCCGTGCGCGGCGAGGTGCAAGAGCTCACCAACCAGTTCCCGCTCTACCAAGAGAGAACCAACGCGTGACCACGCCGTGCGCGTCACTGGCCGTCGCGGGGCTGGGGTCCCGCCGGCCGAGGCGCGCCTATAGACAGGGAGGGGCCCGATGAAGTGTCCGTTCTGCGGCCACACGGAAGATCGGGTCGTCGATTCGCGCGTGGGGCGAGACGGCGAGTTCATCCGGCGCCGGCGCGAATGCCTCAAGTGCCACCGGCGGTACACCACCTACGAGTACATCGAGGACGTGCTGCCGCACGTGGTCAAGCGCGACGGCCGGCGTGAGCCCTTCGATCGGCAGAAGCTCCGCGGATCGATCTTGAAGGCTTGCGAGAAGCGGTCGGTCGGGGTGCAGGCGGTCGACGACGTCGTGGTCGAGATCGAGGCCCAGCTCCACGACCGGTCCGAGAAGGAAGTCAGCAGCGAGGAGCTCGGCAAGATCGTGATGGACAACCTGCAGCGCCTCGATCCGGTGGCCTACGTGCGCTTCGCCTCGGTCTATCGGCAGTTCAAGGACATCGGACAGTTCGTGGAAGAGGTGAAGGGGCTCCAGAAGGACGACAAGATCAGGCCCGCCCCCGCGAAGCCGCGGCCCCTCGCAAAGACGAAATAACACGGCCCTGCCGCAAACGAGGGCCGACAGGGCCGAGCGCCGGCGGGGCGCTTACTTCTTTTTCTTCTTGGTCGCCTTCTTCTTCGCCATCGTGTCACCTCCCTCCGTCGCGCATTGTCGTCCCTGCCTCCCCGGCATGCTAGGGAGCCCGCGCGAGCCTGTCAAGGGTAAAATCCCATCTGTGGGGGTAGCGAAACTCCTGACTCCCAAGATATTGGGTGAAAGGTTAATTGACATATCCGGAACCAGGATGTAGCGTGAGCCGCAAGATCGACGTTCACCTCAACACACCCGCTCCCGAGGAGACCTCCGTTGATGAGACGCACGCTGAAGAAGCTTGTGTTCGTGGAGCCGAAGTCGACCCATCTGCACATCTACAGTCGCGTCTGCATCCCTCGGCTTGGTTCGGTGCTCCTGGCCACGATCATGCGCGCCAAGGGCTACGACGTCCGCGTCTACATCGAGGACATCCACGACATCGACATGAGCGAGATCTACTCGGCCGACCTGGTCGCGATCTCCGCGATCACGTCGACCGCGCCCCAGTCATATCGCCTCGCCGACAAGGTCAGGGAAGCGGGGGGCATCGCGGTGCTCGGCGGCACCCACACGAGCTTTCTGCCCGACGAGGGGCTCCAGCACGCCGACTTCGTGGTCCGAGGCGAGGGAGAGTTCGCCTTCCAGGAGCTGGTCGACGCGATCCAGGCGGGTGAGGGGTTCGAGAAGATCCAGAACCTTTCGTACCTGAGCGACGGCCGCGCGGTGCACCTGCCGGAGCGTCCCAAGATCCCGAACCTCGACGTGAACCCGATTCCCGACTATCGCCTCATCACGGGCTGGAAGCCCGGTGGCGTCATCTCGGTCGCGACCTCGCGCGGCTGCCCGTTCTCGTGCACGTTCTGCTCGGTCCCCGGTATGTACGGGCACGCCTTCCGCACGCACTCGGTCGAGCGCGTGCTCCAGGAGCTCGAGTCGCATCGCGGCAACATGTACACGTTCTTCGCGGACGACATCTTCACCGCCAACAAGAAGCGGTGCAAGGACCTCCTGCGCGGGATGATCCAGCGTGACCTCACGCCCGACTGGGGTGCCCAGGTGCGCACCGAGACGGTCGACGATCCGGAGCTTCTCCAGCTGATGCAAGACGCCCGCTGCTTCAACGTGTACGTCGGGTTCGAGTCGATCAACCCGCGCACGCTGAAGCTCTTCCAGAAGAAGCAGGACCTCGCAAAGATCGAACGCTCGATCGAGCGCTTCCACGCCCACAAGATCCGGATCCACGGGATGTTCGTGGTCGGCTCGGACGAGGACGACGTGGAGACGATCGACGCCACCGCCGAGTTCGCGCTCAAGAACGACATCGACTCGATCCAATTCATGATCCTGACGCCGATTCCCGGCTCCCCGGACTGGGAGCAGGTCTACGACCGCGGCGACAAGTACGTGATCAGCAAGAACTGGCAGTTCTACGACGGCCACCACGCCGTCCACCAGCCGCGCCGCATGAGCCCTTACGAGCTGCAGATGTCGGCGCTCAACGCGATGGCCAAGTTCTACTCCTGGCGCGGCATCGCCAAGAAGCTCCTGAAGGGCGACAAGTACTACGCGGCGATCCGCTTCTTCGGCAAGCGGATGATCCGCGACTGGTGGAAGGACAGCGAGAACCGGCAGCACGTCGACTGGCTCAGGACGCAGCTCTACGGCGACGCGAAGGAGCTCGGTCACCGCGCGCTGACGCGCGTCGGGCTCCCGGCCATCATGCTGCAGGACTCGGTGGGACGGCTGCTCCAGCGCTTCCTCGGCGAGCTCGGCGTCACCGTCGTGCCGCTCGCGGAGGCGGCCGCCGAAGGCGCGGCGCGGGCCCGCGAGACGGTCGACTGCCTGATCACGCCGATCGTGAAGCGCGCGGTCAAGGAGCGGGAGGAGTTCTACGCGAACCTGGCATCGGTCAACGCGGCGCTCCAGAGCCAGCTGGAGAAGCTGCCAAAGGTGAGCTTCCCGCTCGTCGACGGGCAGGGGCCGGTGTTCGAGCCCTTCGCGAAGATCGGGCTGCTCTTCACCAAGAACCTCGACCGCATCCGCGACGCCTACAAGACCGCCGGCGTGCAAGAAGGCCTCTGGGAGGCCGCTTGAAGTCGGGCTTGAGTCGAGCGGCGCGGAGGGGGGCGAGACCCTCTCCGCGCCGACGCTAGCTCACCGCTCGCCACGCCTAACCAAACGCAGGACCCTCGCCGCACGCTGACTACACGCGGCGCGGGAAGGGTCTCGCCCCCCTCCACGCCGCCCGGCCACGCACAACGTCCAGCGACCGCCCGCACACTCCTGCAGCACGCATCGGTCACGAATTCATAGGCCGGAGACCGGAGACGGCGGGTGGGTGGGGCTGGGGTTGGGGTGCCCCTCCCGCGACGCGTGTAGTCAGTGGCGGCGGAAGTCCCGCGTTGGCTTCGGGCGTGCGCAAGGTGAGCTAGCGTCGAGCGCGGGAGGGGGCACCGGACCCCACGCCTGCCCGGCCGCCGCCGCAAAGCTAAGGGACTTTGGGTTCTTGAACGGAAGAGGGACGGCGAGCGTGACGGCGGCGGACGAATTCTTCGTTGAGTGGCATGCCCTTGGCGCAGAAGGGGCAGTGCTCGGGGTCGTAGGTCGGGAAGTCGCGGCTCACCAGGCTGAAGACGGGCCGGTTGCTGTCGAGCTCCACGGACGTGCGGCGCCAGAGGCAGCCGATGCCGACCACCTGGCCGCCGAGCTGCTCCACCAGATTGATCAACAAGTTCAGCGTCGACCCGGTGGACACCAGATCTTCGACCAAGAGGATTTTGGTGCCCGCGCGCACCAGGCGCTGGAACTCTACGGGCAGCGAGACGCGGCGCTTGCCGCCCGACAACCCCTTCGTGCCGTAGATGACGGTGGGTCGCGACGGGTGGGCGCGCGCCACGCAATGGGACAGGATCAGCGCCGCCGGCCCCGTCGAGAGCACCATGTCGACCGGCCACTGGGCGAAGTGCTTGGCGATCACCGCGCCGAGCCCTTCGGTGAACGAGGGCTCCGTGGTCACCAGCGTCTTCTCGATGTACTCGGTCGTGTGCTGGCCGGAGGGCAGGAGGATGTGGTCGTTCGCGTGATAGGCGCCCGTCCGCTTGAGGATCTCGAGGTGGATCTTCTCCCTGACCTCGTTCTCGACGGTGGTGGGATCTTTCCTGGCGGCGGTCATCCGGCCCTCCCGTGACGCATTATCGCACGCGACGCAGGGCGGCGAGGGCGCTCTTGGGCGCGTGCTAGACTCCCTGCATGCGCACGCTCGCCGTGGAGACCTCGACGCTCGCGGGCGGGGCCGCGCTCCTCGACGGCGATCTCGTCGTCGGCGAGTACGTCCTGGATATCCGGATCACGCACTCCGAGCGATTGATGGCGACGATCGATCGGCTTCTGGTCGACGCCGGCTGGTCCGTCCGCGACCTCGAGGGGCTGGCGGTCTCCGTCGGGCCCGGCTCGTTCACGGGCCTGCGCATCGGCCTGAGCACCGTCAAGGGGCTGGCGCTGGCGCTCGCCATCCCGATCGCCGCCGTGCCGACGCTCGACGCGATGGCGGCGATGTTGCCTTTCGCGGCGTTGCCCGTCGTTCCCGTCCTCGACGCGCGCAAGCGCGAAGTCTACGCATCGCGCTATCGCTGGACCGGCGCCGCCATGCGGCGCGAGTGGGACTACCTGGCGATCGCGCCCGACGAGCTCTCGCGCCGGCTCGACGAGCCGGTGATCGTGCTCGGCGACGGCGCCGACCAGATCGACTCGCCGTACGTGCAGCGGCCCGACCCGCCGCGCCGAGGACCGTCGCCGGCATACGTAGGCGTGCTCGGGCAGCGGCGGCTCGCGGCCGGGGAGACGATCGAGGCCGCCGATCTCGTTCCCGTCTACCTGCGGCCATCCGAGGCCGAGCTGAAGCGTCGTGGGATCGCTGTCAGTTGACCGGATGCGACCCGAGGACCTCGACGAGGTTCTCGGGATCGAGCGCGCATCGTTCTCGATGCCGTGGTCGCGCGGCGCCTTCCTTTACGAGATCCAGCAGAACCGGGTGGCCCGCTGCTGGGTCATGCGCGATGAGGAGCGGGTGGTCGGCTACCTCTGCCTCTGGGAAGTCTCGGACGAGGTCCACATTACCAACATCGCGGTCCGGCCCGAATCTCGGCGGCGGGGTCTAGGTCGGACGCTGCTGGGCGGCGTCCTGGACGACGCCCGCCAGCGGCAGATCCGCCTCGTGGTCCTGGAAGTGCGCCCCAGCAACACCCAGGCGCGCACCCTGTACGAGTCCTTCGGGTTCCGGGTGGTCGGCCGCCGGCGGGGCTACTACTACGACACCGGCGAGGACGCGCTCGTGATGGAGAACGACCTCCAGACCGCGGGCCCGGGAACCCGTGCCTAGTCTCACCCGTTCGTGGTAATAAGGCGTTGCCCCGTCGGCCCTTGTGCAGCATCTGGAGGGCCGCCATCGAGATCCCAGGAGGACTGACGTGATCAGATCCACGGCTCGCGTACTGGCCGTTGTCCTCGTCCCGGTGTTGGGCCCAGGCCCGGCGTTCGCCGAGGTGATCGCGTTCAAGCTGCTCCCGAACTATTCGCGCGCCACGTTCAAGAGCGACGCGCCGCTCGAGACGTTCGTCGGCAACACCGCGGCCGAGGGGGTCGCCGGCACGCTCGCGGTCGATCCGGCGAAGCCGCAGACGGGAACCGGCATGGTCAAGATCGATATGAACCTGGTCCGCACCGGCGTCGACAAGCGCGACGCCGACATGCGCAGCAAGAACTTCCTCGAGACCGAGGTCGACGCCAACCGCTGGGTCACCTTCGAGGTGAAGGGCGTGGAGATCAACGGGCCGCTCGAGGTCGGCAAGGCGATTCCGGTCAAGGTGCGGGGCGTGCTGACCGTCAAGCAGAAGCCGGTGGAGCGCGTCGCCGACGCGACGGTCACCTGGATCAAGCTCACGCCGGAGCAGGTCGAGAACCAGAGGCGCTTCGGCTTCACCGCCGACAACATCAAGGTCCGCGCCAGGCTCGCCACGACCTTCGCCGATCACAACATCCCGCTACCCCAGATCTTCGTGTTCAAGGTCGCGAACGAGATCCAGCTGGAGACCGACCTGACCTTCGTGCGGCAGTAGCGAACGCATTGGGACGAGACGCCGCCGGCCTTCTCGTCGCGCTCCTGCTGACCCTGGCCGCGCTCGCGTCGACGGCGAGCGCGCAGGTGCCGTCCGTCACCGACATTGCACGGGGCAAGTACGTGTTCGGCGCGACCGGCGGGTGCGGCTGCCACACCGTGCCGAAGCAGCTGGCCAACGCCGGCGGACGACGGTACGACGGACCGTTCGGCACCGTCTACTCGACCAACATCACGCCGGACCGCGAGACGGGCATCGGGAGCTGGACCGACGAGCAGATCATCACCGCGATCCGTCTCGGTCGCCGGCCCAACGGCGAGCGCCTCATCCCGGTGCACCCATACACGACGTTCAACGGGATGATCGCGGACGATCTCCAGGCGCTGGTCGCGTTCCTGCGCACGGTGCCGGCGGTGAAGCAGGCCAACCAGCCGAAGAAGATCAGCGTGCCGATGTTCGAGAGCGTGTTCCTGCCGGCCTGGCTGGCGGCGTTCGCCCCCAAGGAGACCCCGCCGACGTCGGCGCCGACGTCCGGAACGGCGCGCGGCGAATATCTCGTGCGCGCCGTCGGCCACTGCGGGGAGTGCCACACGCCGCGGACCATGACCATGGCGACGGACAACTCGAGGTTCCTCGCCGGGAACCCGAAAGGTCCGGAGGATTCCGAGGTGCCCAACATCACGCCCGACAAGACGACGGGCCTGACGTGGACGGAGGAGGAGATCGCCGACTATCTCGCCACCGGCAACAAGCCCGACGGCGACGTCGCCGGCGGCCTGATGGGTGAGGTGATCGATGGGACGCTGGCCGGCTACAAGGACCTCACGAAGGCCGACCGGCTCGCGATCGCCCGATATCTGAAGACGATCCCAGCAGTCAAGAACAAGATCGGCAAGTGATGGCAGCGTCACTCGACAACCAGGTCAACCCCGCTCTGCTGAAGGAGGAACGATGAAATCGAAACACGTCCGCGCTGGTGTCGTTCTCGGGAGTCTCGTGGCGCTGGCGCTCGCCGGCTCCGCGACCGGTCAATCCACGGCCAAGATCTGGACGAGCGACGTCGTCGCCGATCGCCAGCGGCTCATGAAGCTCAACGGCGCGAGTTGGGCGGACGCTCAGGCGAAGCTGAAGGCCGGCAACGCCGAGGCGGTCGCGGTGAACGCCGAGACGATGGCGCTCATCGCCACACAGATCACCGCGCTGTTTCCCGAGGGCTCGCTGACCGAGAAGTCCAAGGCCAAGCCCGAGATCTGGCAGAAGTGGCCCGAGTTCGAATCCGCGGTCAAGAATTACGCGATGCAAGCCGAAAAGCTGCGGGACGCCGCGCGGAGCAAGGACCTCGCAGCCACCGAAGCCGTCGCGAAGGAGTTCGGCCGGCAGGCGTGCGGGACCTGTCACCAGCCCTTCCGCGTTCCGCCACCCCAGCAGCCGGCGCCGCCGACGCGCTGAAGTCGGGCTGTTGTCGTCCTCGGGGGGAGCGTCCGCCGCTCCCCCCGACACCCTGAGCTATCTCCACCGCTGCCCATGCGGCGCCCCGACGGCAATCCGCCCTGTGCTAAGGTTGGAGCGCTCATGATCCCGTCCGTTGCCTTCCGCGACACGTTCTGGAACGTTCCCGGCTGGGCCCAGGTCGCGCTCTACGTCGGCGGCGCGCTGGCTGTCGCGATCTTCGCGTACGGAATGTGGCAGCGGGTGAGCGTCTGGCGGCGCGGCGTACCCGAGCACCGATTCGACCGGATCCCGGAGCGCACCCGCCTCGTCCTCGCGCACGCGCTCGGGCAGGCCCGCACGCTCTCGCAGGCCTATCCGGGGATCATGCACGCGATCATGTTCTGGGGCTTTCTGGCCCTGTTCATGGGCACCGTGCTGGCCACGATCGATTGGGACGTCACGCTGCCCCTGTTCGGCTACAAGCTCCTGAAGGGATCGTTCTACCTCTTCTACGAGACGACGCTCGACCTGTTCGGCCTCTTCTTCGTGATCGGCCTGGGCATGGCGGTGTGGCGCCGCTTTGTCCTCCGCCCGGCGCAAGTCGACGCCACCTCGCGCTTCGCGTGGATGCTGACGCTGCTCTTCGTCATCAACGTGACCGGCTTCGTGATGGAAGCGTGCCGGCTCGCGGTCGTGAATCCGTGGTGGGCGCCGTGGTCACCGGTCGGCTGGACGCTGGGCCGCGGGTTCCTGGCGCTCGGCATGACGGAAGGCGCGCTGCGCCTCCTCCACGTCGCGACGTGGGTCTTTCACGCGATCATCGCGCTGCTCTTCATCACGGTCGTCCCGTATTCGTACTTCGTGCACCTGCTGACGACCCCGCTCAACATCTTCTTCTCGAAGCTCGGATCCCGGGGCGAGATCCGGGAGATCAAGAACATCGAGGAGGCCGAGTCCCTCGGCGTCTCGAAGCTCGAGGAGTTCTCGTGGAAGCGGCGGCTCGACTTCGACGCGTGCGTGGAGTGCGGCCGCTGTCAGGCGGCCTGCCCGGCCTACCTGTCGGGCACGGCGCTCTCGCCCAAGCAGATCATCGTGAAGCTCAAGCGCCACATGCACGGCCAGCTGCCCGGACCGATCCACGGCGAGCTGATCAAGGCCGACGAGCTGTGGGCGTGCACGACGTGCATGGCGTGCGTACAAGAGTGCCCGGCCTTCATCGACATCGTCGACACGATCATCGACCTCCGCCGCTATCTGACGCTCTCCGAAGGCGCCTTGCCGTCCACGGCGCCGCAATCGCTCCAGAACATCCAGCGCGCCGGGAATCCCTGGGGATTGCCGGCCGGCGAGCGGCTCGCGTGGGCGCAGGGGCTCGACGTCCCCGTGCTCCAGCCCGATCAGGAGGTCGAGTACCTCTACTGGGTGGGCTGCTCGGCGTCGTACGACCGGCGCAACCAGGCCATCGCGCGCTCCGTCGTGAAGATCCTCAAGGCCGCCGGGGTGAGCTTCGCGGTGATGCAGGAAGAGCGCTGCCACGGCGAGGTCGCCCGGCGGCTCGGCGAGGAATACCTCTACCAGACCCTCCAGCAGGAGAACGTCGGCGCGATCAAGAAGTACCGGTTCCGCAAGGTCCTCACGCACTGCCCGCACTGCTTCAACACGATCAAGAACGAATTCCCCCAGTTCGGCGGGACCTACGAGGTCCTCCATCACTCCCAGGTCATCGAGGAGCTGATCAAGGCCGGCCGGGTCCGGCCCCAGCGCGCCCTGGACGCGACGATCGCGTTCCACGACTCGTGCTATCTCGGCCGCTACAACGGCATCCTCGAGGCTCCACGCAACGTCGCGAAGGCTGTGCCCGGGCTGCGGCTGGTCGAGCTGCCGCGCAACCGCGAACGCGGCCTCTGCTGCGGCGGCGGCGGCGGCCACATGTGGATGGAGGTCAAGGCCCAGAAGCGCGTGAACATCATCCGCGTCGAGGAAGCGGTCGCGGCCAAGGTGGACATGGTGGGCACGGGCTGCCCGTTCTGCCTGGCCATGGTCGACCTCGGCCGCAAGGTGAAGGGCGCCGAGGAGACGCTGCACGTCAAGGACGTGAGCGAGCTGGTCGCCGAAAGCCTCGAATGAGGGCGCTGCTCCGTGCGCTGCCCGACATCGTCCGGACGATCAGCGGGCTCGCCGTGGACCCGGTGCTGCCCAAGGCCGCCAAGATCGCGCTGGCGGCCGCGGTGCTCTACCTCCTCTCGCCGGTCGACTTGATCCCGGACTTCATTCCCGTCCTCGGCTACTTCGACGATCTGTTCGTCGCGGCGATCGTGGTCGACGGGATGCTGAGCTACGTGAACCGGGCCCTGGTGCTCAAGTACTGGCCCGGGAGTCCGGAGTCACTGGAGCGCGTCGCGCGCGCCGCGCGCGTTCTCGCCGTCTGGGTCCCGCGAAAGCTGAAGCTGCGGATCTTCGGAGATCTCCGATAACGTGAACGCCGGGCCCGTCCGGCCCGGCGGACCCGTTACCGGCCGTTCCCCCCGCGACGCCGTGGCCTGGTCCCCTGCAGTCGCCGGTAGCGGGCGCGCCCACGCGCATAGCCTCGACGAAACGCGGGGTTGTCGTAGGTGTCCGGATAGCGTTGTTTCACCGAGCCCCGATGTCGGAGGGTGTTTCCCGACGCTCGATGCTGCGCGCGGGGTAATTCTTATCGAGTAATAAGGTCCCCGGGGGAGGCACACGGTGATTCCCCGGAGGCGCAGGTTGACGGGGTGGAACGCGGAGATTACCGTGCTGGCGGCGCGTGAAGGTAGAAGTCCGCGTGAAGGTAGAAGGTCAAGGAGGGCGAGATGGCTGGAGCCGTCGGATTCATCGGACTCGGCGCGATGGGGCGGCCGATGGCGCTGAACCTCGTCAAGCACGGGTTCCCGCTGGTCGTCCACGACATCGATCCCGTGAAGGTCGAGCCGCTGCGCCAGAAAGGCGCGACGGTCGCCGACTCCCCCGAGCGCGTGGCGGCGAGCACGACACGCACGATCTGCATCGTCGAGACCACGGCGCAGGCCGAAGCGGTCATCGCCGGTGAGCGCGGGATCATCCGGAGCGCCGGGCCGGGGCACATCGTGATCTGCATGAGCACGATCGATCCGCTCGTCGCCAAGCGGCTCGGTCAGGAGCTGGCGGCGCGCGGGATCGCGATGCTCGACGCCCCGGTGAGCGGCGGCACCGAGCGCGCGGGAACCGGCGAGCTCTCGATCATCGGCGGCGGCGCCACCGAGACGTTCGAGGCGTGCCGCGATCTGTTCAAGGCGATGGGCACCAAGATCTTCCACGTGGGGGGCCTGGGGCAGGGGTTGGCGATGAAGCTCGTCAACAACATGCTCGTTCAGGTCAATCTGGTGGCGGTCGCCGAAGCGCTCGTGATGGGCGTGAAGGCCGGGCTCGATCCGCGGACGATCTACGAGGTCGTGCGCGTCAGCACCGGCACCAGCGCCGCGTTCGAGGGGCGCGTGCCCAAGATCCTGGCGCGCGACTTCGCGCCGGGTGGCACCATCGACATCTACTTCAAGGACCAGGAGCTCGAGACCGCGTTCGCCAAGCAGCTCGGCGTCCCGCTGCTGCTGGCCAACGTGAGCCAGCAGGTCTACCAGATGGCGCGCGCCGCCGGCCTCGGCAAGCAGGACGGCCCCGCGATCATCCAGGTGCTCGAGCGTCTCGCCGGCGTCGAGGTGCGCGGCTAGAGCGAGACCTCGCGCGCGACGCCGCGAAGGTCCATCTCGTACTCGCCGGGCTCGAGGCATTCGCCGAGAAACGGCCGCGCGCCTCTTGACAAGGCCCGAGGGCCAACTTCTAATGGCGCGCACAGAACGAATCGTATGCGGGAGGTCGTCATGTTTCGCCATCGGTCGAGTCGTCTCGCGTTCGCCCTCGTCGCGGCCGCGCTCGCGCTGGGCGTGGTCTGGACCCCGGCCCCGTTCGCCCAGGGCAAGAAGCTCAAGATCGGCGTCGTGTACGACTACACCGGGCCGTTCGCCGGCGGCGGATCCGAGCTGCACGCGCTCGGCGCCAAGATCATGATCGACTACTTCATCAAGAAGGGCGGCGTCGAGGGCTATCAGATCGAGGCGCTCTACGCCGACGCCCAGAGCAAGCCCGACGTCGCCATCAACGAAGCGGTGCGCATGATTGAGCAGGAGAAGGTCGACATGCTGCTGGGCTTCTACTCGTCGGCGGAGTGCGTGCCGGCGGCGGCGCGGATCGAGCAGCTCAAGAAGTTCATGTGGATCACCACCTGCATCTCCTCGGCGGTGCTCGAGAACCGCAACCTCAAGTACGTGTTCCGGACGCAGCCGAGCGGCCGGCAGTTCGGCCTGATGTCGGCCGACTTCGTCGCCAAGAACGCGAAGGCGAAGCTCGGCAAGGACGCCAAGGACCTCCGGGTCGCGATCATCCACGAGGACGGGGCGTACGGCGTCGACGTGTCGAAGGGGAACGAGGAAGGGGCCAAGAAGGCCGGCTTCAGCATCGTCCTCAAGGAAGGGTATGCCGCGACCGCGCCCGACCTGGCGTCGCTCGTCACCAAGCTCAAGCGCGGACGCCCGGACGTCGTCTTCCACACCGGCTACAACCCCGACATCACGCTGTTCCTGCGGCAGGCGCGCGAGCAGGGGCTGCGCTTCAGCGCGCTGATCGGCCACGGCGCGGGCTACGGCGTGTACGACAAGCTGAAGGAGTCGCTCGGAAAGGACGTGAACTGGTTCTTCAACGTCGATCCGATCTCGATCTGGCTGACCAACGAGAAGGCGCTCAAGAAAGAGCTGCCGCCCATGATCAAGCTGATCGGCGACGAGTACGAGAAGGCGCGCCCCGGCACCCAGGTCAAGTCGGCGCACGTCGGGATGTCCGCCAGCAACACGTACGTGTTCATGACCGAGGTGCTGCCGCGCGCCATCAAGAAGCACGGTGGCATCGACGCCGAGGCGTTGCGCAAGGCCGCCCTCGAGGTCGACCTGCCGGAAGGCGGCACGATGCTGGGCTTCGGCGTGAAGTTCCTCGGTGAGGGCTCGCCCATGGCCGGGCAGAACGATCGGGCGTTCCCGGTCATCGTCCAGTACGTCGACGACAAGCCGTACATCGTCTGGCCGGCGAGCCTGCAGCAGCGCGAGCCGGTGCTGCCGCTCCCGGGCACGTCGCCGTACGCGGCGCAGTGACCGGCCGCGAGGGCGTCTCGACCTGACACCTTGCTGAAGATCGAGGGCCTGACCAAGCGGTTCGGCGGCTTCACCGCCGTCAACGCCGTGTCGTTCGAGGTCCACAAGGGCGAGATCCTGGGCCTGATCGGCCCCAACGGCTCCGGCAAGAGCACCATCTTCAACATGGTCTCCGGGACGCTGGCGCCCACCAGCGGCTCGATCCGGTTCGCCGGACGCGAGATCGCCGGCCAGCCGCCGCATCGGATCATCAACCTCGGCATCGGCCGCACCTTCCAGATCCCACGCCCGTTCCGCCGCCTCTCGCTGGTCGAGAACGTGGTGCTGGCGGGCTTCTACGGGCAGGGGCGGCGCTCGCGCCTCAAAGCGTTCGAGGCGGCCGAGCGCGCGCTGGGGCTGGTGGGGCTGCCGACCGATCGTGCGGCCTCCGTCGAAGGGCTGGGCGCCGCGGCGCTGAAGAAGCTCGAGCTCGCCAAGGCATTGGCCACGGAGCCGAAGCTCCTGTTGGCCGACGAGAGCCTCAGCGGTCTCGACGAGCACGAGATGGATCAGGCCGCCGATCTGCTGCGCCGGATCTGCCGCGACCTCGACATCACCATCGTCTGGGTCGAACACATCATGGGCCATCTCATGCGGGTGGTCGACCGAATCATCGTGCTCGATCACGGCGAGAAGATCGCCGAGGGCCAGCCGGCCGCGGTGGCGAACGATCCGCGTGTCATCGAGGTCTATCTCGGGACGCAGGCGGCTGCGATGCGCGCGGTGGCCGGCACGGGCCGCGCCTGAGTCCGCTCCGCTCGGGGCGCGCATGCTCACGCTGAGCTCGGTCCACGCAGGCTACGGCTCCTTCCCGGCGCTGTTCGACGTCTCGCTCGAGGTCCGGCAGGGCGAGGCCGTCGGCGTCATCGGCCCCAACGGCGCCGGCAAGACCACGCTCATGCGCGTCGTCTCCGGTCTGCTGCGTCCGAGCGGGGGAACGATCGTCATGGAAGGTGTCGATCTCGCCAGGACGGCGTCGCACCGGATCGTCGAGCTTGGCATCGCGCATGTGCCGGAGAGCCGCCGCCTCTTCCCGCGCATGACCGTCGAGGACAACCTCAAGATGGGCGGCTTCACGCCGGCGGCCCGCCCGAAGTTCCGCCAGCGGCTCGCGGTCGTCTACGAGCTCTTCCCCCGCCTGGCCGAACGCCGGGAACAGCTAGCCGGCAGCATGTCCGGCGGCGAGCAGCAGATGTGCGCGATCGGCCGCGCCCTCATGTCGGAGCCGAAGCTGCTCCTGCTGGACGAGCCCTCGGCCGGCCTGGCGCCCGTCATCGTCGAGCAGCTCTTCGAGCTGGTGAAGCGGCTCCGGGCCGGCGGCCTCACCGTGCTGATCGTCGAGCAGAACGTACAGCAGGTGCTTCGCGTCGTCGATCGCGCCTACGTGCTGAAGACCGGGCGCATCCGCGCCGCCGGCGCGGCCGCCGAGTTGCTGGCCAGCGGCACGATCCGCGACGCGTATCTCGGAGTCTGAGGAAGGGGACCGTCGAGCCATGGCCATCGTCGACATCTTCCTGCTCGAGGCGCTGCTCAACGGCGTGCTGCTGGGCGGCGTCCTGGCCCTGCTCTCGCTCGGCTTGAACCTGATCTTCGGCGTGATCGACGTCGTGTGGATCTGCTACGCGGAGCTGATCATGCTCGGGATGTACGGGATGTACTTCCTGTACACGGTCTACCACGCGCCGATCGTGGCGGCGGCGGCCTTCTGCATCGTGGCCGTGGCGGTCCTGGGCGTGCTCCTGCACGTGCTGGTGATCGCACCGCTGCTGGGCGCGGCGCCCATCAACCAGCTCCTGGCCACCGGCGGCGTGCTGTTCTTCCTGCAATCCGCGGCCACCGTCCTCTTCGGCATCGAATTCAAGAACCTCGGCTTGCGTCTGCCGGTCCTCAAGGTGGCCGGGATGTTCGTCAGCTACTCACGCCTGCTGGCGTTCGCCGCGGCCCTCATCGGGATGGTGCTCGTCTACCTGTTCCTGACCCGCACCTACACCGGGACGGCGATCCGGGCCATCGCCCAGGACCGCCAGATCATGCCGCTCATGGGCGTCGACAGCCGCCGGATCTACCTGATCACCTCGGCGCTCGGCGGCGGGCTGGCCGGGCTCGCCGCGTGCCTGCTCGTGCTGCAGTACGACGTTCACCCCTTCGTCGGACTGTCATTCGGGCCAATCACCTTTTTGATCTGCGTGCTCGGAAGCCTCGGCAACTTCGTGGGCGGCTTCGTCGCCGCGTTCGTGTTCGCGGAGATCATCGCGCTGGGCGGGCTCTACCTGGACCTCGAGTGGGGGTACGTGTTCGCGTTCGCGTTCTTCATCGTGATGATGTTCGTGCGCCCTGAGGGCTTGATGGCGCGACGCTCGTGACCCGCTCTCTGCGCTGGCTCGGGGCCGCGGCGCTGGTCGGGCTGCCGTTCGTCTACACCGCGCCATACCCCATGCACATCCTGATCATCATCCTGATCTGGTCGTTCGCCTACACCTCGTGGTCGGTCATGGGGCGGTTCGGCCTGGTGTCGCTCGGCCATGGCGGGTTCATGGGTATCGGCGCCTACGTGACGGCGCTCGCGTGGAACTACGGGCACGTCAGCCCGTGGATCGGCGCCCCGCTGGGGCTGCTCGCCGGCGGGCTGCTGGCGGTGGTCGTCGCGTACCCGTGCTTTCGCTTCCGGATCATCGGCCACTACTTCGCGCTGGTGACCCTGGCGCTCTCCGGCATCGTCTTGCAAGTGATCACCGCCACTCGCGACTACACGGGCGGCTCGCTCGGCTACACGCCGGAGCGATATAACAGCGGCAGCTCGCTCTACGCCTTGCAATTCACCGGCAAGACCACCTGGTATTTAATCGCGCTGGGCGTCTGGGCGTTCGGCCTCTACATCTGGCATCGCGTCGACCGCGGGATGCTCCGCTATGCGCTCGAGGCGATCTCGGAGGACGAGGACGGCGCCGCCGCCACGGGCGTGCACGTGACGCGGGAGAAGCTCAAGGTCACGGTGCTGAGCGCCGCGATGACCGCGCTCGCCGGCGCGGTCTACTGCCAGTACCAGCTGTTCATCTCGCCCGACACGGTGAGCGGCATCGCGGTGTCGCTCCAGATGGTGTTCGCGGTGGTGGTCGGCGGGATCTACGTGCCGCTGGGGCCGACGGTCGGCGCGGTGATCACCATCATGCTCGCCGAAGTGCTGCGCGTGTCGTTCGGCACCCGGGCGGTCGGCTGGGACAACCTCGTCTACGGAATTCTCCTGGTGATCTTCATCATCTTCCTGCCGAAGGGGATCCTGGGAAGCCTGCTGGCGTTGCGCCGGGCCTAGGCGAGGCGCGGCCGCAGGGGAGTGAGCGCCAGCGCCAGGTCCTCCAGGCGGGTCACGATCGAGCCGCCGCTCTTGCGGATGAAATATTCGACCTGCAGGTTGACGGTCGAGCCTTCATTATCAGCGCTCAGGCGGAAGTCGCCGCGGTAGCCGACGATCAGCTTGCCGATGCCGAAGGCGTAGCCGATCTCCGCCGCCGTCCCGCTGTCGACGTCGACGCCGTCGAGCACGGCGATCACGCCGCGGGCCGCCGCGATCGCCGCGCGGTTCGTCTCCCCGATCTCGGGGTTCAGCGCTCGCCACGCGTCGCGGCGCTCGGGACCGTACGGCATCCGCTCGATCGCCTGGAGCTTTCCCAGGTCGGCCAGGCTCCACGGGTCGACGGCCTCGAATCCCAGCCCCTGAACGTGCGGGATGAAGACGCGGGTGTAGAAGTGCCGCCCCGCTTCGGAAAAGCCCAGCGGGCTCGCGAGGTAAACCGACACCTTCCCGTTCATGGCCGACGACGAGAATAACGTATTATCGAGGCGCCCGGATCCGCGGGGGGCGTCGGGCCCCCGCGACCAATACGGAGGACGGACATGGCGGACCTTTTCGGCGACGAGATCGGAGCGAACGCATGATGACGCTGCGCGCACTCACCCGGGCCGTCCTGACGCTGCTGGCCGTCCTCGCTCCTGGCGCGGGGTGGGTGACGCCAGCGGAGGCGCAGGACTTCGTTCCGTCCGTGGTGTTCGACATGGGCGGCAAGTTCGACAAGTCCTTCAACGAAGCCGCCTACCAGGGCGCCGAGCGCTTCAAGAAGGAAACCGGCATCGCCTACCGCGAGTTCGAGGTGACCGCCGAGGCGCAGCGCGAGCAGGCGTTGCGCAACATGGCCCGACGCGGCGCGCACGTCGTCGTGGGTATCGGCTTCTCGCAGGCCACCGGGATGGAGAAGGTCGCCATGGAGTTCCCGAACATCAAGTTCGCCATCGTCGACGCGGTCGTGAACCTGCCGAACGTCCGGTCGATCGTATTCAAGGAGCACGAGGGCTCGTTCCTGGTCGGCATGGCCGCGGCGATGGCCTCGAAGACCGGCAAGGTCGGGTTCGTCGGCGGCATGGACATCCCGCTGATCCGCAAGTTCGCCCTCGGCTACGAGGAGGGCGTGAAGTACGTCAACGCCAAGGCCGAGGTGTTCCAGAACATGACCGGAACGACGCCGGCGGCCTGGAACGACCCGACCCGGGGCGGCGAGCTGGCGCGGAGCCAGTTCGACCGCGGCGCCGACGTGATCTACGCGGCCGCGGGCGCGACCGGGCTCGGCGTGCTCCAGGCCGCCAAGGACAAGGGCCGCCTGGCCATCGGCGTCGACAGCAACCAGAACCACATCCACCCCGGCACGATCCTCACCTCGATGGTCAAGCGCGTCGACCTTGCCGTCTACGAGTCGTTCAAGGCCGCCAAGGACGGGACGTGGAAGTCGGGCGTGCGGAACCTCGGCGTGGCCGAGGGCGGCGTCGGGTACGCGATCGATCAGAACAACCGCAACGTGATCACCCCGGAGATGGAGAAGCGGCTCGAGCAGGCTCGCGCCGACATCGTGGCCGGCAAGATCAAAGTGACGGACTACACGGCCAAGTGAGCGCGTGAGCTCGCCCGCGCCCGCCGGGCTCACCGCCGCCGCGCCTGTCATCGAGCTCCGGTCGATCGACAAGTGGTTCGGCAAGGTCCACGCGAACCGGAATATCTCGCTGGCGATTCGGGCCGGCACGATCCACGGCATCGTCGGCGAGAACGGCGCCGGCAAGTCGACGCTGATGGGGATCCTCTACGGCTACTACCGTCCCGACCGCGGCCAGATCCTCGTGCGCGGCACGCCGGCCACCATCCGTAGCTCTCAGGAATCTCTCGCGGCGGGGATCGGCATGGTGCACCAGCACTTCATGCTGGTGGAACCGTTCACCGTTCTGGAAAACGTCGTGCTCGGTGTCGAAGGCGGCTTCCGGCTCGGCGCGGGCCTCGGCCGAGCGAGGGCCGAGCTCGAGCGGCTCGGGCGCGAATACCACCTCGAAGTCGACCCTGACGCGCGCGTTGAGGACCTCGGCGTGGGCCAGCGCCAGCGCGTCGAGATCCTCAAGGCGCTCTACCGCGGCGCCGATCTGTTGATCCTCGACGAGCCGACCGCAGTGCTGACGCCACAAGAAGCGGATCATCTCTTTCGCGTGCTGGCGGCGCTCCGGGCCGAGGGCAAGACGGTCGTGCTCATCACCCACAAGCTGCGCGAGATTCACGAGGCGACCGACGTCGTCACCGTGATGCGGCAGGGACAAGTCGTCGCGACGCTTCCGACCGCCGGGACGACGTCGGAGCAGCTCGCCGAGCTGATGGTCGGGCGCAAGGTGAGCCTGCGGGTCCAGAAGACGCCTCGGCGGCCGGGCGCCCCGGTGCTCCAGGCGCGCGATCTCGTGATCGAGGACGGCCTGGGCGTCGAGCGCGTCAAGGGCGTCAGCTTCACGCTGCGGCAGGGCGAGGTCGTGGGGATCGCCGGCGTCGCCGGCAACGGCCAGTCGGAGCTGCTGGAGGCCCTGGCCGGGATCCGGCCGCTGAAGTCGGGACAGATCCTGTGGAAGGAGCGAGACCTCAGCGACGCTACCATGAGGAGTCCTCGCGGGATGCGGCACCTCGGCCTCTCCCACGTGCCCGAGGACCGCCACCGGATGGGCCTCATCATCCCGTTCTCGGCGCGGGAGAGCGCGATCCTGGGCTACCACCACGAGGCGGAGTACAACGACATCCTCCGGCTGCGGCGGTCGGCCGTGGCGTCGAGCTTCCGCCGGCAGGCGAGCGAGTACGACATCCGGCCCACGGACGGCGGGCTGCCCACGTCGGCGTTCTCGGGCGGCAACCAGCAGAAGATCGTGCTGGCGCGCGAGCTGGACCACGATCCCGACCTCATCCTGGTCGGCCAGCCCACGCGCGGCGTGGACATCGGCGCCATCGAGTTCATCCACCGGCGCCTCGTCGAGCTGCGCGACGCCGGCAAGGCGGTGCTGCTGGTCTCGGTCGAGCTCGACGAGATCCTCGCGCTGGCCGACCGGATCCTCGTGATGCACGACGGGCGCATCGTGGGCGAAGTCGAGCAGGCCGCGGCCACCGAGCGCGCCATCGGCCTCATGATGGCCGGCGTCACCCCAAGCAGCTAGCGGGGCAGCGCGGCCGGCCTGAGCGCCTCCTCCGGAGTGCCGTCCTTCCACGGAAGGGCCACCGGATAGGGGTGGAGCAGACAGTCGTCGGGCAGGCACTCGATCGGCGTGAAGTCGCGGTGGGCGATGTACTCGGGCCGCTTGAAGCGCCGGATGTGGTTCGACACCGCGCAGAGGCTCAGGTACACGCTCACCCGGTTCCACGGCGAGAGGTTCGAGGTCGAGGCGTGCACGAGGCACGAGTGGAACAGGATCATCGAGCCCGCGGGCCCCTTGGGCGCGACTAGCCCGCCGCGGGCGACCAGCTTCGTGATCGTCTCGTGGTCGATGGTCCACAGCGGGTAGCTGGTCGTCGTCGTGTCGTGCCCGGCGTCGAGCACACCGAGCTTGTGGCTGCCCGGGATGAACATCAGCGGGCCGTTGAACTCGTTGACGTCGTCGAGGAAGATCGCGACGTTCATCGCCCGGGCCTCGGGCATCTGGTCGTCGTTGACCCAGGTGCCGAAGTCCTGGTGCCACTGCCACACGTCGCCATCGAAGGCCATCTTGCCGTTGATCTTGAACTGGTGCATGTAGACCGACTCGCCGAAGACCTGGACGACCGGCTCGATCATCCGCGGATGGCGCGCGAGCCGGGCGAACGGCGCGCTGTACAGGTGGGCCGCGAAATTCGTCCGCACCGCGTCGCTGCCCCGCTCGCGCACGTTCTCCGGGCGGCGCTGGGCATAGAGCGCCGGCACCTCGTCGGTCAGGGTCTCGATCTCCTCCGCTGAGAACAGGCGGGGGAAGAACAGGTAGCCCTCGCGGTCGAACTGCTCGAGCTGCTCCGACGTGAGTTTCATCGCCTCATCCTCCCGGCCGCCGCCCTCAGCGCTTCGGCGCTCGCCGCGCGATCGCGGCGATGGCGTCGGCGAAGTTGACCTGGCTGTCGTCCTGGGGCTCGTAGCCGATCTTCGTCTTGGCGCTGGCCAGGCTCCAGAAGCGGTGCGTGTTGCCGCTGATCCCGTAGACGATCAGGAACGGCACGCCGTTCTCGTCGGTGATGTCGGGCGTCTCGACCATCCGGATCGCCTGCTGCACCTGGTCGCGCCGCGAGAGGTAGGCACCGAGCGCCCGATGCATCACCTTGATGTCGCCGGGCTTCACGTGCTCGATGTCGTCGTCGCGGGGTCCGCCGATGCGCCACTGGACCACTTCGAGCTTGCGACCGTCGACCTTGCCGGTGGCGAAGACGAAGCCCAGCAGCTCGTAGGCGGCCTTGGCCCAGCCGTACCAGTTGTCCGAGCGCGGCGGCATCTCGGGCGTGACCATGTCGACGCGGCCGTCCCACACCAGCCGCTCGTAGTAGTCCGCCGCGTGGTTCGAGCTGGCCACGACCACGCGCCGCACGCCCTCTTCGAGGGCCACGCGATAGACGTTGTAGGCGAGCGCCACGTTCTGGTGCTCGGCCCAGAACTTCGCGTCGTTGTTCTCCTGCCAGGTCGTCGCGTCCATCCCGGCCGCGCGGACGTACCCGAGATGGATCACCGCGTCGGCGCCGCGGAAGTGCTGGCGGTACTCCTCGCGATTCGGACGCGTCAGGTCGGCGACCACCAGACCGGGCACCTTCTCACCGCCGCGGGTCGCCCCGATGACGTCGATCGGGACCAGATCCCAGCGCTCGGCGAGTTCCTTGAACATCCGCTGGCCGACGTAGCCGGCCGCGCCCGTGATCACCACGCGTCTCTTGGCCATTGGACTCTCCTCTCGACTCATGCCCGCCAGGGCCCGATCGCGCGATCGGGTATCGGTCGAACTCTAGCAGCAAGAGCGGATATTTTCATCGCCCACGACACGAGCGCTCGCGCACGCTATCCTGTCGTCGCGGCGAACGCCAGGGAGGACATCGTGAAGATCACGCGCGTCGAACCGTTTCACGTGAGCTGGGGCTCCGGCCGCGGCCGCAGCGCCTGGGTGCGGATCTGGACCGACACCGGCCTCGTCGGCCTCGGCGAGGCGAGCCCGATGGTGCACGGCAACGCGTCGCTCGAGATCATCGCCAGCGCCTTCACACCGACGCTGCTCGGCGCCGACCCGATGGAAGCGCGCGTGATCCAGGATCGACTCTTCCACGAGCACATCGCGTCCCTCACGCATTCGCACCATCCGGCGGAGTACAACGGCCCCCGCGAGATCCAGGACGTCGTGTTCAAGACTCCCGTCCGCCCGACGCGGGGGAAGTTCGTCCTGTCGGACGCGCCGGGCCTCGGGCTCGAGCTCGACGAGGACGAGCTGAAGAAACGCGTGGTCCCCTGGGAGTCCTCTGCGGCGAGATGAGCCCGTCCTCGACGCGCCTGCGGCTCGACTGGGTGGCGCCGGTGCTGTTGCCGGCGGTCAATCTCACGGTGGCGCTGCTCCTCTCCGCGGTCGTGGTGCTCCTGATCGGCGAGAGCCCGGGCCGCGCCCTGCGGACGCTCGCGAGCGGCGCCTTCGGCGACGCCGAATCGATCGGCTACACGCTCTACTACGCGAGCAACTTCGTCTTCACCGGCCTGGCCGTGGCGGTCGCGTTCCACTGCGGCCTCTTCAACATCGGCGCCGAGGGTCAAGCGTACATCGGCGGCCTCGGCGTGGCGCTCTTCTGTCTGGGCGCGGGAAGCTGGCCGACGGTCCTCGTCGTCCCCGTCGCCATCGTCGTGGCGGCGGTGGGCGGGGCGGCCTGGGCGTTCGTGCCCGCGTGGCTGCAGGCGCACCGGGGCAGCCACGTCGTGATCACCACGATCATGTTCAACTTCATCGCCTCGTCGCTGATGACCTATCTCCTGGTCAACGTCCTGATCAAGCCCGGCCAGCAGTCGCCCGAGACGCGCGAGTTCGCGCCGAGCACCTGGCTGCCTCAGCTCCACGACGTCGTCAGGGCGCTCGGCTGGGAGATCGGGCGCTCGCCGCTGAACCTCGCGTTCGTCTTCTCGCTGCTCGCCGGCGCGCTGGTCTGGTTCTATCTCTGGCACACACGCTGGGGCTACGAGCTCCGCGCCTTCGGCCTCAACGCGACCGCCGCGGTCTACGGCGGGATCCCGCCGGCGGCGACGGTGATCGCGGCTATGGCGATCTCGGGGGCGCTGGCCGGGCTCATGAGCCTCAACGAGGTGATGGGCGTCCAGCACCGGCTGCTCCTCAACATGCCCGGCGGCGCCGGATTCGTCGGCATCGCGGTGGCGTTGATGGGCCGCAATCATCCTCTCGGGATCGTCGTGGCCGCCGTCCTCTTCGGCGCGCTCTACCAGGGCGGCTCGGAGCTGTCCTTCGACATGCCGAAGCTCACTCGCGACATGGTCGTGGTCATCCAGGGACTGATCATCCTGGTCTGCGGCGCCCTCGAGCACGCCCTGCAGGCGCCCATCGAAGCGCTGTTCCGGCCGGCACGCGCCGAATGATCGCCGACACCTTCTTGATCGTGACGCTCCTGGCCGCCGCGACCGTGCGCGGCGCGGCACCGCTGGTCCTGGCGGCGCTCGGCGGGCTCTTCGCCGAGCGCTCCGGCGTCGTCGACATCGGGCTCGAAGGCAAGATGCTCACCGCGGCGTTCGCGGCGGCGGCCACTGCCGCCGTCACGGGCTCGGTGTGGATTGGCCTGGTGGCGGGCATTGCGGCGTCGGTGCTGTTCGCGCTGCTGCACGGCTTCGCGTGCGTGACACACCAGGGCAACCAGGTCGTGTCAGGGATGGCGCTCAACATCACGGTCTCCGGGCTCACGGTCGTGCTCGGCTACGCGTGGTTCCAGGAAGGCGGGCAGACGCCGCTCCTCGCCCCGGGCGCGCGCTTCGGGCCGATCGAGCTACCCGGCGCGGCAGCGCTCGCGCCCCTGCCCGTGATCGGCCCGATCTACCGCGAGGTGATCAGCGGCCACAATCTCCTGGTCTACGTCGCCGCCGCCGCCGTCCCGATCGTCGCGTGGCTCGTCTACCGGACGCGCTTCGGGCTGCGACTCAGAGCGGTCGGCGAGAGCCCGGGCGCGGTCGACACCGCCGGGGTGTCGGTCTCGGCCACGCGCTATATGGCGCTCGTGGGCAGCGGCATCCTGTGCGGGCTCTCGGGCGCGTATTTGTCGACGGCTCACCACGCGTCCTTCATCCGTGATATGTCGGCCGGCAAAGGCTACCTCGCGCTGGCCGCGCTGATCTTCGGGCAGTGGCGCCCGCTGCCGACGCTGGGCGCGTGCCTGCTGTTCGCCTTCGCCGACGCGGTCCAGCTTCGCTTGCAGGGGACGCCGCTGCCGTTCGTGGGCGTCGTACCGGTGCAGCTCATCCAGGCGATCCCGTACATCCTCACGGTGGCCCTGCTCGCCGGAGTCGTGGGTCGTGCGGTGGCGCCGCGAGCCATCGGCGTTCCCTACGTGAAGGAGCGATGACGAATCTGGTGGTGACTTCGAGGCGCGCCACGGCTTCGCCGGGGCGCGACCGAGCGTTGGGGGTCTGGGGGCCATGTCCGGGCCCCCAGTAGAACAGATGCTCGAGCTGGCCCGCCAGGCGCTGGCCAACGCGTACGCGCCGTACTCGCGGTTCCGGGTCGGCGTCTGCGTGCGGGCCGACAGCGATCGCCTGTACGCCGGATGCAACGTGGAGAACGCGGCGTATCCGATCACCCAATGCGCGGAAGCGAGCGCCATCGGCGCGCTGGTCGCCGCGGGCGACCGGCGCATCGTGGAGGTTCTGATCCTCACCGAGGGCAAGGAGACCTGCGCGCCCTGCGGCCGGTGCCGTCAGCAGCTCGCCGAGTTCGCCCGACCCGACGCCCGCATCCACCTCTGCGGGCCCGAGGGCCTCCGCGCCACGACCACGCTGGGCGAGCTCCTGCCGCTCGCGTTCGGTCCCGACGCGCTGGGGCATCCCGAGCCGTGAAGACGCCGCCCGCCGAGCTGATTCGCCGCAAGCGAGATGGCGCGGCCCTCGGCGACGAGGAGCTTGCCCATCTGGTCGCTGGCATCGTCGACGGCTCGGTGAGCGACGGCCAGGTCGCCGCGTTCGCGATGGCGGTGTACTTCCGCGGCATGACCCGGGACGAGTGCGTGGCGCTCACGGCCGCCATGACCCGCTCGGGCTCGACGCTCGACTGGAGCCGCTCGGGTCTCGACGGGCCAGTGCTGGACAAGCACTCCACCGGAGGCGTCGGTGACAAGGTCAGCCTGATCCTCGCTCCCGTGGTGGCGGCGTGCGGCGGCTTCGTGCCGATGATCTCCGGCCGCGGGCTCGGCCACACCGGGGGCACGCTCGACAAGCTCGACAGCATCCCGGGCTATGAGACCGCGCCCGACCTCGAGCGGTTCCAGACCGCGGTGCGCTCCGCCGGCTGTGCGATCGGCGGCGCGACCCAGGCGCTCGCGCCCGCCGACCGGCGCCTGTACGCGATCCGCGACGTCACGGCGACCGCCGACTCGATCCCGCTGATCACCGCGTCGATCCTCTCGAAGAAGCTCGCGGCCGGCCTCGACGCGCTGGTCATGGACGTGAAGGTCGGGTCCGGCGCGCTCGTGCCGACGCTCGACGGCGCCACCGCGCTGGCGGAGAGCCTCGTCACCGTCGCCGGGAGCGCGGGCCTCCGGACCGTCGCGCTGCTGACCGACATGGGACAGGTGCTCGGCGACGACGTCGGCAACGCGCTCGAGATCCGCGAGGTGATCGACTTCCTCACCGGCAAGCGGCGAGAGGCGAGGCTCGGCGCGGTCACGGCGGCCCTGGCGAGCGAGCTGCTGGTGCTCGGCGGCGCCGCCGGCAACCTGGCCGACGCGGTGGCGGCGGTCGACCGCGTGCTCGCTTCCGGCGCCGCGGCCGAGCGCTTCGCCCGCATGGTTGCCGCGCTCGGAGGCCCGAAGGACCTGGTCGAGCGCCCCGACCGGCATCTCCCAACGTCGCCTGTGACGCTTCCCGTGATGCCGCATCGCCCCGGGATCATCACCGGTGTCGACGCGCGGGCCCTCGGCCTGGCCGTCGTCGACCTCGGCGGTGGGCGCCGGCGCGCGGACGACGCCGTCGACCCGGCCGTCGGGCTGAGCGGCGTTCGTGGGCCCGGCCAGAGCGTTGGGCCGGCCCAGCCCATCGCGGTCGTCCACGCGCGTTCGGCGGCGCAGGCCGAGACCGCAGCAACGGCGATCCGCTCTGCCGTCACCGCCGAAGAGGCGCCGAGCCTGGGAATCAGGCCGCCGGTGCTTCGACGCGTCCCTTCGGGCACGCCTTGACGAGCCGCGGCCGGCGGCGCAGGATCGCGGCTACAAATCATGGATAGACTCTCTAGACACGAGCTCCTTCGCCGCGCCGAGCAGCTCGTTCCCGTCCTGAAGGAGCGCGCCACAAAGACCGAGGAGCTCAGACAAATCCCGCCC
>Ga0209161_10000358_pt1 | contig 36811 bp, 30 predicted proteins | sample GraSoiAngelo_155_FD_186169 | JGI IMG/M metagenome (GOLD analysis project Ga0209161, IMG submission 186169) | Grasslands soil microbial communities from the Angelo Coastal Reserve, California, USA - 14_1009_13_30cm (SPAdes) (version 2) | ecosystem: Environmental > Terrestrial > Soil > Grasslands... | reverse complement strand
CTCGGAGGGATTGAGCCCGGAGGTGGCTTGAGCAGAGGACTGGGTGGTTTCACTTGGCCGGGCCACATAGATTGCCAGCAGGAGGCTGGAAAGGAGCAGGAGCCCGGCGAGGAAATAAGGTGCGCCGGGAAGATGGAGGCTGAAGCGAGCAGAAATGGCGAAAGCAAAAACCTGAGTGAAGAGGATGGGGCCAGCCATTCCGGTAACGGCGCGAAGCGAGTTGATGGCTCCTTGCAGCTTGCCCTGAGAGGACGGGTCGACGTGGCGGGACATCAGCGATTGCATGGCGGGAGCGGCTATGCCCCACAGGGCTATGAAAGGAATGACGGCCAAGAGAATCCAGCCGCGCGTGGCGAGAGCAAAACTGGCGAAACCGAGAGTGCCGAAGAACAAGCCACAGAGCACGCTGCGCCGTTCGCCAAAATGCTTTACGAACGGGCCGACGAGGACACCGGAAACAATGGCGGCGCTGACGCCGACGACGGCAAGGGAGAAGCCGATGTCGCGCTGGTTCCAGGCGTAGCGATATTCCGTGTAGAGGACATAGACGGTCTGGAGTGCCTGGTGAGCGAGATAGTACAGAGTCGTAACGACAGCCAGGCCTGCGAGTTCAGGATGCGAGCGGAAAAGGTTTAGAGACCCCAGAGGATTGGCCATTTGCCAGGCGGATTTGGCGCGGCGCTCCGGCGGAAGCGATTCGGGCAGGATGAAATAGCCATAAAGCGCGTTGGCGAGACTGAGCGCGGCGGCGGCCCAGAAGGGAAAACGAAGATTGATGTTGCCAAGGTAGCCACCGACCGCAGGTCCGACAATGAAACCGAGGCCGAACGCGGCGGAGATCAAGCCAAACTGCTTTGGTCGTTTTTCAGGTGGCGTGACGTCGGTGATGTAGGCGAATGCGGTGGAGACGTTGGAGGCGGTAACGCCGGAAATCAGGCGGCCGACGAAAAGCCAGGTAAGCGACGGAGCAAGAGCCATGAAAATATAATCAATGCTCAGTCCAAAGCAGGAAATGAGGATGACCGGGCGGCGCCCGAAGCGATCCGACCAGGCGCCCAGAAGAGGCGAGAAAACAAATTGCATGGCGTTCCACGCAAATCCGAAATAGCCGGTGATAGCTGAGGCGCGGGCGAAGTCACCGCCTTCAAAGCTGCGAATCAGGTCGGGGAGCACCGGCACGATGATGCCGAATGCCAGAAAGTCAAACGCCACCATAATCAGGATGAAAGTAAATGCAGCTCGGCCAACGTTTGGCGCAGGGGAGGTCGTGATATCAGCCATTAGCAACTCAGCTTGTTAGACCTCGAGAATGACGGGAAGAATCAAGGGCCGTTTGGAGGTCTGTTTGCTGATGTAGCGCTTGAGATCGACGCGAATCTTTTCTTTGATGACGCCCCAGTCAGATTTTTCCTCGGCGTTCGACTCCTCCACGGTCTTCATGATGACCAGTCGCGCGCCGACAATCAATTCCTGGCCGTTGTCGCTCATGAGGCCACGCGTCACAATCTCCGGATGCGATTCCATTTTCCCCGTGTGCTTATCGATGGCGATGATGGGGACGACGATGCCGTCTTCGGAAAGATGCTTCCGGTCACGAATCACAACGTCTTCAATCTCTTCGAGCGAACCAGAATCCACGCAAACGCGGCCGGCCGTCACCGGGTCGCGACGGTGTGCGCCGTCCTCCGTGAATTCGATCGGCCGCCCATCTTCGACGAGGAGAATCTCGTGTGAAACGGCTCCCAGTTGATGCGCTAGCGCTGCGTGCCGGAACAGATGACGGTACTCCCCGTGTACGGGGATGAAATACTTCGGTTTCACGAGTTGCAGCAAGAGTTTTTGTTCTTCCTGGCTGGCGTGGCCCGAGACGTGAATGGTGCCCGCCGAATTGTCGTAATAGACCAACGCGCGCCGCCGGAACATATGGTCGAGCATCCGGAAAATGGATTTTTCATTTCCCGGGATGATGCGCGCGGAGAGAATCACGCTGTCGTTTTCATCCACGGAGACGAAGCGGTGATTGTCCACGGCGATCCGCGAGAGCGAGGACATGGGTTCCGCCTGGCTTCCGCTGGCCAAAATAATGATGCGCTTCGCATCGAAGCCGCGAATGTCCTGCGGTCGCACCACCATCCCGTCGGGGATGCGCAGAAGCTCGAGCGAGTGCGCAATCTCCACGTTGTCGACCATGCTGCGACCGACGAACGCCACTTTGCGATTCACACGCGAGGCAATGTCGATGACCTGTTGAATGCGATGAATGGACGATGCGAAGCAAGACAAAATCACCCGCCGCGGCGCCGCGCGGCAGAGCTCTTCAATTCGTGGAACGATGGCCCGCTCCGACGGCGTAAAGCCGGGGCGTTCCACGTTCGTGGAGTCACTGAAGAGCGCCAGCACGCCCTCGTTTCCATACTTTGCGAAGGAGTGCAAATCGAACGGCGCGCCGCCTACGGGAGTCTGATCGATTTTGAAATCGCCGGTGTGGATGACCACGCCTAGCGGTGTGCGAATCGCCAGCGCCACGCAATCCACCGTGCTGTGGGTCACGGCAATAAACTCAATTTCAAACGGACCGACCTCCACCAAGCGGCCCGGAATTACTTCGCGAAGCGTGGTCGACTCCAGGAGACCCGCTTCGTCGAGGCGCTTTTTCACCAGCGCCAGCGTGAAGCGCGTCCCGTACACGGGAACATTCAAATCCCGCAGAATATAGGGCAGCGCCCCGATATGATCTTCATGGCCGTGCGTCAGCACGATTGCGCGAACCTGCGCACGGTTCTGCTTCAGGTAGGTGATGTCGGGAATGACCAGATCAACGCCTAGGAGTTCCGACTCCGGGAACATCATGCCCGCGTCGACGACGATGATTTCGTCACCGAGCCGCAGTGCCATCATGTTCATGCCGAATTCGCCGAGGCCGCCCAGAGGAATGGCGGTGAGGGATTGCGAGGTCTTGCTCAATGAGGCGTCAACTCCGGGACGCAAGTGAGAATCCTATCATAGGACTCCGGCGGCCACGTCCGCAGAACACTGTTGCGAGAGACCGCAGAAATGCGGAGGCTCAGCGGTCCGAGCTGCCGAAAAGGTGCGCGATGGAGACGAGAATGACGGCACCTAGGGTGGCAGCCGCCAGCGAGTACAAGAAGCCGCCGCCAAAAATTCCCAATTTGATAAAAATCCAGCCGCCCAGGAAAGATCCGATCAGCCCCAGCACGATGTCCGTGATACAGCCGAAGCCGCGTCCGCGCGCAATCTTGCCTGCAAGCCATCCCGCAATCAGGCCGATCAGAAGCCAGCCGATCAGTCCCCGGTGATAGTGAACAATAAAAAATTCTGAATCGAGAAACACAGCGTTCCACGCTACAAGCATTTGGCCTCCTCGGAGGTCTGGATTTTAACCAAAGCAGCCTTTTGAACCAACGACCAAGTTCTTTCTCCGCTGCGTTAGAACTGCAAATCTATCCGGGGCATGGTTGCTGCTGGGTCATGCAGTGTAGCGTGCCAAGTCCCAGTACGAGATCGCGGCAGGCAATCCCCACCACTTCACGATCTGGAAACAGGCCGGAGAGAATGTTCAGGGCCGCGCGGTCGTTTGAATCGTTGAAAGTCGGCATGATCACAATCTTGTTGGCGATGTAAAAATTCGCATAACTTGCGGGAAGGCGCTGGCCGTCGAAATAGACGGGTGCCGGCATGGGAAGCGTTTCCACACGAAGCGGCCGGCCATCCTGATCCTTCATCGTCTGCAACAAAGCAAGATTCTCTTGCAGCGGGGCATAGTTCGCATCCTTCGGATCGTTCTCCACGATGGTCACGACCGTTGAGGGGTTCACGAAACGCGCCAGGTCGTCCACATGGCCGTGAGTGTCGTCACCGGCGATCCCCTTCTTCAGCCAGAGAACGTTGCTCACGCCGAAGTACTCGCGGAAGACCTGGGCGTAGTCCTCCTTTGTGAATCCCGGATTTCTTTCCTGGACTTTGCTGAGCAGACATTCTTCCGTGGTGAGCAGTGTTCCGCGGCCGTTGACATCGATGCTGCCACCCTCCAGCACCACTCGCCGGCCTTTGTGTTCCGGCTGCCATAAGCGGAGCCGCAACTTCTGATTTACTTTCGTGACAGCAACGGCATCTTTTTTGTGATTGGCGTATTTCGCCCAGCCATTAAAAACGAAATGATTGTAAGCAACTTCTGCGGCTTCGTTGCGAACACAGATGGGACCGGAGTCGCGCATCCATCCGCGGTCGGTTGGTACGCGGAAGAAATCCACGGCGCTGAGATTGGCGCCGGACTTCTTCAAGATGGCTCGCACGCGCGATTCGGATTTGCGGTTCTCCACGAGGAGATAAACGCGTTCGACTTTCGACAAGTGACGGACAATTTCCGCGAAGGCCCACGGAATGGGCGCGAACTTATCGGGCCAGTCTGTCAGTTCATGCGGCCAGCCGAGCCAGGTGGCTTCGTGGCGTTCCCATTCGGCGGGCATACGGAAGCCGAGGTCACGGAGCGTTTTGGCTTGTGGCGGTGTCTTCACGGAGAAAAAGAATCTAACACAGGGTCGCAGCGGACGTAGAGCGCAGAGAGAAGAACCCGCTATTTGTCGTCGACCCAGCGGTTCAGGATGGGCTGATAGGCGTCGATGCGGCGGTCTCGCAGGAACGGCCAGTTTCTGCGTGTGTCTTCGCTCTTGGCGGGGTCGCATTCGACGACCAGGATTTCCTCTTTGTCATGGGGAGCTTCGGAAACGACTTGACCGAAGGGATCGGCCACAAAGGAATTCCCCCAGAATTCCAGCCCCGGATCGCCCTGTTCGGGTTGGCCTTCGAATCCGACGCGATTCACAACAGCTGCGTAAACTCCATTCGCAATGGCATGCCCGCGCTGCACGGTCCGCCACGCATCGAGTTGCGCGGCGCCCAATTGCGCCTTCTCGCGCGGATGCCAGCCGATACTGGTTGGATAAAAAATCACTTGAGCGCCGCTGAGCGCGGTGACGCGCGATCCTTCGGGATACCACTGGTCCCAGCAGATCTGCACGCCGACGCGGGCGTACCGGGTGTCGAAATTGGGGAAGCCTAGATCGCCGGGAGTGAAGTAAAACTTTTCGTAGTACAAAGGATCGTCGGGGATGTGCATCTTCCGGTATTTCCCAAGGAAACTTCCGTCGGCATCTAGCACCGCGCAGCTGTTGTGATAGATGCCGGGGGCACGACGCTCGAAAAGGGAAACGATCAGCGCCACCTTCTTTTCTTTGGCGACCGGCGCCAGTTTTTCGGTCGTCGGGCCCGGCACCGGTTCCGCCAAATTGAACAACTCCGCATCTTCGGTGCGGCAGAAGTATTCGCCTAGAAACAGTTCATGGAGCGAGATGATTTGCGCACCGCGCGCGGCTGCTTCACGGATTTTCCCGATCGCGCGCGACAGATTCTCTTCCGCGTTCGCTGTGCATTTCATCTGCACCAGACCAATGGTAAATTTGTCTGCCATAATTTTTAGTCTAGCATGGGCGAGAAAAAATTATTCTTGTGCGTTTTATACTTCCTTTTGCGCCGAGTTTGTACTATCAATCTGCGGGGGAGTTCGAGCATCATCACACGTCATTCGCGAGGGAGAAATTCATCCGTAACAGTTGATTCGTTTCTAGTCGAGGAGACACGATGGCGAAGCAGCAAAGCAAAACTGTGACCGGGAGAGTGCTCCATGATCCGGTGAAGGATAAGCTCCGGCCGATGTTTCCGTTGGATCTATCCAAGTGCCGGACCGTCGACGAATTGGTTCGCGCCATGGGAGACACGGCATTCACCGGCCGGCAGATCGGCGATGCCGCCGATGTTTTCGAAGCGATGGCCCGCGATAAGGATTGCTTTGTGGTGATGACGCTATCCGGCGCTTTGACGGTCGGCAAGATGGGACTCGTTTTTTGCGACCTCATTGAGTCGGGTGTGGTCAAGGCCATCGTTTCGACAGGCGCGCTCATGGCCCACGGGCTTGTCGAAGCCACGGGCTACTCTCATTTTCGCTACAACCCCGAGATGGATGACAAAGAGCTGTTCCACGCCGGGTACAACCGCGTGTACGACTCGCTCGAGCCCGAAGTGAATCTTGATCACGTCGAGGAAGTAATGGACCACATCCTCAACGAGTGGAGCGCGGAAGACATCGCCTGCAGTTGGAAAATCCATCGCCGCATCGGCGAATATCTGCACAAGAATGCACCGGGAAGGGGCATACTGAAATCCGCTTACGAGCGCGACGTCCCTATCTTTGTCCCCGCATTCAGCGATTCCGAGTTGGGAATCGACTTCGCGCTGCACAAGATTGCCCGGCAGAAGGATAAGCGCCCGTTGCTGCGTTTCGATCCCTTCGAGGATTTCGAGAGGTTTGCCGACACCATGCTGGCCACCAAGCGCATGGGGATATTGACAGTGGGTGGGGGCGTCCCTCGTAATTGGTCGCAACAATTCGGCGTTTACGCTGAACTGCTTGCGCGGCGCGGCTACAAGAAACTTCCGCTGAAGCGCTACAACTATGGCGTGCGGATTTGCCCGGAGCCGGTCCATTGGGGCGGCCTCAGCGGAAGCACGTATACCGAAGCGGTCTCCTGGGGAAAATTTGTTCCTCCCGAGGAAGGCGGGCGATTCGCGGAAGTCTTCGATGACGCGACGGTGGCGCTGCCGTTGATCGTCAGGGCAGTTCTCGAGCGCGTCGGGTATTTCAAATAGTCGCAGGGCTAGGACAGGAGGATACACCGATTGAGCATCGCTAGGCAGAGGCTGCTATGACCAGTGCCAGAGCAACAAGAACCTCTTCGTTGTATGACGTGCATCCAGGCGTGGCGATGGTGCAGAAATGGGTCGCCGAGCTAAACAGTAAAACGGGGCGTTCGCTGGAGGAATGGATCGCCTTGGTGAAGAACGAAGGGCCGAAAGACGAAAAGTCGCGGCGCGCGTGGCTCAAAAGCAAACACAAGCTCGGCACGAACGGCGCCTGGTGGATTGCGGAACGAGCGGGCGGCAAGGGCGGGGAGGAAGATACGCCGGAGGCCTACCTAAAAGCCGCGGCCCGATACGTAGAGGAACAGTATGCCGGACCGAAAGAGAAGCTTCGGCCGGTTTGCGATGGGCTGTTAGAGCTTGGCAAATCGCTTGGCGGTGACGTAAAGGCCTGCCCGTGCAAGACGATCGTGCCCCTGTATCGCCAACATGTATTCGCGCAAATCAAGCCGACGACCAACTCGCGCGTTGACCTGGGCCTGGCCTTGACGCACTACAAGGGCAAACTACCAAAACGCATCATCGCAACGGGCGGGTTGGCGAAAAAAGACCGCATCACGCATCGCATGGAAATTACGACGGTGACAGAGATTGATGGAGAAGTGAAGAAGTGGCTAAAGACGGCTTACGACCTGGACGTCTAAAAAATTCTCGCGCGCCCCTGACGGATCTTCCTTCCCTAAATTTTAGGTAAGTCGTGCTTGGTGTTGGAGTTGAGTCCCCTTTTTTGTTGGAGTAGTAGACATGTAATTGTTAATTTTGTTGTTGACAATTCTTATTTATTGTTGTATTACGTCGACATGTACATCGCCACCATCCCCAACCGCAACTCCCCGCCCGCCATTCTCCTTCGCCAAGCCTACCGCGAGAACGGTAAAGTCAAGAACCGCACCCTCGCCAATCTCTCCCATTGGCAGTCGGCGCGCATCGAGGCGCTCCGCCGCGCCCTGCGCGGGGAGTTCGATCACGCCTCGCGTTCTGCGGAACCTACCCTCGGCCCTATCTTTGGCCTACTCTATGTCCTGAAGCAGATCGCCGATGGCCTTGGCATCACCGCTGCCCTCAGCAATACGACTCTCGGCAAGTTGGCCTTGTTCCTCGTCTTGGCGCGCCTGCCTCATCAAGGCTCTCGGCTCTCGGCCGTACGCTGGGCCGAGGATCACGCCGTCAACGAAGTGCTGGGACTTACCTCGTTCGACGAAGACGATCTCTACGCTGCACTCGACGATTTGTGTACACGGCAAGAAAAGATCGAGCGGGCCCTGTACCGCCGCTACCAGAGCCGCCGTGGTGCACAACCGCCGCGCTTGTTTCTCTACGACGTTACCAGCAGCTATCTGGAAGGCGAGAAGAACGAACTCGGAGAGTTCGGCTACGGTCGCGATGGCAAGCGCGGCAAGCTGCAAATCGTCATCGGCCTGCTGACCGACCCCGCAGGTGAGCCCTTGGCGGTGCGCGTGTTCAAAGGCAACACTTCCGATCCGACGACGGTAGCCGATCAAGTCAAGATCATCAAAGAGAAGTTTCAGGTGCAGGAACTCGTCTTCGTCGGCGATCGGGGTATGGTGAAGAGCAAGGGGAAGCAAGCGCTCGCGCAGGCGGGGCTGCGCTATATCACGGCGCTCACCGATCCACAGATCCGCGGGTTGCTGAGCACAGGGACTCTGCAACTGGGGTTGTTCCACGAACAGATCTGCGAAGTGGAGGGCCACGGAGTGCGCTACGTGCTGCGCAAGAACGATGCCGAAGCGGCGCGCGAGCAGCACCGCTTGGAAGACAAACTGGAGAAGTTGGAAGGAAAGATCGCCGCGCGCAACGAGCTGGTGAAGAATAAGCCGCGCTGCCAGCCGGAAGCGGGCCAGAGAAAACTGCAAGGGTGGGCCGCGCAGCACAAGCTGAAGGACTTGGTGGAGTTGAAGTTGGACGGCCGCACGTTAGTGCTGGAGCGCCACCAGGCGGCGATCGAAAAGTCTTTGGAGTTGGCCGGCTGTTATGTGGTGACCACTGACGTTTTGAAACCGAACATGAGTGCCCAAGAGGTGCACGACAGCTACGTAAGCTTGCAAGAGGTGGAGCGTGATTTTCGCGCTATGAAGACCGGGCTATTGGAAGTACGACCGTTGTTCTTGCGCAAGGAGAGTCGCACGCGGGGCCACGTGTTCTGCTGCATGCTGGCATTAAAACTGAGTCGTGAAATGGAGCGACGGCTGCAAAAACAGTTCGGAACGACGGACAGCAACCCACACGCCATCACCTTACGAGACGCGCTGGCCTCGCTCGGCAGTCTGTGCCTGTTGCAGTACAAGATCGATGAAAAAACGACCGTGACAAAACTACCGCAGCCGAGCGCCAACCAGACCAAGATCCTAGCAGCCCTGGGCGTGACCCTACCAGCAAAGATGTAGACAGGCGCTTTCGCAGCAGAAAAGACAACAATCGCAATCAAATCAACTTCCTAACCATAAATTCACGCGCCGGTTCAAAAAGAAGATCCGCCTGAAAAAAAACGAAAAGTGTGCAGTCGCCGCCGCGGCGCAGAGCGGCCCGCCAGGGAAGGCGTGCCCTACCGGGGACTTGGCAGTCAGTCGTCTTCGCCGATGAGGATGGCGGCGCCTAGAACGGTGGTCCAGAGGCCGCGCTTGTCGCCCACGGCGGATTGCGTCACGTTCATGGTGCGGACGATCTTGTTGGAGATGCGGTAGACCTCTTTCTTCTCGTCGAAACTCAGGTCCGGATCGAATTCCACGTTCAGCGTGGTCGCGAGCATTTCCGCGGCGAGCTCTTCGGCATATTCGCCGGCGACTTCTTCTGTTTCCCCGAAGGAGTGATGCTCGGACAAATAGCCATACATGGACTTGTCGCTCGGCAGCGCCAACCCAATGCTAGCGGCGATGAGCCGGTGAGCTTCCTTCGTGGAATTTTCGCTGATAACCGTGAACGCGACTTGCCCGGGCTTGATGTGTTTCAATCCTTCGCTGCGAGAAATCAATTTGCAGTTGGGCGGAAAGATCGAAGAGACGCGGACAATGTTGCATGCCGCAATCCCTGCGTTCCGCAGGGCGAGCTCGAAGCTCGAAAGCCTTTCGCGATGTTTACCGACGCCTTTGGTGAGGAAGATTTTCTTAGCAACGAACGACATTGTGTCGGCTTGCCGAGCCTCCGTGAGTGGTGTGCGTGCGAGAAATCTTCCGCTGTGGAAAAGTAACAAGAAGGTATTGCAGTGTCAACGCATTTCCGACCCTAAACGCGGCAAGAGCAGCAAAATTGTGAATGGCAGATGACAATTTCGTGGGACGCGGAAGAATCATTCTCCCGCGATGTGGTGGAGCAACTTGCCGAGAGGCTTGCAGAGCGCCAGAATTTTTCCGAGATCCGCAGCCGTGAAGTCGGGGCCTGAGCTGGCAGGATTTGGGCCCTTCCGGCTGACTTGAATGACGCCAACTACGTTGCCATCCAGGAGAATCGGCGCACTGATCATTTTCTGAATCGCTTCAGAAGCTTTCCCGGTGATCTTCACACCTTCAAAAACGGTGGCGTGCGTTGCGGCGGCAAAATTATTCTCGATCTCAGGCCGGCTATCGCGAGCAGTGCGTGCCGCCAAGGCTGAATTGCTGGAGAGCGGAACAAAACCGACCTTTTTTAATGCTTCCGGCACCAGAAAGTACAGGTGCCGCCAGCGGGTAGAAATCGCCAGGATGGCTACTTCCTCAGTTCTGACGCCCAGATGCTTGGCGATTTTCTCGGCCACCGGGGAAAGAGAAACCTGCGATGCATCCCCTCGCTGCGTGCCGAGGGCGTGGGCGATGCGCTCCATCTCCGAGACCAGACGCAGTGTTGTGCTCATGGCAAGTGGATGAAATGTTGAGGCTAAGGCCGGGAGAGGTTTGGGCCAAGCGAATCCCGTCCGTCAGATGCTATTTTCCGGCACTCCTGCTGCTGCTGCAAGAAGATTTCGAAATGTTTGTGCCTGCAGAAAGAACAGTCCAACTTGCATCCCCGGAGTCATCTGCCTATACTGATTTTGCCGCGAATCCTCAGCGCTCCTCCCGAATCATTCAGTATGATCCGGACGGGACTTGCGCGGCGGAGAGGGCATGTCTGCCACGGCCACCCAGCCTGACTCAAGTTATCTCCTTAGAAAGCTACATTCTTTTACCGGTTTACTTCCGGTTGGCGCATTTTTGGCGGAGCATTTCTGGTCCAACAGCGCCGCGCTTGTAAGTGCGGAGAAATACAACGCGACTTCCGAAGAGCTTCAAACCATTCCGTTCCGCCTGATCGTGGAATGGGGAGGCATTTTTCTTCCCCTGCTGTTCCATGGCGGTTACGGCATTTACATTTGGTTGCGCGGCAAGTCGAACGTGTCGGCGTATCCGTGGGTGGGGAATTGGCTCTACCTGGCCCAGCGATACACGGGCATCATCGCGTTTGCCTATATTGGCTGGCATCTTTATACCGAGCGCTGGCTCACGCATGGCAAGTCAACGTATGCAAACGTGGCCGAGGACATGCAGAATCCGTGGTACCTGGTGTTTTTTATCGTTGGCGTGCTCGCCTCTTCGTTTCATCTCGGTGTGGGGACCTGGAATTTCCTTTGCAAGTGGGGGCTAGCGGCGACTGTCAAAGCCCAACAAGCGGCGGGACGATTTGGCGCATTTGTAGGAGTTGCCTTCAGCGTCGTCGGGATCTTGATCATTCTTAGTTTCCGATTCGATTGGCATCCGTTCTCGGCCTACCTACCAACCAAATGAGGCAGCCAAAGATCATCGTCGTAGGTGGTGGTTTGGCCGGCCTCATGGCCACCATCCGCGTTGCGGAGGCCGGAATACCCGTCGATCTGTTTTCGATCGTGCCGGTGAAGCGCTCACATTCGGTCTGCGCGCAAGGCGGTATCAACGCGGCAAAAAATCAAAAAGGCGAAGGCGACACTGTCGATAAGCACTTCGACGACACTATCTATGGCGGGGATTTTCTGGCGAATCAGCCGCTGGTCAAACGCATGTGTGAAGCGGCGCCGGGCATCATCGATCTTCTCGACCGCATGGGCGTTATGTTCAACCGCACACCGGAAGGACTGCTCGACTACCGGCGGTTTGGCGGCACGCTTTATCATCGCACGGCTTTCGCGGGCGCCACCACGGGGCAGCAACTGCTCTACGCTCTTGATGAACAGGTGCGCCGCCACGAATTCGAAGGTAAGGTCAAGAAGTTCGAAGGCGTGACATTTCTCTCCGCGGTGATCGATGAAGGCGGCGTGTGTCGCGGCATCTGCGCGATGGACCTGCGCTCCTCGGAAGTGAAGACCTATGCTGCGGACGCGGTCATTTTTGCTACCGGTGGGAACGGCGCGATCTTTGGCCGGTCGACGAACTCGGTGGTGTGCACCGGGTCGGCTCAGGCCGCGCTCTTTCAGCAAGGCGTGGATTACGCAAACGGCGAATTCATCCAGGTGCATCCCACGGCGATCCCTGGCGAGGACAAGCTTCGCCTGATGAGTGAATCGGCCCGCGGCGAAGGCGGCCGTGTGTGGGTGCCGCGCAACCCCGCGGAGAAGCGCGCGCCGAGAAGCATTCCTGATGCCGAACGTTTTTACTTCCTGGAAGAGTGGTATCCGAAGTACGGGAATCTGGTCCCGCGTGATATCGCCACGCGCGCGATCCACCGCATCGTGTATCAAGAAAAACTGGGTATCGACGGACAGCCGGCTGTGTACCTCGATGTGACGCACATCCCGCGCGAAACGCTGGATCGCAAGCTCGAAGGGATTCTGGAGATTTACGAGAAATTCCTCGGTGTCGATCCGCGCGTTGAGCCGATGAGAGTATTTCCGGCCATGCACTACACCATGGGCGGGATCTGGGTGAATGGCGAAGATCAGGCCAGCAACGTTCCCGGCGTTTACGCGGCGGGCGAATGCGAATACCAGTATCACGGGGCCAACCGGCTCGGAGCAAACTCGCTCGTCTCCTGCATTTTTGGCGGAGGCATTGCCGGTCCGGCCGCGGTGAAGTATGCGAAGAATCTCGAGAAGGGAGCGGAGTCCACGGCCTCCGCGGTCTTTGATTCGGAAAAGAAGCGACAGGAAGAAAAGAATCAAAAGCTCATCAGCCAGGACGGTTCGGAGAATCCTATCATCATCTGGCGCGAACTGGGCGAGGTGATGACGGAACACGTGACCGTCACGCGCATCAATAGGAACCTGCAGATGGCCGACGGGAAGATCCGCGCGTTGCAGGAGCGCTACAAAAAAATCAATCTCAGTGACCGCACGAAGTGGTCGAACCAGACGCTGAACTTCGCACGCGAATTGGAGAATATGATAATCCTGGCGCGGGTTGTCACGCTCGGCGCGCTGGCCCGCAATGAGTCTCGCGGGGCGCATTACAAACCGGATTTTCCGGAGCGCGACGACGTCAATTGGCTGACGACTACGCGCGCGAAGTGGGTCAACAACGACATCCAGCTTGCGTACGAGCCTGTGGACATTTCTTTGATCAAGCCACGTCCGCGCCGGTACGACGCAGTGAAGTAGAAGCACTAGCTTGGCGGGTTTTGGTCGAGGGTCTATGTCTGAAACAAAACAGGTCATGGTCAAAGTGAAACGGCAAGCCGGGCCGAAAGAGGCCGCGCGCTGGGAAGAATTTTCCCTCAAGTGGCGGCCTTCGATGAACGTCATCATTTGTCTGCGCGACATCGCCGAGAACCCCGTGACACGCGACGGAAAAAAGACCACGCCCATTTCCTACGATTCGAATTGCCTGGAAGAGATCTGCGGCTCCTGCGCCATGCTCATCAACGGCAGGGCGCGCATGGCTTGTTCAGCGCTGGTCGATCAGCTTGAGCAGCCCATTCGAATCGAGCCAATGTCAAAGTTTCCGTTGGTGCGCGATCTCATTGTCGATCGTCAATTCATGTTTGAAAGCCTCAAGCGCGTGAAGGCTTGGATTCCCATCGACGGAACTTACCATCTCGGCGAAGGCCCGCGCGTGTCGCCCGAAATTCAGGAAAAGGGCTATCCGCTTTCGAATTGCATCACATGTGGGAACTGCCTCGAGGTTTGCCCGCAGGTGAACGAACACAATCAGTTCGTGGGCGCGGCGATCATTAGTCAGGTGCGCCTTTTCAACATGCACCCCACGGGCGCGATGAATAAAAGTGAGCGGCTTAGCGCGCTCATGGGTCCCGGCGGCATTCAGGAATGCGCCAATGCGCAAAACTGTGTGCATGTTTGCCCCAAGGGCATTCCGCTGACCGAGTCCATCGCCGAAGTAAACCGCGACGCGTGGAAACAAGCGCTTCTCGGCTGGCTTGTAGGGTAAACTTTCACCGCGTTCCACAACCTGGGGGGAAATCAATGCGCCGCATGGTTGTCTTTTTGTGTCTCATCTCCTGCTCCGGTGCGGGAATCTTCCTCGCTCGCTGCACTTCCGCTGATGACATCGCCGAGAGAGCGCACCAGCTTCACTTTTCCTCAATCGTTCTCGATACTCATGCCGATACCCCGCAGCGTCTGCTTGCCGGCACATTCGATCTTGGCAAACGGGATGCGGAGGGCCACGTCGACATTCCCCGAATGCGAGAAGGCGGTCTCAATGCCCAGTTTTTCTCCATTTTCATTACCGGCAAGACTCTTGGGCCCCCCGCAATTCAGCAGGCACTCGACCAGATCGATCTGGTGCGTCAAAACGTCCAGCAGCACGGCAAAGACCTGGCGCTAGCGACTAACGCCGAGGAAATCCGCCGCGCACACGCGCAGGGCAAGATTGCCATCCTCATGGGCATAGAGGGTGGCCACATGATTGGCAACGACATTCGAATGATACGCGTCTACAGCGCGCTCGGAGTGCGCTATATGACGCTCGCGCATTTTTACAATGACGAGTGGGCGGACTCTTCCACCGACAAGCCGGCACACAACGGACTTACCCATTTCGGCAAGGAGGTGGTCCGCGAAATGAACCGCCAAGACATGCTGGTGGACATCTCCCACGTTTCCGACAAGACTTTTTACGACGCCCTGGAAGTCAGCCGGGTTCCACTGATTGCTTCGCACTCTTCGGTTCGCGCCATTTCGAATCATCCGCGGAATATGAGCGACGACATGATCAAGGTGCTGGCGGCAAAAGGCGGAGTGATGCAGATCAACTACGAGCGAAATTATTTGAGCGAGGAATACCGAACTGCCTTCGCGGCTGTTGCGGGAGACGTGAGCCGCATGGAGGAGAAATTCAAGAAGGAGTGCGGCGATGACAATGTTTGCATCGGCAAGGCGGAGATCAGGCTGGAAAAGGAATTGACCGAAGCCGGAAAGCTGCCGCATGTGAGCTGGGAGAAAATCATCGAGCACATCGACCACGTGGTAAGACTGGTGGGCCCCGACCACGTCGGCCTGGGGTCGGACTTCGACGGCGCGGACATGCCGGATGGCTTGGAAGATTGCTCGAAGCTCCCTAAGATCACGGAAGCGCTGCTGCGCAAGGGATATTCGGAAGAGGACATCCGCAAGATACTCGGCGGCAACATTCTTCGCGTAATGGAGCAGTCGGAAAAGATCAGCAAAGAGATGCAGGCGGCTCAATAGGAGAACAAGGAGACGTGAGATGGTGCGAGCGATTCTGTGCGCGGGCGCATCCCTTGCCGCTAGCGTGTTTCTGGCGGGTGCAATGAAAGAGGATAGCCTCTCGGAACGGGCGCGCAAGCTGCACTTCTCATCGATCGTCGTGGACACCCATGACGACACGACGCAGCGCCTTCTCGACGGCAAATTTGATCTTGGAACGCGCTCCTCCACCGGCAGCATCGACATTCCCCGCATGCGCGAAGGCAACGTCGGAGCCATTTTCTTTTCCATTTGGATGCCCAGCAAGGTCACCGGCCCGGATGCCGTCAACCGCGCCATTGTTCAAATCGACGCCGTTCGCGAGCAGGTTCGCAAGCATCCGAACGATCTCGTTCTTGCCACGACAGCGGCCGAAATCCGCGATGCCCACAAACAGGGGAAGATTGCAGCACTCCTTGGCGTCGAAGGCGGCCACATCATCAACAGCGACCTCGGCGTGCTGCGGGCGTACGCTGCGCTCGGCGTCCGCTACATGACTCTCACGCACAGCGGCAACGACGAATGGGCTGATTCTTCCACGGACCAGGCGGTGCACAATGGCCTCACAGATTTCGGAAGGGAAGTCGTTCGCGAAATGAACCGTCTCGGCATGATGGTGGATATTTCCCACGTCAGCGACAAGACGTTTTACGATGCCTTGGAAACGAGCAAAGCGCCGCTCATCGCTTCGCACTCCTCCTGCCGAGCCATTTGCGACGCGCCCCGCAACATGACCGACCAGATGATGAAGGATCTCGCCGCGAAAGGCGGCGTCGTGCAGATCAACTATCACGTGGGGTTTCTCAGCCAGGAATTTCGCGACGCAGAAAAAGCCAATCCGGAACTGAACAAGACCATCAGCGCCGAGGTGATGAAGCGATGCGCTGACAACGAAGGCTGCCAGCTTATCGAGGGCGACCGCATCACCCGCGAATACGTCGAACAGGGAAAGCTCCCGCGGGTGGAGTTCAGTAAAATCATCGAGCATATCGACCATGCGGTGAAGGTTGCCGGCATCGATCACGTGGGCCTCGGTTCGGACTTCGATGGCGCCAACATGCCCTACGGCATGGAAGACGCCGCGAAACTCCCCAGGATCACCGAAGCCCTGCTGCAAAAAGGCTACGCTGAGGGTGACGTAAAGAAAATTCTCGGCGAAAATACCCTTCGAGTTATGACCGATGTCCAGTTGATCAGCCGCGAGCTAAATGGCGGGAAGCAGAAGCAAGAGAGCAGATTACAATAAGGACGGACAAGGGGGTAGGTTAGAAAATGAAACGTGTAAAGCGGTTTGTCGCCGTAGCAGCAGTGGCAACGCTGTTTTTCGGTTGTAAGGCCAAAGAGCAGAGTGCGGAAGCCCTGCCGCCGGAGAAGCCCAAAGCCGAGGCACCAGCCGAGGCCAAGCCCGAATCGCCATCGCCGGCGCCTGGGCAACCCGAGGTTAAGGCGAGCGCACCAGCGGAAGCGCCTCGGCAGGGGTACGACCGCGCACTTCTTCGGGCTGCGCTTCTCAAGGACAAAGCGCCAGACACGTTTCAGGTGAAAGTCGCAACCACCCGCGGCGACTTTATGGTGACCGTGAATCGGGCCTGGGCTCCCATCGGCGCCGATCGCTTCTACAATCTGGTGAAACACCGCTTCTATGACAACGCCAGCTTCTTCCGCGTGGTGCCCGGCTTCGTCGTGCAGTTCGGTATCAGCGCCTATCCACCGGTTTCGGCCGCGTGGGAAAAGGCCAATATTGCGGATGAGCCGGTCACCCAGACCAACAAGCGCGGCTACTTGACGTACGCGAAAACGAGCATGCCAAATACCCGCTCGACGCAAATCTTTATCAATTTGAAGGACAACGCGGGTCTCGACGGGCAAGGCTTCTCACCTTTCGGCTATGTCGATGCCCAGGGAATGAAGGTGGTGGACATGCTCTACGACCAATATGGGGACAGCGCCGGCCCCGAGCAGGAGCAAATCTCCAAGCAGGGTAAGCCGTATCTCGACAAGGGCTGGCCCAAGCTTGACTGGATAAAGACCGCCACACTAGTTGGGCCGGCCCCCAAGCCCTAGTAATTCTGGACTGACAATGATTACTTTTTTGAATGCGATGTATCTGATTTTTGTAGGGCCGACCCGTTTGACAAGCGGTCGGCAGGGGAAGTATGCTTTAGTTTGATGATGACCTGTAGCCAGATGATGTGTTGTCCCTGCGCGCAAAACGCTGCGTGTCGCATGACACGCATCTCTGGCCAGAGGAGTTTCCGGACTTAGTTGTAGCGTAATCAAGAAGTTCCGAAGCCCACGCGCCAGAGACCTGGTTGCGTGGGCTTTTTGTTTTGGATCGAGGATTTTGAGGACAAAGATTATGAGTGTAGCAGCCTTAACCGAACTCGACGAACGGCACAGTCGCGAAGCCATCGAAGCTGAGATCGTCCGTTTTGAACAGCGCGTCCGAGAGCTTCAGAGCGGCGCCATCACACCGGAACAATTTCGCCCCTTTCGCTTGAAGCACGGTACCTATGGCCAACGACAGCCGGGCTTCCAGATGCTGCGTGTCAAGATTGCGGCGGGAGTGCTCGTGCCCGCGCAGCTTCGCATCTTGGCGGTTATTGCCAACGAATACTCGACCGGGCGTGGCCACTTGACCACGCGCGAAAACATTCAATTCCATTTCGTGAAACTCGAAAACGTGGGCGCCGCCATGCGCTTGCTGGCCGACGCGGGCCTCACCACCCGCGAAGCTTGCGGTAACACGGTGCGCAACGTGACGGCGTGCCCGTTGGCCGGCATTTGCCCCGGTGAAGCGTTCGACGTCACCCCTTACGCTTTGGGGGTCTCACGCTACCTCTTGCGCCATCCCGATTTTCACGACTTGCCACGCAAGTTCAAGATCGCTTTCTCAGGTTGCGAAAACGATGGCGATTGCGCCGTTGCCGGAATCCATGACGTGGGCCTCATTGCGCAAGTGCGGGGCAGCAACGGCACGTCGCGGCGCGGCTTCAAGGTTCTCGTCGGCGGCGGACTGGGTAGCTTGCCCACGGAGGCCGCGGTGCTCACCGATTTCCTGCCGGAAGAAGAGCTGCTCCCCACCATCGAGGCCGTTCTAAGGGTTTTCACGGAAACGGGGAACCGCAAGAACAAACTCATGGCGCGATTGAAATTCGTCTTGCGCGCAAAAGGGATAGAAGAATTCCGCCGTCTGGTGGCGGACAAGCGCAAAGTCTCCGAGGCTCCGGCAGAAGCATTTGTGGTGCCTTCTCCTATCAAGCAGTCGCTGGTTGCCATCGCGCCGACGCCTTTATCTTTCTCGGAGGCTGAACCGCCAAGCGATCCGGAATACGATCGCTGGGCCGAGCACAATCTGATGTCCCAGCGCCAGGCCGGATTCGGAGCCGTGTGGGTCAAACTTCCCGCGGGTACGCTGCACAGCAATCAAATGCGCGGCCTGGCCGATGTTCTGGAAAAGAACGACCTTACCGGCGTGCGAATTGCCGTCAACCAGGATCTCGTCATTCCCTGGGTTCCCTTTGACCGTGTGCGCGCGACCTACGAGGGGCTTCTCGCATTGGACCTAGTCACTCCCGGAGCGCGCACCATCTCCGACGTGACAGGCTGCCCGGGGGCGACCACGTGCAATTTGGGAATCACGCGATCTCTTACATTGGCCGAAGTGCTTTCGCGCGAGTTGGAGGGTTACAGCGATCCCGAAATCCAAAAGCTACGCATCAAGGTCAGTGGCTGCCCCAATTCCTGCGGGCATCATCACATTGCCGACATCGGTTTCTACGGCAACGCCAGGAAGATTGGTGAACAGCAGGCTCCTTACTATCAGCTGCTGCTTGGCGGCAAAGTGAACTCCGATGGTGTGCGCTTTGGCCGTCAAATCATGGCCGTGCCGGTGCGGCCCATCCCGCGGATCATTCGCGAGCTCCTGACTTTCTATCAGGCGGACCGCCAACTGGCTGAATCGTTTACCGCCTGGGTGTCGCGCACGCCTGATAAGACCATCAAGGACCGGCTCAGGCCTTGGGCAGAGGTGACTCCGGCAACAGCGGATCTCTTCCTGGACTGGGGCGACACGGAAACGTATTCCTTGAAGTTGGGCCGCGGCGAGTGCGTGGCATGAGGGGCAAGGTTTATCTTATTGGGGCGGGACCGGGCGATCCCGAGTTGCTCACCTTGAAGGCGGCGCGACTGCTCGCCGTCGCCAACGTTGTCCTGCACGACGCGCTCGTCAGCGATGCTGTTTTGGCCATGATTTCTCCGGCCGCCGAGCTCATCAACGTGGGCAAGCGCGCCGGTCAGAAACTTCTCACACAGGATGAAATCAACGCCCTCCTGGTTTCCCATGGCCGGACACGCCCAGGTGTTGTCCGCTTGAAAGGCGGAGACCCGTCGATCTTTGGCCGCGCCGGGGAAGAAATCGACGCCCTTCGTAAGGGTGGAATTGATTACGAAATCGTTCCGGGCATCAGCGCTGCATTGGGGGCTACCGCGGCGGCGGGAATTTCGCTCACCGATCGCCGGGTAGCCTCGCAGATTCTCATAACTACGTTCTCGCGCGGAACCGATGGCAGCGCGATGGATTGGGGCTGCGTCACTAGCACAACCACGCTGGTTCTATACATGCCCGGCGCGGATTATGCCGAGGTTTCAGAACGTTTGCTCGGGGGTGGACTTCCGGCGGACCTTCCGTGTGTGATCGTCTCCCAGGCGACGAGGTCTCAACAGCAAGTGCGCTGGTCGAGTGTCGTGCGCCTCGCCAGCGAAGAAAGACTTCCGGCTCCCGCTCTGTTGATTGTCGGCCGCGTGGCGTCACACGAAGTTGCCGAAGGCAGCGCGCATTTCCGGGGCACCAATCGGAGAGATTCAGCGGTCGAACAAACATCGCTGATTTAGATCAAGCACGCGTATCAGTGCAGCAGGCGTGAGTCCCTTATTCGTTTCTCCGCTGCTGCACACCCTTCACTGCTCCGAGAATCAAATTGTAGGCCGCTTGCCGCGAGACGCCGGCTTTATCTCGGTCATCGAATGGTGTTGAAGCCACACCGAGGGCGGCCACCTTTTCGTACTTGAACATTTCCGTCAAAGCAGCAGCCAACTCGATACTCGTCGGCCCTCCGGGAACAGCGAGCGGATGGCCAGGCACTTCGCGCGGATCGAGTGCGTCCATGTCGATGTGGATGTAAATCACATCCGTTGTTTCCGAGAGCCGCTTCATCTCGCGGTGCAAGTTCGCCGAGCGCGTGCGCACGTCCTCCAATGTGAGTTGCTGAATGTCGGAGCGGTCGAGAAGCTCCTGCTCGAGCGGGTCGGTGTCGCGCACACACATCTCGACGATGTGGCGCGTCGGCACGGCGGGCTCCAGACCGGCCTTGATCCGCATCCGCGTGAGGCATTGCCCGGCGGCGATGGCGACGGGCATCCCTCCCAGCATGCCGCTCAGCGTAGTCTCGGGAGTGTTGAAATCGCCGTGGGCATCGATGAAGACCATCGCGACGCGCAGAGGTCTTGCGGTGGGGCCGGAATGTTGCAACCCGCTGAGCATTCCAAGAATGCCGTTGCAGTTGGCGAGGAGTCCGACGGGAAGATATCCGCTGCGCCGCCCTTCGGAGACCAACTTCGCAAGATCGCCGCTGGCCAGCGCGAGGTGGTTCCAAGAGCCGTAGGCCTTTTCCTCGTCGGCGGTCAACGCCACGGTGGAGATTTGTTTTGTCTGGACACCGTGGTCTTCAAGCAGCTTCAGAATTCCGCCTTGTTCCAGGTAGTCAGGTCCACGAGAAACATCAGGCACATTGCGTTCACCCACATAAGGCATCTTGACGATGGCCACCCGAATGGGAGTGGCATTGCCTTCTTTGCTTTGCGCGCAAGGGACCACCAGAAGTGGCATAAGACTCGCAAGCAGCCGACTACAGCGTTTCATCATGGTCTTCCCGGCGATCGCTGTGCTCCGAAACTCTGCGCCCTCGCTGTTAAATCTCTTCTCCGAAATTACAGCCCCAGCACCGTCACCAACTCTCGCACCGACACCGACGACTTCTGCAACGCCGTGTTTTCCTCCGCCGTCAGCTTGATTTGAATGATCTCCTCAATGCCCTTGGCGCCCAGTTTCACTGGCACGCCGACGAACAGTCCTTTGATCCCGTACTCTCCGTCAAGATACGCGGCGCAGGGTAGAATCTTCTTCTTGTCCTTCAGAATCGCTTCCACCATCTCGACCGCCGCAGCCGATGGCGCGTAGTACGCCGAGCCGGTTTTCAGCAAATTCACGATCTCAGCGCCGCCTTTGCGTGTGCGATCCACGATGGCGTCGATGCGCTCCTTCGGCAAAAGATCGGGGAGGGGAATTCCCGCCACCGTCGAATAGCGCGGCAGCGGCACCATGTCGTCCCCATGACCGCCCAGCACGAACGAGTGCACGTTTTCCACGCTGACCTTGCATTCCATGGCCACGAACGTGCTCATGCGCGCCGAGTCCAACACGCCCGCCATTCCGAGCACGCGGTTTTTCGGGAAACCGCTGACCTTGAGCGCCGCCTGCGCCATGGCATCCAGCGGATTCGTCACCACAATGATGATGCAGTTCGGCGAGTGTTTCACGATCTGCTCGACGACGGCCTTCACCACTTCGTAGTTGGCCTTCAGCAAATCGTCCCGGCTCATTCCCGGCTTGCGGGGAAATCCTGCGGTGATCACCACCACGTCACTCCCAGCCGTCGAGGAATAATCACCGCTCGCCGTGGAAACGCCGGTGGCACGAGAATCCGCCCGGGTGATCGGCTCGGATTCCATCATATCCAGAGCTTTGCCCGCAGGCGGCCCGTCCAAAATGTCGGTCAGCACCACGTCGGCCAGCTCGCGATCCACGATCCGCTGCGCGGTGGTCGATCCCACAAAGCCGCCCCCCACTACGGTCACTTTTTTCCTGCTCATGCCGCTCCTTGTCTCCAACAGAATTCTACTCGGCGAATCCCCTGCGCTCTCCGCGTTAGGATATTTTTTCTAACTGGCGGGGCGCACCAGCCCCCTTTATATTTTCAATGATGGACGACGCAAAAGCCGACGTGCCGACCTTCGTCGCACCAGGCATCAGCCGCTCAAGGTCGTACGTGACGCGCTTCTGCTGAATGGTGCGCGCGATGCCATCCTCGATCAGTGTGGCCACTTCCTTCCACCCCAAGAACTCAAACATCATCGCGCCCGAAAGCATTACCGAACTGGGATTGATCACATCCTTGTCCGCATACTTTGGCGCGGTGCCGTGCGTGGCTTCAAAAACGCCAAACCCATCGCCGATGTTTGAGCCCGGCGCCATGCCGAGTCCGCCCACCTGCGCCGCACATGCATCCGACAGATAGTCTCCATTCAAATTGGAAGTCGCCAATACGCTGTATTCATCCGCGCGCATCAACACTTGCTGAAACACGGAATCGGCGATGCGGTCATTGATCATCAGTTTATGCTTCCACTGTCCCTTGCCATGCGTCGCGTAAATCGAGTCGAGCGTCCCCTGCACTTCGGCGTAGACCGTTTTCCGGAACGCATCCGTGGCCTGTTCCAGTCCCGGCTCGATCATCGCCGCGTTCTGCTCCACGCTAAGCGCAGCATTCTTGTCGAGATTGTCGACGATCCAGCTTTCGCGCTCGGTGATCGTCTGCGCGCGGAACTCCTCGCGCGCCAGTTCATAGCCCCAATCTCGGAATGCGCCTTCGGTAAATTTCTGGATGTTCCCTTTGTGGACCAGCGTCACGCTCTTCCGCTTGTTGGCGAGTGCGTACTTGATGGCGCGCCGCACCAGCCTTTTCGTCCCCGTGGGAGAAATGGGCTTGATGCCCACCCCGGAATCCCAGCGTATCTGCTTCTTCCCATCCTTCAGCATCTCGTTGTTCAGAAATTCCAGCAGCTTCTTGACTTCTGGCGAACCGGATTTCCACTCGATCCCGATGTACACGTCCTCGGTATTCTCCCGGAAAATGAATACGTTCATTTTTTCCGGCTCGCGCACCGGAGAAGGCACGCCCGTAAAATAACGGACCGGCCGCTCGCAGGAATACAGATCCAGGATCTGCCGCAGCGCCACGTTCAACGAACGAATGCCCCCGCCCACGGGAGTCGTCAGCGGCCCCTTGATGGCCACGCGAAAATCCCGAATGGCATCAACGGTATCGCCCGGGAGCCACTCATGGAAGGCTTTGAAGGCCTTCTCGCCAGCGAAAACTTCGAACCACGTCACGCGCCGCTTCCCGCCGTAGGCGTGCTCCACCGCCGCGTCGAACACCCGCCGTGACGCCTTCCAGATGTCCCGTCCCGTCCCATCCCCTTCGATGAACGGAATAACTGGCGCGTCGGGCACTTGCAGCTCGCCGCGGCTGTAACCTATCGGCTGGCCATCGGAGGGAACAGCCGTCCCGTTATAAGAACTCTTCATGAACACGGCTCCTTGGAATAGGCTCGACTGCTCTAGTGGCGTGCGAGGTAAGGGGTGTACCGCGCCGCTACAACCACGTCATAACCCAGCAGCCTCGGGTGAACTGGAGAAGATATCACACTCACTCAGGTGGAGAGTATAATCGCACTCGATGGCAGTGGCTTATCGGTCTCCGGAGAGGGCGCTCCCGAGAAAGCTTCCTGTCACGGGGCGGGCAGTCGATATTTTCCGGGATGACCCGCTCTCCGGCGCGGCTTCCGTTGTTTTGCATGGGCACGGGTTGTATACTCGTGGCCGTCCTAGGGGAGCAATTCGGTAAGCCGTTTGTCGCACAGGCCAGGAAACTTGATCTGAGTTCGTCCAGCGCGGTGGAGAGCATTTTGGAACGCGCCGATGGGCCCAGAATGTTAGAGCCGATCACGGGCCGCCGGCAGTTCTGAGTTTTCAGAAGGCTCTGCTGCGCCGGTCCCTGCTGGGGGAGGGTGTTATGCAGCAGACCTTCGCTGTCGGTATCGGAGGCGCGGCAGGTCAAGGTGTAGCTACGCCGGGAGACATTTTCGCGAAGATCTTCAGCCGGCGGGGTCTTCACCTGAATGCCTACAACGCCTATCAATCCATCATTCGCGGCGGCCATACTTTTCTGACCATTCGTACGGGGCCGGGAAAGGTCACCAACATGGGTGACGGGACCGACCTGCTCATTCCTCTCAACCAAGACAGCATGGACCGTCACTTGAAGTTGCTCACTGCCGGAGCTGCCTGTATCTACAATGCCGACACGGTCAAGCCGGGCTCCCCCGCTGACGGCGTGCAGCTCTGCCCTCTTCCCGTTTCCGTGTTGGCCGACATCACACGAAACAAAGTCGCGCAGAACACGCTCGCAATCGGTGCCGGCCTGCACATGATGGGCATCGGTTTCTCCGCGTTAGAGGAAGTCCTCCGGGAACAGTTCAAGAAAAAAGGCGATGCCGTGGTGGCTGAAAACATCGGTGTCGCGCGTGCCGGCTACGATTATGCGGCCGCGCACTTCACCGCTTTCCCGAATGCGCTCCCCAAAACTGAACACCGCTACGCGATCCTGAGCGGCAACGTTGCGATGGCCATGGGCGGCGCCGCGGCGGGCGTAAAATTCTATTGCGCCTACCCGATGAGTCCTTCGACTGGCGTTCTACACTGGATGGCGGCGCATGCGCGCAAAGCCGGCATAATGGTCCGGCAGGTGGAGGACGAGATCGGCGTTATCAATATGGCCATCGGCGCAGCCCATGCCGGCGTCCGCGCCATGTGCGCTACCTCAGGTGGCGGCTTCGCTTTGATGAGCGAGGGTCTTGGCATGTCCGCCATGATCGAAACGCCCGTGGTGGTCATCAATTGCCAGCGAGCCGGCCCGTCCACCGGCGTTCCTACCAAGACCGAGCAGGGCGACCTGTGGCAAATGCTGGGGGCCGCTTTTGGCGACTATCCCAGGGTGATCGCCGCTCCGCTGGACATCGGCGACTGCTTCAAGCTCATCCCCGAGATATTTAACATTGCCGACCGCTTCCAGTGCCCGGGCCTGGTGCTTTGCGATCTGCTGCTTTCAGAAGGCAGGCTGAGCGTAGAACCCAAGGAACTGGATTTCAGCCCGCCAATCGATCGCGGAGAGCTCATCACAACCAATGGAGCTACCCCCGACGTCGGCACGAACGGGGATTACAAACGCTACAAGATCACCGCGAGTGGCATTTCACCACGGGCGATCCCGGGCGTGGCCGGCCACATTCACACGGTGGCTACTGACGAACACATGGAAGACGGCGTGTTGATCAGCGACGAGTTCACCAATCCGGTCCAGCGTCGCGCCATGATGGAAAAACGCATGCGCAAGGTGACGGGCATCGAGGCTGCCGTTCCGGCTCCCGCGCTGATGGGTCCCCGTAATGCCGATGTGACCTTGATCGGCTGGGGGTCGACGAAAGGGGTGATTGAGGAAGCTTGTGAGATCCTCAATAACCAAGGAATTTCTGCCAATCAGCTGCAGATCCGCTGGCTCGTGCCACTGCACGGCGAGGCAATTCTCGAGATTCTAAGAGACTCGCGGCACAGCATCGTGGTGGAGAACAATTACAGCGGGCAATTTGCGCGCTACTTGCGGAGCGAAACCAGCTTCGTCCCGGACGGTCATATTCGCAAATACGATGGCGAACCCTTCATGCCGCACCACATCGTGGAAGCCGTGAAGGAACAACTCGCCGGCAAGACGCACCTTTCCGTTCCCATGCACGAGATTATGGTCTGAGGAGGAGATGCACATGGCCACAAGCACCCAGCGTGCGAATCAACTTACCATGGCCGATATGAAAGGCAGAGTCGACCCCGACTGGTGCCCCGGTTGCGGCGACTTCGGAGTGCTCGCTGCCGTTCAAAAGGCCCTGATCGAGTTACAGATACCGAACCACAACGTGGTCACGATAAGCGGCATCGGCTGCTCCTCCAACTTCCCTGGCTATATGAATACCTATGGCATGCACACTCTGCACGGCCGGGCTCTGGCGGTGGCTACCGGTCTAAAGCTCGCCAATCACGGACTCACTGTGCTGGTGACAGGTGGGGACGGTGACGGATTCGGCATTGGCGGCAATCACTTCGTCCATTCCATGCGCCGCAATGTGGACCTGCTTTACGTGGTCATGGATAATCAGATTTACGGCCTGACAACAGGCCAGACCTCTCCGACAAGCCGCGTTGGCATGAAGACGAAAAGCATGCCCTTCGGCAATATCGAAGCACCGATTAATCCCATTTCCCTGGCTCTGGCCGCAGGCGCCACGTTCGTTGCCCGCGGTTACAGCGGCGAGCAGAAGCACCTCACGGAACTAATCAAGCAAGGTATCGAGCATCCCGGCTTCTCGTTCCTGGACGTCTTCAGTCCTTGTGTCACGTATAATCACGACAATACCTACCAGTGGTTTCGTCCGCGCGTGAAGAAGCTCGAAGACGACTCCGCTCATGACCCTACCAACTGGTTGACCGCCATGGAGAAATCACTCCTCTGGGGGGACGAGATCCCCATCGGGAAATTCTTCGAGCGCACCGACGTGCCTACCTTGCACGGCGCCGAGCCGGTCCTGGACGATGGCCCGCTGATCCATCGCGGCCTGCGTGTCCCTACCGATGCGGCTCGCTCGTTCGTCGAAGAGTTAATGTAGCCATACGGCCGGCGGTTGCCGCCAGGGCGCTAACTCCTCAAACGGTGTTCCTGCGCGCGATTGGTTTTGATGAATGGCATTCCCGGGACCCGACCCGCCACGGGCCGATTCCCATTTCACAATAGAGGAGAGCAACCCATGATGATGGACTGGAACCAGTACCACAAGGAAATCGGTGCCCGAATCGGCGACCTGATGAAGCTCTCGCCGGACACTGTTCGGGGCTACCAGATGCTGTCTGCTGCCGGGTCGAAGACGAATCATCTCGATGAAAAGACGCGCCAGTTGATCTCCCTCGCTGTGGCCGTTACCACTCGCTGCGACGGTTGCATTGTGGTGCACACCGACGCGGCGCTGAAAGCGGGCGCCAAGAAAGAAGAGATCGCCGAAGCACTTGGAGTTGCCGTTGGCATGAACGCCGGCGCAGCGCTGGTTTATTCCACCCGCGTGCTCGACGCCGTGGACGCAAAGTCGGCGCAAGTCCACGGCGCCTAACGCGGACTAATCGTAATACTCCTGCCCGAGGTGTGTAATGAGGTCCTCGCCCTTCATCCAGCGAAGCGTGTTCTTCAACTTCATGGACTGAATGAAGAGATCGTGCTCCGGGTACAGTCCCGGCGCGGTCATCGGCGACTTGAAATAAAAGCTGAGCCACTCCTGAATGCCGCGCATTCCCGCGCGCTGCGCCAGGTCGAGGAACAGCACGAGATCAAGCACGATCGGGGCGGCCAGAATGGAATCGCGGCAGAGGAAGTCCACCTTGATTTGCATCGGATAGCCGAGCCATCCAAAGATGTCGATGTTATCCCAGCCCTCTTTGTTGTCACCGCGCGGCGGGTAGTAATTGATGCGCACCTTGTGGCACATCTTGCCATAGAGCTGCGGGTATAACTGCGGCTGGAGGATATATTCAAGAACGCTGAGCTTGGACTCTTCCTTGGTCTTGAAGGAGCCGGGGTCCTCCAGAACTTCACCGTCACGGTTGCCGAGAATGTTGGTGGAGAACCAGCCTTCTAGCCCCAGCATGCGTGCCTTGAAGCCCGGCGCGAGAATGGTTTTCATCAATGTCTGACCAGTCTTGAAATCCTTTCCGCAGATGGCTACGTTATTGTCGTGCGCGAGCTTCTGAATCGCAGGGATGTCCACGGTCAGGTTGGGGGCGCCGTTAGCGAAAGGCACGCCGCTGGTCACGGAGGCCCAGGCGTACAGCATCGATGGCGCGATCATTGGGTGATTGGACTTCATCGCCTCGATGAATTTTTCCGGCGTAGAGTGCACGTCTTCGGGCTTGACGAAGGATTCCGTCGAACCGCACCAACAAGTCACCAGCCGCGAAGCGCGCGAAGTCTTGCGGAAGTTGGCGATGTCTTCCTTGATCTGCAGCGCCAGCTCGTACTTGTTCTTGCCTTTCTTGATGTTGGGCCCGTCGATCAGCTTCACGAAATCGTGGTCGAACGCCGCCTTCATCGGCTTGATGGTGGAAAGAAAAGACTTCACCTTTTCCAAGTCCTGCGGATTCAGGACACCTGCATTCGCCGCAGACTGGTAAGCGTTGTCCTTGAAAATATCCCAGCCGCCAAAGGTTAGATCCTTTAGTTCCGCAAGAGGGACGAAATTCTTGATAAGCGGCGACCGTGCGTCCGTGCGCTTACCCAGCCGAAGGGTGCCCATCTGCGTGAGCGATCCCACGGGCTGCGACTTGCCTTTGCGGACGAGCTCGACTCCGGCCATGAAGGTCGTGCTGACAGCGCCCATGCCCGGAAGCAGGACTCCCAGTTTTCCCTTGGCGGGCGCGATTTTGGAAGGCTTTTCCATGCCGCTCCTTATTATTGAACGATCACCATGCAATCCTCGGAAAAAAATGAACTTAGAACAAGAATTGCCGCACGGAACCGTGCCGCGTCCGCAAACAAACCAGTAATGATGAGGGAAGACCTCCGGATTTGCAAATCAGCGCGGTAGAAATCGCAGCGTTACCGTCATTGAACCGCAGGTCCGCTCCGCAAATAAGCCATGGGGCTGGTGTAGACATTCAGGACAATCGCGTCTCGATTAGGGATTACCAGAAGCCGCCACCAGAGTTAAAGTGAGAGAAGTGATGGAAGAGGGCTTGCGCCCTGAAGGAGTCTCGAATGAAGTTCACAAATCGACACGGGGTACTCGTCGTCGCGATGATGGCCATCGCCATTGGCGCCACCCTTTTTAGCGCCGGCCTGGCTGCCCAGGAGGAAGGCTGGCAGATCACGCGCGCTGACTATGGTTTCAAGAATCAGCGCAATGAAGTCACCGATATTGTCAAAGACCTCATTGGACGCGGCGGCGTAAATGGCAGAGTCGCGGTGAACAACCAAACCATGGGCGGGGATCCAGCCATTGGGAAAGGCAAGTCACTCCACATCCTCGCAAGAAATCGCAGGAATGAGGAACGCGAATTCAACTACAACGAGGGCGGCTTCGTTGAAGTCCGCGTGTTCAATGTTCGCCGCGATGATCGGGACGACCGCCCCGCAAATTACAGCGGCCGCGATCATGATGATAGGGACGACCACGCCGCGAATTACGGCAACCGCGATCATGATGAATGGAATGGCCTCACGATCATCCGCGGTTATTACGGCGTACAGGGAAGGACCTTGAACGTGACGGATGTCCTGCAGAACAGAATTCGCGACGGGATGCTGAGTTTCGTGGTGACCAATAGCGCTTTGGGCGGAGATCCAGCTATAGGCGCGGGCAAAACGCTAATCGTTGTTTATCGCCATCAAGGCAAGGAAAGCGCCACCGCGGTGCGCGAAGGGAACACCCTGACGATTCCCTAGTGTGGCGGCCGCGCCAAAGCACTCGTCCGAGCACTTGCGCAGCGCGTAGCTGAACGGCGATCAATACTGCTAGCTCTGTGCTTTGATGTTTTGGCGCTGGGCGCCCAAATAGTCGAGCTGTACGTTGAAAGCGAACGGAAGGTGGAGCCGTCAGAGCCGCTTTGGATAGCGGCGCAGTTCCAAGATCAGATAGGCAACCACGGCAAGATTGATCACCAGGGCGACGCCTTTGCCAATGCCGAAGTGTTTGACGAGTTCATAGACTTCGAGCGGGAGCAAAGAAGCAGTCGTAACGATGGTGAGATATTCAGCCCAGCGCTTGCCCAGTGCCAGGCCAACGCCTTCGGCGAGAAAAATGGCTGAATAAATAAACGTGCCTACGCTGAGTTCTTTCAATCGGCGGTCGTCCACAATCGACAACTTGGCGAGAAGCAGCTGAATGTAGCGACTGTGGGGATCAACCTGGAAAATGTTGATCCAGTGCTCGACCACCGCCGCGACGTCCTTGTGAAGAAGTTTAAGCGCGCCGATTCCCAGCGCCAGCAGTGCCAGGCCTTTTAAGAGTTTGAAGGCGGCGATGAGACGCAAGCCACGGCCGTGGGATCGTCTTTTAGCCATTTTTTCCGCTCACGATTGTATATCAAGAAGCAGGCACACCCCTGCTGCGGGCGGCGAACGCGGTACTTCGTTTTGGGCTAGGTGAACGGGCGACCTCACGACCCGCGCGTTAGGCGCGGATGGCTAGCGCCATTTCTTCAACCGCGGCCAAATATCGGCCAAGGTCCCGAATCTTGCGCCACGGCAAATGAACACCGGGATCTCGCGCTCCATTGCGTAGGGGTTGTCGGTAGACTTGCCCACGTATTCGACGTGTTCGAAATAGCCCTCCAGTGTTTTTCTGGAATCGTCGAGCACGATCAGACAATTCCCCGAATAGCCGCGCGGTCCCCACAGAAAATAGGTTTGATGACCGCTGAGGGCTGGAGGCAACCCGTAGCGGCGTCCCAAGAAGTCGATGGCGCCCGCCTGCCCGTAGTTTTGCGCCAAGATGCCGCAGCCCGGCCGTTCTTCGGGAGATAGCCGACGGTAGGCTTCATTCACAGTAGCGACCATCTCGTCCCATCCGAATTCATCGGCAAAGTGCTGCGGGAGGATTGCGCGCATGTGGCTGTGCTCGCTGCGAGGCACTTTGAAAGGTAGGTGATCCATGTAGGAAATGAATTGATCAACGGGGAGCACGGGCATGACCACGGGGGCAAGCCAGGCTCCTCCGGCGAGAACTAGCACCACGAGCGCGGGCTTCAGCCAGACTTGACGCGACCGTGCGGTGTAACTCTCGATCACCACCGCTCCGGCCGCCAGGTAGGCCGGATAGATTGGCCCAAGATAGTAGTTCTTTCCCTTGAGTACGACGAACACGGTGAAGGAGACTAGATAACACCAGCCGAGAAACCGGTAAGGCTTCAGCCGGACGGAGAAGAGAAAGGCCAGCACACCAGCGATCCACATGGGTGCCAAGAGCGGGTGAATGATTAGAATCTGCTGGGCGAAGTACGCCGTGGGTGAAAGTACCACGTCGCGGCCGTCGGCCTTGATATTGTGCATTAGTTGCACAAAGGGCCAGTGATTCTGGACATTCCATAGAAAGTTTGGAAGAAAAACCAGAAAGGCGATGGCTCCACCGAGCCAGATCCACTTCCCGGTAAGGACGCGGCGGTGCTCTGTCAGCAACAGTCCAACCACGATGCCGAAGCCGAGCACGGCAACCGAGTATTTTTCTTCGAGAGCAACACCGGCGACGACGCCAAACCACAGCCAGTAGCGCGGGTCGTCGCGCTTGATCGCCAGGAGTCCGAAATAAACGCAGCCCATCCACAACAGCGGCTCGAGGCAATTGGTGGTCATGACGCTGCCGTCGTTGAGATAGATGGGTACAGCGATGAACGCCAAAGCGGAGAGCACAATGGCGAACCGCCGGCCACCGATTTCTCGCGTGATCATAGCCGTCAAAATGACCGCAGCCGAGGTTGCCAGCGCCGGAACAATCCGAATACTGCGAAGCGAGTCACCCAGCAAGAGCCGGGAGATCTTGATGAGGAACGGTACCACCGGAGGTTGATCCACATAGCCCCAGGCCAGATGGTCCCCACAAGCCAGGTAATCGAATTCGTCGCGGAAGTAACCATACTGATCGTTGAAATAGAGGTGCAACAGGAAGTTCAGGAAGGCGAGAATCAGGACGATGGGCATGCCATCCGCAAGAAGGGATTGTCTTGCATGGTTGAGCACCGGTGCTTGATCAGCGGTGATTTTCATTTGGGTGTCTCTAGATACGGAGGAGCGCTCAACACGTTGCGCTCTTCCGATTCCTTCAAGGCAGAGTGAAGGCAATTACGTAGTCGCCTTGCTTCGTGCCGAGTTTGCCGTGGCCGCCTGCAGCGATAACCAGGTATTGCTTGCCATTGACCGTGTAGGTCATGGGAGTGGCCTGGCCGCCAGCGGGAAGCTCGTACTCCCAGAGCTGTTTGCCAGTTTCGGAGTCGAAAGCGCGTAGATAGTTGTCCATGGCAGCGGCACTGAAAACGAGGCCGCCCGCACTCGCGATGGGCCCGCCGAGAGTGATGGTTCCCGTGTGCATACCCGGAATCCAGCTTCCCAGCGGGACATCCCAGGCTTTTACTCCCGAAAACAGATCGACTGCGGCGATTGTGCCCCAGGGCGGTGCGTTGCACGGAAGTCCGCTCGGCGAAAGAAGCGGCGAGCGAAATATGCCGTAAGGTGCGCCGACCTGGCGCGCAAATTCTCCGCGGAGCCGGTCGGAATCACTTGCGCTCTTGCGGGCGTCGTCGTACTCAGCGCGGGGAATGAGTTTCACGAACATGGGAAGGCGGTTGGTGTCCATGAAAAGCAGATGGTGCTGAGGATCGTACGCGGCGCTTCCCCAGTTCACACCACCGACATTGCTGGGGAAAACGAGCGTGCCTTGAAGACTCGGAGGGGTGAAGATTCCTTCGGAACGAGCCGCCTTGATCTTGTCGGCGCACCACTGGCGCTCCTCCGGTTTTATGCCCCAGGCGTCTTCCGGCCTCAGTTTTTCCGGAACCACAGAAATGGCGGACTCCGGTTGCGTCGGCCAGGATTCTTCACCGGGGATATCGCTCTTGAGCACCGGGCGTTCCTCTACGGGGAGGAGCGGAGCACCAGTAAGGCGATTGAGGACGAATACGCGGCCCATTTTTGTAGTGATGGCGATGGCGGGCGTACCGTCCTTCCACGCGAAAAGCGTGGGTTGCGATGCAACGTCGTAATCCCACAGATCGTGATGAACCACCTGGAAGCCCCACACAAATTCGCCCGTGCTGGCGCGGAGAGCCACAACGGAGTTGGCCCATTGGTTGTCACCCTTGCGGATGCCGCCGTAATAATCGGGGCTGGCGCTGCCGGTCGGGATGAAAACCAAATCGCGCCCGGCATCCACCGAGATAGTGGACCAAGCGTTTCCCGCGCCAGTGCGCGGCGTGGTCTGGTAGGCCCAGGAGGCAATGGGATCCCAGGTCCAGCGGAGAGTGCCCGTGCGAACGTCGAAGGCGCGAACCATGCCGCGCTCCACCGTGACCGCGCGATTGTCGCCCATCGAGGAGCCGGTGATGACCAGGTCTTTGAAGATGGCGGGAGCGGAGGTGACTTGATAGTCGCCTGGGTCGCGCAGTCTAACGCCGCTCGTGAGGTCCACCTCTCCATCCGATCCGAAGTCGGAACATGGCTTTCCGGTGGCTCCGTCCAAAGCGATCAGTCGTGCGTCGAGGGTGCCGATGAAGATCCGCAGCGCGCACGGCTGGCCGGCTTTGCCGCGCGGAGCTCGCCAGGCAGATACACCGCGCGACGTCACCTCTGAAGCGCCATAGGGGAGCTCAAGCTGGGGGTCAAATTCCCAAAGCTTCGCGCCGGTCTCCGGATTCAATGCGATCACGTGATCGTACGGAGTGCTCAGGAAGAGCTTTCCACCAACAAGGATGGGAGTAGCCTCAAACGCAGCTTTCTTGTCGAGTTCCGGGTCATGGGGCAGCGCACCGCTGCGATAGGTCCATGCGGGCTTGAGTTGCCCCACGTTCCGGCGGTCAATTTGCGAAGCCGGGGAGTAGCGCGTGCCGCCTCCCTCGTTGCCATAGTTAGGCCAACCGGCATATGGCTTGCCCTGTGCGCCTGCGCGTGAGATTAAGCCCAGGACTAGGAGTGTGCAGCAGAGACCGCCAGCGGTGTGGTAGTAGAATCGGTTTGTCATAGCTTGAGGGATACCCCATGAAGCCGGAAGGAAGCAATGGAGTTGGGATGAGCGGGCCTGGCTGCAGGACGAGCGGGATGTGCCAACATGTCAGTTTGACATCAGTTTGACCACAGGATTGACGGACGCATAAATAAAGTAGTTCCGGTCATCGTGGCATCAAGCTGTTCAGACACGGCGCGGCTAAGACCCGCGGGCGTCAGGGAAGTTTGAGGATCTCGGGCCGCTGCGAAACGTAACGGCGCGACCATCGGAGCTCGGTGTTGTCGTGCAGCACGACTTTGTATTCTCCGTGGAACCACGGAAGTAGTTCTCGCACCGCCTCCAGCCGCACTAGCGTTCCCCGGTTGATGCGCACGAACAGCTTCGGATCCAGAGTGCTTTGCAACGCGTCGAGGGTACTGCGCAGCGTGTGCGTTTTCTTGCCACAGTGCAGCAACACATAATTTCGATCGGCTTCGATCCAGGAGATGTTCATAACCGGGACGAAGATGGCCCGTGAATCTTCCTGGATGAGCAGCCGATCGGGCAGGGATCTTTCGCGCTGCCACTGCTCCAGCATAGCCCCCAGGCGAGACGCGGATCCGTCCGCCGATTGCGCGTATTGGACTCTGGCCCGGCAGAGAGCTTCGCGAAACCGCTCTTCGCTGACGGGCTTGAGCAGATAGTCGAAAGCGTGAACCTCGAAGGCGCGAAGCGCAAACCGATCGTGCGCCGTGACAAAGATGACTTGCGGCAAAGGAATCTTGGCGGCGTTGAGTGATCGGATCACGCCAAAGCCGTCTAACTCCGGCATCTGCACATCGAGGAACACCAGATCGGGACGATGCTGCTTGATTGCGACAATGGCCGCCTCGCCATTATCGGCCTCGCCGGCAATCTCAACGGCGGACTCTTCGCGGAGCAGGCGAAGAATCTTGCGTCGCGCCGGCGCTTCGTCGTCAACGATCAAGACGCGGAGTTGCGACGGCGAACTCATTCGGAGTCTTGGGGAATGTGCGCTGAAGTGTGCAGGGGAACGCTCAGCGTCACCTGTGCGCCTCCGCTGCCCCGGTTGGAGATCGAGAATTGCTGACGGTCGCCATAGAGATGCGCCAGGCGGTCGCGAATATTCGAAAGCCCTAGCCCTCGGCCGAACACCCCCGAAGGATCGATTTCCCCGAAACCGGAGCCGCTGTCAGAGACCTGCAGGATCAGGCTGCCGTTTTCGCGATGAGCGGCGATGAACAGATCCATCGCGCTGCTCCCGGATTTCATTCCATGCCGAAGCGAATTCTCCAGCAGCGGCTGCAAGATGAGTTGCGGCACAAGCGAACTATTCAAGGACGGATCGATGGAATAGGTGACGCACAACTTGTCTTCGAATCGCTTTTGCATCAGGTCGAGATAAAGCCGCGTGATTTCCAGTTCTTCGCCAAGGGGTATCTCATGCGCGCGCGAAGCCTGCAGCGTGAGTCGCAGCAGGTCGCTGAGCTGGGCGATCATGGCATCCGCCAGCCGTACGTCCTCGTACATCACCGAAGAAATCGTGTTCAGGGTGTTGAAAAGAAAGTGTGGCTGGAGCTGCAGGCGCAGATTTTCCAATTGTGCCTGCACCAGCTTGGTCTGGAGTTCAGCGGCGGCAAGTTGCTGCGCCTGAGCGATCCGCAAGCGTTGGTAAAAAGAATACAGACCCACGATGACGGTGAAGCCGATAAGGTCGTTCGAAAACTCCATGGGATAGCGGTAAGTCATGATGCCGTAGTCGTATGGACCGAGACCCATGAGAGGCGCGAGGAAGTGGCGGCTGATGGCCATCATCGTGGTGTGGGCCGAGGAAAAAAGAACCGCTGCGGCGAGATGGAACAGACCCAGCCGCAGCCAGCCTTTGCGCTCATAGAGGTAGATTCTGGCGAAGCGAAAGATGAGAGGGAGAAGGAGAAAAACGGAGTAAACACCCGTGCCTTCCTCCAAAACCCGCATGTAGAAAGTGCCGGGGTGCTGCCGGGTAAGATCATCGAGATATCGGTAGCCCGTCAGAAGCACTGCGATGAGCGTGTACAGGAGAAAGAGAATCATCCCAGCACGTGCGCGCCGTGGAGATGTTGGACGCACTGAATTTTCCTGGCTGTCGGCGCCGTGCATATCGAGGAAGTGATTATGCGTTACCAAGGGCACCCGCGGGAAGGGTTCCTCTAGGGTGAGTGTCGATCGGAACCTGGTAACTAACTCTCGGTAACTGGACAAGAATCAGTGGCGACGGCCGTTAAGGAAATCGATGGAACTAATAAACGTGACCGCGACCAGAACGATCAGGGCGGCCAGAAGAACGAAAACGATCACGGGAGGCTCCTGAGGACTTAGCGGAGGGAATTGCAAGCGGGACGCCAAAAATACGTCATTTGTTTTCAAGGGGTTACAATGGCGAGTGTGAAGAGAAGTAGTCAAAAACGGAACGCTTGTGGGTGTCGGTTGACAGCAATCAGTACTGGAACTTGTTAAGGCCAAGCGATTCTCGGAAAGGCTTAGCTCTTGCTCAGCCGGATCGAACCGTCACCGGTGTGGATGGTCAGGGGCTGGCCGCCGCCGTTCATCTTGCCGTGAATCTGAGAGTTGCTGAAAGTCCCTTCCACGGTGACGGGAATGCCCAGGCTGATGTGGCCGTCCCCGGTGCTGGCGTCAATATTGGTCTGGAAATCGGACGGGAGCACGAGGTCAACGCTGCCATCACCCGTGCGAATCGTC
>Ga0209161_10000357_pt1 | contig 36840 bp, 26 predicted proteins | sample GraSoiAngelo_155_FD_186169 | JGI IMG/M metagenome (GOLD analysis project Ga0209161, IMG submission 186169) | Grasslands soil microbial communities from the Angelo Coastal Reserve, California, USA - 14_1009_13_30cm (SPAdes) (version 2) | ecosystem: Environmental > Terrestrial > Soil > Grasslands... | reverse complement strand
CCGCTCCGATGGCGCTCTCATCGCAGATCCCCATTCGCGTGGGCCAAGTCGTCACCGGCCGGCTCACACATACCGATCAGAAGTTCTCCGACGGCTCGCGCTACAAGATGTACGCGTTCGTCGGCAACAAAGGAGATACTGTCGCGGTGGACCTCACGTCGGACGACTTCGACGCGAACCTCCTAATCGCCGACGCGTCCGGCAATTCGCTGGCGCGCAACGACGACGGCGGCGAGAACTGCAATGCGCGCCTGACGTTCGTGCCGCCGGCGACCGGGAACTACCGGGTCTACGCGAACTCGAGCTCGCAGGCGGAGATCGGCGAGTTCAAGCTCACCCTGGCGCGCGGCAAGGCGCGCCTCCCGGCCGATAGCGTGTGCAAGGGTTTTGGACCGGTGGCGGGAATGATCGAAGTCGGGCAGACGATCACCGGCAACCTCACGGCGGACGATCCCGAGTTCCGCAGCGATTCGACGTATTTCGAGCGGTGGGTGCTGCCCGTCAAACCGAACCAGGCGTTCACGGCCGATCTCCAATCCGAGGATTTCGACGCGTACCTGTGGCTCACCCGCGGGCACGGCGACAAGATCGTCGCCAACGATGACGGTGGGGGCGGCTGCAATGCGCGCCTCGTCTACACGCCGCAGGACGACCACCCGCTGCGCCTGATCGTGAACACCGCCCGCCCCCCGCATTCGACGGGTCGCTTCACGCTGCGCGTGACGGAAGGCGAGTCGACCATCGAGACCAAGGGCAACTGTCGCTTCCGTAGCGTGGCGAGCAACACCCAGACCATGCAGCAGGCGAGCAACGTGACGACGCAGGCGAGCGGCCAGTCCGCGTCCGTCCAGGCGATCCGCGTGGGCGAGACGGTCAACGGCACGCTCTCGAGCAGCGATTCGCTCTATCCCGACAACACCTACTTCAAGTTCTATCAGTTCGCCGCCCCGACCGGACCGGTGACGATCGACCTGGCCTCCGACGACTTCGATCCGGTGTTGATCGTTCGCGGCGACGATCTCGACAACTCCATCATCAACGACGACGGCGGTCCGGGCTGCGCCGCGCGCGTGTCGCGCACGTTCCCGAGCCGGGGCCCCTACCGGATCCTGGTGAACACGACGTCGACGCCGCAGCGGCAAACCGGCCGGTTCTCGTTGTCCATCACGCAGGGATCGAGCCCGATGCGCGATGACGACAATGCCAACTGCGGCCAGCGGGCGGGGGGCGCCCCCGGCGCCGCGGGCGGCAATGAGCACTCGATCCAAGTCGGCCAGACACAGCAGGGCCAGCTCACCCGCAACGACGTGCTGCTCACCAGCGACAGCACCTACGCGCAGCCGTGGACGATTCAGGGCCGCGCCGGCCAGACGATTACCATCGATCTCGAGTCCGACGCGTTCGATTCGTATCTGTTCCTGCGCGGGCCCGGCATCTCGGGCGGCCGCGACTTCCAGGACGACGACTCGGGCGGCAACTGCCATGCCCGGCTCACGGCGACGTTCCCGCAGAGCGGCGAGTACGAGATTGTGGTGAACACCGCCGATCATTACGCGACGGGCGCCTTCTCGCTCAGCGTCACCACCGGTTCCAAACCGAAGTCGGTCGCGCGCTGCACTCGTAGCCACTAGTGCCCCACCCCCCGCCGGTTCGTGTCGCCGTGCTCGTGTCGGGCGGCGGCACGAACCTGCAGGCGCTCCTCGATGCCCTGCACGATTCCCCGCTGGCGCGCGTCGCGCGCGTGATCTCCAGCCGCGCCGACGCGGGCGCGCTCGAGCGGGCGCGCCGCGCCTCCGTCCCCACCGCCGTGCTGCGGGATCCCGGCGACCCGGCCGAGCTGCTCGCGGCGCTGGGGGATGCGCAGCTCGTCGTGCTGGCGGGATATGTGAAGCTCGTCCCGGCGGCGGTGGTCTCCCGGTTTCGCGGCCGGATGATCAACATCCACCCCGCCCTGTTGCCCGAGTTCGGGGGACCGGGGATGTACGGGCAACATGTGCACGACGCGGTGCTCGCGAGCGGCGCCACCGAGTCGGGCGCCACGGTGCATTTCGCGGACGAGGAGTTCGATCGTGGAAAAATCATTGCGCAGGAGCGCGTGCCCGTGAGGCCGGGAGATACGCCCGATTCGCTTGCCGCCCGGGTTCTGGAGGCGGAGCATCGACTGCTGCCGCGTGTGGTTTTGGATCTTGCGAAGAGGATTGGATGATCGCCCTATGAGAGCCTTGCTGTCAGTTTCAGACAAGCGCGGAATCGTCGAATTCGCGCGGGAGCTGGTCGGGCTTCGCTGGGAAATTGTCTCGACCGGCGGGACGGCAGAGGCTCTCAGGCGTGAACAGGTCCCGGTGATTGGCGTTGAGGACGTCACGGGGTTCCCCGAGATGATGGACGGTCGCGTGAAGACGCTGCACCCGAAGATCCACGGCGGGCTGCTGGCGCGGCGCGACAATGCCCACGACCTCGCGGCGCTGCAGCAGCACGGCATCACGCCGATCGACCTCATCGCCGTCAATCTGTATCCCTTTCGCGAGACCGTCGCCAAACCGGCGACCACCTTCGCCCAGGCGATCGAGCAGATCGATATCGGCGGCCCCTCGATGCTCCGCTCGGCCGCGAAAAACCACGCGGCGGTGATCGTTATTGTGGACCCTGATGACTACTCGTCTATCATCAAACGTCTGAAGAACGGCGGCGTGGCGGCGAACGAGCGGCAGGCGCTCGCCGCCAAGGTGTTCGCGCACACCGCCGCCTACGACAGCGCGATCCTGGCCTACCTGTCGCGGTCGCAGGAATCGCTGCCGCCGAGACTCAGCCTGGTCCTCGAGCGGCAGCAGGCGCTTCGTTACGGCGAGAATCCGCATCAGCGCGCCGCGCTGTACGTGACGAACGAACCCGGCATCGGCGACATGCAGCAGCTCCACGGCAAGGAACTGTCGTTCAATAACCTGCTCGACGTCGATGCGGCCGTCATGGCGATCGCGCCGTGGCAGACCAAGGACGCGCGCGCCGCCTGCGTCATCATCAAGCACACCACGCCGTGCGGCATCGCACTCGGCCGCAACGCCGCCGACGCCTTCGCGCGCGCGCTGGCGACCGATCGGACCTCCGCGTTCGGGTCGGTGATCGCGTTCAACACGGTGGTCGACCGCGCGGCCGCCGAAGCGATGCGGGAGTTGTTCGTGGAAGTCGTGGTTGCGCCGCGGATCGACGCTGACGCCATCGCCGTCTTCAAGGAAAAGAAGAACCTGCGTGTGGTGGAGCTCCCCCCCACCGACGACCAGCCGACGCTCGACTACAAGCGGGTGCGGGGCGGATTCCTGGTCCAGGACCGCTTCCGCTACAGCGGCGTCGCGGACGAGTCCAAGTGGCAGATGGCCACCACCCGCCGTCCCACGGATGCGCAATGGAACGACCTGCGCTTCGCGTGGGCGGCGGTCGGATCGATCAAGTCCAACGCGATTATCCTCGTCAAGGATGAAGCGGCCATTGGGATAGGCGCCGGGCAGATGAGCCGGGTGGACTCGTCGTTCCTGGCCGTCCACAAGGCGCGCCAACAGGGGCACGATCCTCGCGGTGCGGTGTTAGCTAGCGATGCCTTCTTCCCCTTCCGGGACGGCGTGGATGAAGCCGCCGCCGCCGGGGTCGCCGCTATTATCCAGCCCGGTGGGTCCGTGCGGGACGCCGAGGTCATTGCGGCGGCGGACGAGCACGACCTTTCCATGATCCTGACCGGTATGCGGCAGTTCCGTCACTAGATTATTGGGCCTATGACGACCACGTATCCCAATCGCGCCGCAGCCACGCCACGGCAAGCCGACTACCCCGTCAGCACGCCGTCAACCGCCGTTAAACCACCCTACCTGATGGCTGGGTGTGTTTCCCTCGGCGCATTGATCCTCTACGTCCTCACACTCGCCCCGACGACCCAGTTCTGGGACACATCGGAGTACATCGCCGCCGCGTACACACTCGGCATTCCCCATCCGCCGGGGAATCCGCTGTTTGTGCTGATCGCACACGTGTTCGGATTGCTGCCGTTCGCGCCAGGGTACGCGGCGCGCATCAATCTCTTCGCGGCCGTCACGAGCGCGGTCTCCGCCGGCTGCTGGTTCCTCGTCGCCGAGCGCTGGCTGCGATCGTTCGTTCCCGCCCTGTGGCCCAGGCGCCTTGCCGCGCTCGCCGGCGCGTTCGTCTCCGCCACCGCGTTCACGGTGTGGAACCAATCGGTCGTCAATGAAAAGGTTTACACGCTCAGCCTGCTGTCCATCGCGCTGATTCTGTGGCTGATCGTCCGCTGGGACGATCAGCCGGCCGGCGAAGCGCACGATCACCACCTGCTGCTGATCATTTATCTCCTCGCGCTCACCGCCACGAATCACATGATGGGCGTGCTGGTCGGCCCCGTGGTGATGATCCTGCTGTATCCGCCACTCAAGAAGAACCGGCCGGTGTCGGATGGGGAGCGCAGCGTCGAGTGGTCGCAGTTCTTGGTGTTCACCACGGTCTGGGGCCTGCTGCTGTCACTCGGCCTCGAGGGCTGGGGGCCCATTGCCGTCGCCGGGGTGTTGTTCGTCGCCGCCCTCGTCTACGCCATCCTCGCCGGCAACGTCTCGTTCGCCGTCGCCGCGCTGCTCGTGGCGATCGTCGGCGTGTCCGTCTACACGTTCCTGCCGATTCGCGCCGCGTTCCATCCGCCGATCAACGAAGGGGAGCCGACCAACTGGGAGGCGCTGTGGGCCGTGCTCACGCGCCAGCAGTACGGCAAGCCGTCCATCTTCGACAATCCGACGCAGGGACCGGGCTTCGGCAACACGGGCCATACGGCCGCGTTGTACTGGGCGCAACTCGTCAACTACGCGCAATACTTCAGCTGGCAATTCGCGCACGACTGGTCCGACCGCGTGCAGCGCGTGCTGGCGGTGCTGTTCGCGTTCCTCGGCATCTCGGGAGCGATCCGCCACTGGCGCGCGGACCGGCGCACCGCCATCGCGATGACGCTGCTCATGTTCACGTTCACGTTCGCGCTCGTCTTCTATCTCAACTTCAAGTACGGCTACTCGCTCCACCCCGGGGAGCCGCTGGCGGCGCACGAGGTGCGCCAGCGCGACTACTTCTTCCTGGTGTCGTTCGCGCTGTGGGGCATTTGGGTCGCGATGGGACTCGCGGCCGGTATCGAATGGGTGGGCGAGTGGTTCCGCGAGCGCCAGCCGAACGAGGCGCGCCGCTGGCTCTACGGCACGCCACTGCTGGCGCTGGCGTTGATCCCGCTCATCGGCAACCGGCACGCCGCCTCGCGCAAGAACGAGCGGCTGGCTCGCGATTTTGCCTACGACCTGCTGCAGTCGGTCGAGCCCTACGGAGTGCTGGTGACGGCCGGCGACAACGACACCTTCCCGCTGTGGTACGCGCAGGAGGTCGAGGGGATTCGCAAAGACGTGACGATCGTCAACCTGTCGCTGGCGAACACCGACTGGTACGTGCGCCAGCTGCAGCGCCGTCCCCTGACGGCGTTCGACTCGACCACCGCCGCGGCGGCGTATCGCGGCCGGCAGTGGCCGATGCCGACCGGCAAGCTCATGAGCTTCAGCGACCAGCAGCTGGCTGCGCTCGAGCAGTTCTACATGTTGGAATCGAAGCGCGATGTGAGGCTCGGCAGCGGCGCCGACACGATCCGCGTCACCCTCGATCCGCAGATGCTCGGCCGGCCGTACGTCGAGCGCGCCGACGTCATCGTGCTCCAGGTGATCAAGGATCAGCTCGGCAAACGGCCGATTTACTTTTCACGCACCGTCGGCCTGTACGCGGATCAATTCGGCTTCACGGGGCATCTGGAAGGCCAGGGCTTCGCGCGCGTGCTGCGGACCAAGGAGCTCGTGCCGTCCGACAGCATCAAGGCGGTGCAGTCGCTCGGCTACGTGAACCTGCCGCGCACGACGAAGCTGCTGTTCGACGTGTATCACGCGGACGAGGCGGCGCGACCCCGCCCGCTGGGGTGGCTGGACAAGCCGTCGGAAGGAATCCTGCAGCTGTACGGTCTGACGTACTATACGATGGCGCAGGAGCTCCAGGCCTCGAATAGCCCGTTCTCGGCGCGCGCGCAGCAGATCGCGCAGGCGATCTTCCGCAACACCGAGACGACGTTGCAGCCGCTGCCGGAGCGTCCGGTCCGCTAGTGCTTCGTTGAGTCCTTCCCGGCTGGCGCGGCGCCCCCGCCCCCGCCCCCGCCGGCCGGCCGTGTCGTCGCGGCGGTCGACTCCTGTCCCGTCGGCACGCCGCGGTGCCGCTCGACGACGCGCGCCATGACGGGCGCGTTCGGGAACAGCCGCTCCAGTCCGCCGACAACCACCTGGTCCCCGGCTTCCACGCCACTCTGGACCTCAGCCCAGCCGGCGGTCCGAACGCCGACCGTCACCTGGCGCTGATTGGCTTTGCCGTCCTTCACCACCCAGACGAACGTCGCGCCCTGCATCGGGAGCAGCGCGTCCTCGGGCACGACGACGGCATTGGGCCGAAGGTCGGTCGCGAGCCGCGCCTCGATGAACATCCCCGCCTGGAGCTGGTGCTCGCTGTTCGGCACGCGCGCCTTGATGAGAATCGTCCGGCCGGGCAGCGCGACCACCGGGTCCACGAACACGACCTCCCCGGAGAAATTCTTCCCCGGCAGCGCGGCAACCTGGAAGCTCACCAGTTGGCCGCGGCGCAGCTGGTCGGCGTACCGCTCCGGCACGTCGAAGGACGCGTACTGCGGATTGACCGATTGTAGCGTGATGAGCGGCGTCTGCGGCGACACGTACGTCCCGATGCTCACGAGGCGCCGGCCGACCACGCCGCCGAACGGCGCGCGCACCACGGTGCGGTCGAGCCTCGTCTTCAGCAGATCGTAGTTGGCGGCGGCGCCGCGCGATTTCGCCTCCGCCTGCTCGAGATCCGAGGCCGACGACGCCCTCTGGGCGATCAGCTGCTTGGTCCGCTCCAGCGCCTGGCGCGCGAGCTGGCGCTCCGCATCGGCCTGCGCGGCCTGCGCCTTCAGCTCGGCGTCATCTACCTTGAACAGGGGGGTGCTGTCGCCGACCAGCTGCCCTTCCCGCACCAAGATGTCGGTGATGCGGCCCGAGACTTCGGGCCGCAGCTCGATCGACTGGATCGCTTCGATTTGGCCGGTCGCGGCGATCGCGTCGACGACCGTGTCGCGGATGGCGGCAGCGACTTCGACGGGCATGGCGAAGCCGCCGGGGCCACCGGGACCTCCACCAGCCGCGGATTTGGCCTTTTTGCAGGCAGCGGGTGCCGCGAGCAGGAGCAGAACAGCAAGGGCGCGGTACGACATCACTGTGGTTCCTTATCGGTAAAGAGTCTTTTGCCCAGAATGGTCTCGAGGCCGGCGAGCGCGAGTCGCGTGCCGTAGCGCGCTGCCACATAGTCCGCCTCGGCCTGGGACAGGTTCACTTCGGCGTCGACCAGGTCGAGAATCGTCGTCGCCCCACTCTGGTAACGGGTTTGCTGAATGCGGAAGCTCTCGCGCGCAGCCGCCAAAGCCTCGGCGGACAGCCCAACGGACGTGCGCGTCGTCTCATACGCGTCGTACGCCGCGGTGACGTCGTGCTGCACGGCCCGCTGCATGTCGTCGCGGATCGCGCGAGCGACATCCCGGCTCACGCGGGCCTGCGACAGCGACAACTCGCGCCGCATGTTGTCCCACAGCGGAAACGAAATCGCGAGCGACAACTGCGTGAACTTCGCGCCTGACGGAAGGAACTTGTTGTCGAACCCCACTCCCGTCCACGACAGCGTGGCATGGGGCAGGTAGTTGCCAAGTCGCGACCGGTAGGTGGCGGCGGCGGCGCGCTCGTCCGCCGCGACGCGCCGGTACTCCGGCCCCTGCGCTGCAGCCTGGGTAATGGCATCCGCCAGCGAAACCGGCAGCGCCGGAGCGAGCGTGGAATCGAGCGGAGCGGCATCGACCGGGCCTGCCGCGCCGATGCGGCGGCCGAGCTGCAGGCGGGCGACTCGCAGCTTGGAGGCCTGTTGCAGCTGCGCGATTTGAGCTCGCGTCAGCTCCAGGCGCAGATTGAGGGAATCGGTCTGGACCGCGGCACCCGAAGACACCTTGGCCCGCGCGACCGCGAGCTGCTCCCGCGCGCGCCGCAGCCTGTCACGCGCGACCCGATCGAGCTCCGCATTGGCCAAGACGTCGTAATAGTCGGACTCGGTCAGGAATGCGGTCGTGAAGCGTTGGATGAGCTCGCCCGCGTGCGCGCTCTCGAGCGCCGCGCCCGAGCGCGACAGCTCGGCAAACTTCTGGCCGCCGAGGAACAGATCGTACGAGGCCGTGATCGACCCCTGCACCGCGTACTTCTCCGGGCGCAGCGTCCCGAAGTTGAAGAACGGCGGATTATTCCGCGTCGCCGTCGTCGCGAGTGAGATGGAGGGCAGGATGAACACGGAGAACGCGCTGCGCCGCGCCCACACGGCGTTGTCGACCTGGCCGAGCGCCGAGACGTAGTTCGGGTCGAGCTGCGCGGCGCGCTGCAGCGCCTCACGCAACGTGACCTGTGGCAGCGTGTCGATCGCGACCGCGGCCGGCGCTGCGGGTCCCTGCAGCGCGAGTAACAACGCCAGCATCAGTCGCTCCCCTCTGCCGGCACCGGCTCGCGCTGACGGACCCTGGCGCGCCCGACGAGCCACGCGATCACCGACGGCAGGACCAGGTACGCGACCGGCACGACGAACAGCGTGAGCGCCGTAGAGAAGAACACGCCGCCGACGATCGCGTAGCCCAGCGGCTTGCGCGACGCGGAGCCCGCGCCGACGCCCCAGGCGACCGGGACCGCGCCCATGATCGTCGCGACGGAGGTCATGAGAATCGGGCGCAGCCGGATCCGCCCCGCCTCGAGGACGGCGGCGACGGTGTCGAGGCCTTTCTCCCTGAGCTGGTTCGTGTACTCGACGAGCAGAATCGAGTTCTTACAGACCAGTCCGATGAGGAGAATCATCCCGATTTGGCTGTACAGGTTCATCGTCGCGCCCGACCGATGGATGATCGCCGCGAACTTCAGCGTCGCCAGCGCACCGGTGACGGCGAGCGGAACGGCCAGGAGCACCGTCCAGGGGTGCAGCAGCGATTCGAACTGCGAGGCGAGCACCATGAACACGACGATGAGCGCGATCACGAACGCAAAGTAGATGGCGCTCCCGCTCTCCTTGTACTCGCGTGATTCTCCGGCGAGCGCCGTTGTGGTCCCGGGCGGCAGGAGTTGCCTCGCGACCGCATCGATCGAATCGAGCGCTTCACCCTGCGCCAACCCCGGCAGGAGCGAAGCCGACAAGGTGAAGGCCGGCACCCGGTTGAAGTGGTTGATCTGTCGCGCGCCCACCCCTTCCTTCACGTTTGCCAGGGCGTCGAGCTGAACCAGCTGCCCGCTCTTCCCTCGCAAATAAATCCCGCGCATGTCGCTCGGCGTCGCACGATCCTTGGGATCGAGCTGCACCATCACGTAATAGAGCTTGTCGTTCCGCGTGAACGTGCTGACCCGGCGGCCGCCGAGGAACGTCTGCAGGGCGCCCGCCACGTCCCGGACGGGCACGCCCAAATCCTCAGCGCGATCGCGATCGAACGTCACCCGCAGCTCCGGCTTGTTCACAAACAAGTCGGTCTGGACGTTGGCGAGCCCCTTGATTTGGGAGACCCGACCGACGAACGGTCCCATGATGTCGCCGAGTTTCGCGAAATCCGGATTCTGCACGACGTACTGGATGGGCTGCGAGAAGCCGATCGCACCGGGCGCGTAGGGAAATGCCAGGACTCCCGAGATCCCCATGAGCTGGGGAAACAGCCCGCCGATCATCTGCTGGACGCTGGTGTGACGGTCGCCCCAATCCTTCAGGATCACGCCGATGAATGCGCTGTTCACGCCACCCGCGAATCCGCCGATGATCGTGAAGTACCCGTTCACGTCGGGCGTGCGCCCGATGATTTGTTCCACCTGGCGCACGTAGCTGTCGGTGTACGGCAGCGACGCGCCTTCCGGTCCCCGGACCACGACCAGGAAAAAGCCGCGATCGTCTTCCGGGATCAGCTCGTTTTGGAGCCGCGTCGGCGGGAAAATCAGAAACGCAAAGACGGAGACGGCGACGACCGCCAGCGTCCCGAGCAGGACGGCAACGCGGTGATCGACGGCGCGCCGCAGCAGCTGTGAATACCGTTCCGACAGCGCATTGAAGCCGCGCTCGAACAGCTCGAAGGCCTTGCCGTGTTGGTGCTGCATCCGAAGGATCTTGGCGCAGAGCATCGGTGTGAGCGTCAACGCGACGAAGCCCGAGATCACGACCGCACCCGCGACGGCGATGCCGAACTCGCTCAACAACCGGCCCGCGGTGCCCGTCAGGAACGCGAGCGGCGAGAACACCGCCACCAGCGCGATCGTGGTCGCGATGACCGCGAACCCGATTTCGTTCGTCCCGCGCACGGCTGCTTCCTCCGGCTGTTCATGCAGCTCCTCCTGGTGCCGGAAGGCGTTCTCGAGCACGATGATCGCGTCGTCCACCACGATGCCGATCGCAATCGTCAGCGCGAGCAGCGTAAAGTTGTTGATCGAGAAACCGAGGAAGTACATGATCGCAAAGGTCGCGATGATCGACGCCGGGATGGCAAGACCGGGGATGATCGTGGCCCGGACGTTTCGCAGAAAGACGAAGATGATCAGCACGACGAGGATCGCGGCGATGAGCAACGTGAGGCGCGCGTCGTTGATCGAGTGCGTCACGAACACGGAGCCGTCGTACGCGCTCTGCAGCTTCACGCCGAGCGGCAACGTCGCCTGGATGGCGGGGAGCTCCCCGCGAATGCTCCGCGCGACATTGATGAGGTTCGCCTTCGACTGCCGTACCACCCCGATGGCCACGGACGGAGAGCCGTTGTAGCGGAAGATCGAGCGGTCGTCCTCCGGGCCGAGCTCGACGCGCGCAACGTCCTTGAGCTTGATGAGCTGGCTGCCTTGGCTCGCCACGACCATTTCGCCGAATTCCTGTGGCGTCTTGAGCTCGCCCAGCGAGCGCACCGAGAACTCGCGGCGGGTGGATTCGATGCGGCCCGCCGGGATCTCGACGTTGCGCGAGACGATCGCGTTTTCGACGTCCTGGACCGTCAGACTGCGCGCCGACAACGCCTCGGGCTTCGCCCAGACGCGCATCGAGTAGCGCCGCTCACCGAAGATCTGGGCGCTGCCCACACCCGGCAGGCTTTGGAGTCGCGCCTTGACGAACCGATCCGCGATGTCGGAGAGCTGCATCAGGTCGTAATTGTCGCTGGAGAGCGCGAGCCAGAAGAATGGCTGGGCGTCGGCCGACTGTTTCGCGATCACCGGCTCGAGCACGTCCACCGGCAGGCGACCCCGCACGCGCGACACCTTGTCGCGCACGTCCTGCGCCGCGACGTCCACCGGACGGTCGAGCGTAAACTCCAGCGTGATGTTGCTGGTCTGCTCCGCGGACGCGCTGCTCAGCGTGCGCAGCCCCTGGATCGTCGACAGCTCTTCCTCGAGCACGTCGGTCACCGCCGTCTCCACCACCTGCGCGTTCGCGCCGGGGAGCACCGTCGAGACCGAAATGATCGGAGGATCGATGTCGGGCAGCTCGCGCACGGACAGCCGCGTGTAGCCGATGAACCCGAACAGCACCAGCGCGGCCGAGAACATGCTGGCGAGGACGGGACGTCGAATGGCGGTTTCGGAGAGTTTCATACGCGAGAATTCCCAGGAAAGTGAACGGGCCGGACAGTCCTGAACGTAACGGGCCGTGTAAGGTGCGAGTTCCAACGTTCGCTGCTAGTACGTCGAAACAGAACGTGGGAAATCGACATTGGTTGGTCCCGTTTTGGTTCGAATCGAGGGACCCGAAGATATACCGAAGCGCAAGAACCCCGCAAGGGGCGCTCCAAAGCTGAACAATCTTGGTAGGTTAAGGAGGAACGGCGCAAAAGGAGGGCTGGCCGAATGGCTAAGGCACCGGTCTTGAAAACCGGCGGGCGCAAGCCCTTACAGGTTCGAATCCTGTGCCCTCCGCTGACTTGACCTCCATGGCGAAAGACACGGCTGGTGGACAGCGGGAGCTGACGTTCCTGCTCGCCGGAGTCGAGCGGCGCATCTTGCTGCGCCTGGCGGCGCGCGTGCCGCGCTCGATTCGTTCCAACCACCTGACGGCCCTCGGCACGATCGCCGCCGCCGGCGCCGGTGCGGCGTACGCGCTGACCCACTACAGCCCCGCCTGGCTCTGGGTGGCGAGCCTGATGCTCGTCATCAATTGGCTGGGCGACAGCCTCGACGGCACCCTCGCGCGCGTGCGCGGCACGCAGCGTCCCAAGTACGGGTACTATGTCGATCACGTCGTGGACGCGTTTTCAACCGCCGTCATCGGCCTGGGCATCGGCCTGTCGCCGTATGTGAATCTCGGCCTCGCGCTGGGGCTCGTCGTGGTGTATCTCGCTTTGTCGATCAATGTCTACCTCGAATCGAGTGTGTTCGGCGTGTTCAAGATTTCGTACGGGCGCATCGGACCGACGGAAGTGCGCCTGTTGCTCGTCATGCTGAACACGATGCTCGCGCTTGCCGCACTCTGGGAGGTGAAGGGCCCATGGTCGATCGCACTGGTCGCCAATTGGACGCTCGCGATCCTGTTGACCGGGATGGTGGCGCTCTTTGTCGGACGATTTGCCCGCAATCTCTACCGGCTCGCCAAGCTCGAGCCGCAGCGCTTCACATGGTGGGAATAAGGCTAGCGACGCTGCTTCTCCTGGCGGCGACTCCCGCCGCCGCGCAGACCGTACGCGGGCTGCTGACGGACAGCGTGAGCCGGGCGCCCCTGGCCGGCGCGTTCCTCACCCTCATCGACGCCAACGGCGTCGAGCGTGCGCGCGCCATGACCAACGCCGCGGGCGAATTTTCCCTGACCGCTCCCGCGGCGGGTTCCTACCGCCTCCGCTCCAAGCGCATCGGCTTTCGACCGCTCGTCTCTCCGCCGCTGGCGCTGCGGGCGGGGGAAGTGACGGGATACAACGCCGTCATCGATCCGATTCCGATTTCGTTGCAGGAGCTGGTGGTCGCCGGCGAGCGCCAATGCGACATCGACGCGGGGGCCGCGGTCGCCGCCCTGTGGGACGAAATCCGCGAAGCCTTGGCGGCAGTTTCGTGGACATCGCGTGTGCCGGCTTACTGGTTCGAGACGACCGTATTCGAGCGAGACGTGAACGTTTCCGGACGTCCACGCCTCCCCGACTCAACGTTCCAGGTGGCGGGCTTTCAGAAGATTCCCTTCCGTAATTTCGCGACCGACGCGGAGCTCGACCAGCAGGGGTACGTCGTCGTCACCGACACTGGCTGGATCTATCGGGCACCCGACGCTGACGTACTGCTGAGCGACACCTTCCTCCGCACACATTGTTTCGAGGCGAAGAGCGGCCGGGGCGAGGCCGAGGGACTCATCGGCCTGCTGTTTACGTCGGCACGCGAGCGCCGAGCTCCCGATATCACCGGGACGCTCTGGGTCGATCGCACGACGTCGGAGCTCAAACGGATGGAGTTCAGTTATATCCGTTTGCCGGAGGACCTGGTGGCTGTAGGCGCCGGCGGACGCGTGGAATTCATGCGCCTGCCGAATGGCGTCTGGATCGTGCGCGACTGGTTGATTCGCATGCCGTACGCCAAGTGGAAGCAACAGGCGATGGCGATGGGCGTGCGACCCGAGGTGACCGGCTTCCATGAGAAAGGGGGGAGCGCCGATTTCATCCGAGCGCGGGACGGTACGGTCGTGTACGGCACGCCTTCCGTTCCGGTCGTGGCCGTTGCGCGACTCGGACCGATCACGCCGCCCGCACCGTCCGCGGCGCCACAAGCCGCGCCGCCCGGCCCCGCTGTCATGCCGGCAGCGCCAGCACCGAGCCCCACACCCGCGCGCCGTCGAGACCGCAACTCCAGCGTGATCGATCGCGAGGAAATCGAGGGTTCGACCGCAATCGATGCCTACGCGCTGGTCCAGGAGGCGCGCCCCACCTGGCTCCACCAGCGCGGCCAGATCAGCATCAGGGACCCGCATGCCGGCGACATCCAGGTCTATCTGGACGGCCATCCGTGGGGCGACGTGAGCCGGTTACGCGAGTTCAACACCAGCAACGTTCAGGAGCTGCATTTCCTCAATGGGGCCGAAGCGCAGATGCGCTACGGGGTGGGCCATGCGGCGGCATCATCGAGGTCGTGACGGGCGTCGGCGTGCCCAAGCCCAGCGTCGCGACCGTCCCGGCCCCCCCCCCGCCCCCAGAGCCGTCCCCGCCCCCGGCCCCGCCGCTGCCCGCGCCTCCACCACTACCGCCCGTGGACGCGAGGCGCCGGGTGGCGGGAGTCCGCAACTCCAACACCCTCACGGAGGAGGAGTTCGCCAGCTCGACGGCGCTCGATGTCTACGCGCTCGTGCAGGAGTTCCGGCCCAACTGGCTGCATACCCGCGGTCCCGTCAGCATCATGGATCCGACTGCCGGCGACCTGCGCGTCTACCTGAATGGCGTGAAGACCGGGGACGTCAGTCGGCTGCGCGAGATGCGAGTGAGCGAAGTGCGCGAGCTGCGATTCCTGAACGCCGGTGAGGCGCAAATGCGGTACGGACTCGGCAACTCGGGCGGCGTGATCGAGGTGTGGACCAAGTGAATGGCCTTGCTCGGTGAGCCTCCCCCGGGGATAATTCACTCCCCGGGAGAGGTGGCCGAGTGGCTGAAGGCGGCGGTTTGCTAAACCGTTATAGGGCCTTAAAACCTTATCGGGGGTTCGAATCCCCCCCTCTCCGTTTCTAGAACATCAACCACACGAGCACATATACGGTGTTGTTGTCCGACGCGCTCCGTCCCGAACCGTCGTAGTTGCTCGTCCCGCCGTTGAATTTCTGATACGCGACGTACTGCAGCGAGAAGCGAGTGTTGATCCACGGCATGAACTGCAGCTCGGCGATCACGCCGTTGCTGTTGGGTTTTCCAGTTGCGTTCCCCGTGACCGCCCCCGGGGCATACAGCAGCGTGTCGGCGGTGCCGCTCGTGCTGAAGACGCCGACCGTGCCGCCCCAGCGGGTGGGCGTCAGCCACGCGGCATCGGCGCGGAAGGTGTTGAGGGTGTTCTTCGCATTGGCCGCCCCGCCGCCGCCGAACGTCGCATCGAGCTTCTGCCGCTCGTGCATGTAGCTCGCGTGCACGACGAAGGTCCCCAGCCCCTTCGTGCCCGCATGCCGTTCGTACTGCAGGTCGCCGCCCACGTCGGTGAACCGATCGGTCGGACCGGTGACGCCGGTTGGATACAGACGTGCGGCGAGCCCGTACGTGCCCACCTCGAGGTACTGCGTCCCGAACGTCCGCTGGTAGGCGAACCGCCAGTACGGGACCACGCCCTTCGTGATGAGCGCCGACGAGGCATCCGGGGGATGGGCTCCCCCCTGCGGCGCCGAGCGATACACCGACAGCTCGCTGTAGACATGATCGTTCCAGAGCGCGTAGGTGCCCATGCCCGCAACGTTCTGCGCCAGGCCTCCGTCGATCAGCGGCGCGGCGGCAGGCGTCGGCGCGACGCCGGAAGATGCGAACGGAAATCCCCACACCGGCGTCGAGTTCCACACGTCCTGCACCGTCGGACTGTTGTTCACGGTGACGCCCCAGAGGACGGGCTTCGACGCGAACTTCCCGCGTTTCGCGTAGCGCAGCGAGATGTTGTCCATCCCGATTGAGCCTGCTGCCGCGTCATAGGTGATCTGGATGAACGTGCCGATCCGTGGCGAGATCGCTTCGCCGAAGAAGATGCTCAGCTGCTGCGGAAACTCGACGTTGCCGTCCTGCGTGCCAGGCTGCGCCTTCGCGGTCTGTGTGAACGATGTCTGCACCATCGTCGAGACCGGGGGAATGAGATTGATCTTGAGCGGCGACGGAGTCGGCTCCGTCGGTCCGATGGTCTGCAGTCCGGTCAGAGTGTAAGCATTGAGCTTGAACTGCCGGCCGAACGCCGTCAGCATCGGGAAGGCCGTATGACAGACGTTGCAGGCGAGACCGGTTTGCCGCGAGAAGCTCGGAATCCGATTGTTGACCGACCATTCGTACCGCAAGATCCAGTCGGGCACGCCCGCGCGGGCGACGGCCGGGAGCGACAGTCCTGCGAGGAGCAATAGCAAACGTCGTAACATCGGACCCTCTCGGAAAGGATTCCTTAACCATGGGAGGACGATTATGAAGGATTTCCGAAGACTCTATGACGGCCGTATTATTTCCCAATGACCGTGCGCGTCCGTTTCGCCCCTTCCCCCACTGGTTACCTGCACGTCGGCGGCGCCCGTACCGCGCTCTTCAACTGGCTCTTCGCCCGTAAAGAAGGCGGGAAGTTCCTACTACGCATCGAAGACACCGACAAGGCGCGTTCCACCGATGAACACACGCAGGTCATTCTCGACGGGCTCACGTGGCTTGGCCTCGACTGGGACGAGAAACCCGTCTTCCAGGGTGCTCGACTCGCCCGGCACCAGCAGGTCGCCGAGCAGCTACTCAACCAGGGAAAGGCGTACATGGAGCAGGACGCGATCCGGCTGCGCGTCCCCCCCGGCGAGTTGTCGTGGGATGACGCGGTGCACGGACGCATCAGCTTCAAGGGCGAGGATATCCGCGACTTCGTGATTCTGCGGTCGGATCGCTCCCCATTGTATAACTTCGCCGTCGTCGTCGACGACATCGACATGCACGTCACGCACGTGATCCGCGGCGACGATCACATTTCCAACACGCCCAAACAGCTCGCGGCCTATCGGGCGCTCGGCGCGGTGACCCCGATTTTTGGTCACGTGCCGATGATCCACGGACCCGACGGGAAAAAACTTTCCAAGCGACATGGCGCGACCGCTGTCGGAGACTACCAGCACCTAGGTATACTCCCAGAGGCGATGCGAAACTTTCTGGCATTGCTTGGATGGAGTCCGGGCGGCGATCGCGAGATCATGAGCAAAGAGGAGCTGCTGAGCCTCTTCTCGCTCGACGGCATTCTGAAAAAGCCGGCCGTCTTCGATACGACGAAGCTCGAGTGGATGAATGGGCAGTACCTCTCGGCACAATCCGCCGAGGAGCTGTATCCGCTCGTGCAACCCGAGCTGGCGAAGCTCGGCGTCGACGGCAACAAGGAAGCAGTCCTGAAGGCGATCGCCGTCGTGAAGACCCGCTCGCGCACCACGCTCGACGTCGCGCGGCAGGTCGCGGTGCGGCTCGACGGCAAGTTCGTCGAGCTCGACGAGAAGGCGCAGAAGGAAATCGCCAAGGACCCAACGGGGTATCACGCGTCGCTGGCGGCCAGTGTGATCGCGCTGCAGAACGCGCCCGATTGGAAGCCGGAAAGTCTCGAGCACGTGTTGCGAAATCTGGCGGAAGAGCGCAATGTGGCGGCGGGAAAGATTTTTCAGCCGATCCGCATTGCGCTAACCGGAGGAACGGTGTCGGAGCCTGTGAACGAGCTGCTGTCGGTCGTCGGCAAAGAGGCGGCGCTCCGCCGCCTCACGCACGCGTCGCTCTCATGAGGAGGCTCGGTTGCCCCAGCTTCGTCGGATCGCAGTGTGCCTGTCCTGCGCCCTCGCCGCGGTCGTTGGATTCGCTGACGTAGCCTCGTGCCAGTCCGTCCTCGAGCGGCCACCGAACTTGTCGGGCGGCTGGCTGGGCGCGCGCGGCACGCTGCAGTTCAACTTCGTGCACCGATTCGGAGTGAGCGACCCCCCGCTCCGAAAAGTCTCGAATTCGCCGACGTTCCTCCTCAGTTATCAGCTCCCACTCCCACTGCTCATCGGTTTCAATTATGCGACGTCGTCCGACGTGGCCGCCGCGTTCCCGAACGAGTGGGAGGGGTTCGCCCGCTACGGGCAGCGCGGCGTTGCGTTCCAGGCCGGCTACAACCAGGCCGCGGGGAGCGTCGACGCGGAGCTGACGGCAGCCCGCAATGTCGGGCGCCTGCGGCTGATCGCCGCCGGCAGATTGCTCTCCAACGGCTACCATAGCGATACGGCCCGGTACGCGGTCGGCGGCGGCGCGACCGTTCGGTTGAGTCGCTGGTTCGCGCTCGCCGGGGATGCCACGACGCTGATCGATCGGCGGCCCGGCGAGAAGCTCGCCTGGGGCGCGGGCCTTCAGGTCGCGATTCCCTACTCCCCACACACGCTGTCGCTGCAAGTCACGAACACGAATACCGCCACACTCCAGGGCGCGTCGCGGGGTATCGACAGAGTCCGCGGCGGGTTCGAGTTCACGATTCCGTTTACGCTGAACCGGTATTTCGGCGCGCGAGGTAAAACGGCGGCAAAGGGCGGCACGGGGAGGGCGCCAGCGAACGTGGCGAATGCCACGAAGGCGGAGATGCGCTCGATGGTGTTCGGACCGAAACGGATCGAGATACCCGCAGGTGGCACCGTTACCTGGACCAACAACGATCCGCTCGTGCACACGATTACGGCAGATGACGGCTCGTGGGATTCCGGGCCGATCGAGCCGGGCCAGACGTGGAGTCACACGTTCGCGCAGCCTGGCGAGTACGCCATCCACTGCACGCCGCATCCGTTCATGAAAGCTGTCGTCGTGGTGAGGCAGCCATGAAACGGCTCATGGTGGTAGTGGGCGCCGTCGGCTGCGCAATCGCCCTCGCCTGCTTCTCGGAGCGCGGCTCGGGACCAACCGTCGGGGGCGCGGCGGAGTGCCGCGTGCCCGTGACCGTCATCGACTCGCTACAATACGTCGTCGCGATCCGCAATTTTGCGTTCCATCCGGATTCGCTCGCCGTCCCCAGAGGCGCCACGGTCACCTGGGTGAACTGTGAGGATGTCGGGCAGGAGCCGCACACCACGACGTCCGACAACGCGGTGTGGGATTCTCCGCAGCTCAGTCCGGGCAACCGTTTCTCGCACACATTTCCCACGGCGGGCGGATTTCCGTATCACTGCACCCCGCATCCCTTCATGACCGGGAAGGTCGTCGTTCAGTAAACCTTCAGCCGTCGAGAGGAGGCCGTGGTTCGTACCGAAGCTTTGTGCAGTTTCACCTGTGATAAACTGCGTAAGGAGAGACTGATATGCGTCTATCGCAAGCATTCGCATTCTTCCCAGCCGTCGCGCTGGTCGGCCTGGCGTGCAGCGACAACGGGGTGACGATTCCCACGGACCTGGAGGTCTACACCGCCACCTTGAACGGCGCCAACGAGGCGCCGACGCCGGTCACCACGACGGCAACCGGGCACGCGACCGTCACCATTCTTGGCAACGTGGTGACGTGGAAAGTCGTGATTGACGCGGCGATCGACAGTATCATCGCGGGGCATATTCACCGGCGGGCGGCTGATTCGGTGGCGGGCAACGTGCAGGTGAACTTCGCCCCTGCTGCGACGGGCGTCGGCTTCACCGGGACGGCAACGCAGGGATCCGCCGTTCCAGTCGATTCAATCCTGGCGATTATCCGCGCCGGTCGTTCGTATGTGAACATTCACACGAAGAAAAACCCCGGCGGCGAAATTCGCGGGACGTTGGTGAAGCTGTAAGCCGCAGCAATCGCGGGTAGGGGCGCAGCACGCTGCGCCCCTACACGCTAAAAGCGCACGATCCTTCCCGACTTCATCACGAAGCTCACGTGCCGCAGCGCCGTGATGTCGCGGAGCGGATCACCGTCCACGGCGATGATATCCGCCTCGAGCCCCGGCGCGATCGCGCCGATCCGAGCCGCCAGCCCCATCGCCTCGGCATTGAGCGACATCGCCGCCATGATCGCGTGCATCGGCGCCTCGGCCGCCTTCTCCACCCGACAAATCAAGTCCTCGGCGTTGTGGCCGTCCGCACCCGCGACCGCATCGGTGCCGTAGACCACCTTCAGCCCCGGCGTCGCCAGCGCCAGGCGAATGTCCGCCGCCGCGAGCGGCAGGGCGCGCTCCATCGCGGCGAAGCCGGAGTCGGTGTAGTTGCCGATTCCCAGGTACCGGGCGCGGTTGTCGAGATAGTTCCGGAACACGAGCGCGCACTGCGGATCGAAGTACGTCCCGCGCTGCGCCATCAGCGTGAGTACCTCCTGCGTCACGAAGATGCCGTGCTCGACCTGCGTGCAACCCGCGAGTGTCGCGGCGCGCACGGCCGCGGCGCTGTGCGCGTGCACCAGCGTGCGCAAGCCGAGTGATTTGGCTTCGCCGCACACCGCAACGAGCTGCGAGTCGGACATCGTCTGCTGACCACCCTCTCGGATGCTCGCCGAGGCGAAGATCTTGATCAGATCAGCGCCCTGGGCTCTGCGCTGGCGCACCAGCGCGCGGAGCGAATCGGGGCCGACCCGGGGATCGGCGAGCGGCTCCAATGAGGTCAAGATTCGCGGGCCCGGCAGCCCTTGTGTCGCGATCCAGTCGCGCAGGTCCGCGTCGCTCCGCGATCCCACGCTCTGTATCGTCGTAAATCCCGCCAGGAGGGTCGCGTACGCGTTGGCCGCCGCCGCGAGCATCGACTGAGCGGGCGTGTCGCCGTCGGCGGACGTGTGGAGGCGATTCTGCCGGTTGAAGTACCACACGGGATGGGTATGGGCGTCGATCAGTCCCGGCAGGACGGTGCGGTCGCCCAGGTCTACGACCCGTGCCCCCGCCGGCAGCGCTCCGCGTGGGGCGATGCGCGCGATGCGGCTGCCCACGACGAGGATGTCCACGTTGTGTTGCACGCCGCCGCGGCCGTCGAGCACGGTCGCGGCGCGGAGAATAGTGCGGGCGCTCGTCGTATCCTGGGGCGAGAACAGCCCGGCCAAAGTCACGAGCATCAGGACCATTAGTTCGCTCCTGCTGCGGCCCTCGTGAACTGCGTCGCCGGCCGCCGCCCCAAGCGGTACAACAGCAGCGCCGTGCGCTCCGTCTGCATCGGGAGGGTCTTGAGATCCACGCGCTCGCCCGGCGCGTGCGACCCGCTCCCCAGGGCCCCGAGTCCGTCGAGCCCGTCGATCAGTGGCGCGACGAAGGAAATGTCGCCGGCGCCCCGACGCCCGGGATCGAGCGCGGCCACGGGACCGTAGCCCAGCGCCCGGCTGGCGGAGTCGTAGACCGCAAGCAGACGGCCGTTGCCCGGTGTGGGCGACATGGCCGGATACTCGTCGTGAAACACGATCGACCCGTCGGTGCCCGGGAGGTGCTCCGCCACGATGGCGCGCATCGTCGCGCGGGTGCGCTGCAGCTGCGCATCCGAGATGAACCGCAGGTCGCCCTGCGCGACCGCGTGCGAGGGGATGATGTTGAGCTTGCTCGCTGCCGTGCCGCTGACGGCGACGGTGTCGTACGTGATGTCGGTTCCGCCCACGGCCGTGGCGACGTTGAACGTCAGGTACTGCTCGCCGGCGAGCTGGTTACGGAAGGCGTCGACAATCCTGGCCAGCTCGTAGATCGCCCCGTAGCCAGCATTCTCGCCGAAGACGCCCGCCGAATGCGCCTGCCGGCCCGTCGTGGTGACGCGCCAGTTGCTGGCGCCGCGGCGCGCAACGGTCGCATCGGCGCGGTTCCCGGCCTCGAACGCGAGCGCGACGTCGCTGTGCTGCGCGGCCTCGATGAGCGCGCGCCGCGCCTCGGCGAGCGGCTCACCCGGGTGCTCTTCGTCGCCGGTGAAAACGATCGTGATGTTCAAGTCGCGCAGCGCGCCCGCGGCCGCGAGCGCCCTGAGCGCGTACAGAATCACCACATCGCCGCCCTTCATGTCGGCTCCACCGACGGCGCGCGCGGTCGAATCCTCGCGTACGAAGTTGGCGCCGCCGGGATCGACGACCGTATCGAGGTGGCCGATGAGGAGAAACCGCACGGCCCCGGGCTTGCCGCGATGGTCGGCGACAAGGTGCCCCGCGCGACCGACCGCGTCCGGCACGGCGGCCCAGCGCGTCGTGAACCCAAGGGAGTCGAGCGAGGCACGCAACACCGCTCCGACCTTCCGCACGCCTTCGAGATTCAGCGTGTTGCTGGGGATATCGACGACCCGCTGCAGATAGGCGACCTGTTCCTCGCGCGCGGCGGCGATGCGCGCGCGCATGCGCTGCTCCTGGCGGTCGAGCCTCGGCGCCTGGAGGATGAAGAGGAGGAGAGCGAGATGCACTAGGGTGTGGCTTTGACCGTATCCTGCGCGCGGCGCCGCTCCTCGGCATCGCGCTCGGCTTGCTTGCGTTCGCGGAGCTCGCGCACGTAGCGGCGGAACTGCTGGAGCGTCTGCGCGCGGTCGGCCGCGCGCAGCAGATCGGCGCGCATGTCGTTGAGCTGCCGCGCGCGCATGTCTTCGTCGAAATTGCCCTGCGGCAGCAAATTGCCGAGCAGCGCCAGCGCCATCGTCGGAATCTTGATGCCGGCAACGTGGATGTAGGCCGAATCGATGCCCCACTCCGGCTTGTTGGGCGTGCCGCCGATCGTCCACTTCGGCCGTTGCCGCTCGCGCTGCATCTGGTCGAGCACCTGATTCAACGAATCCACCATCACCTTCAACCGATCGATGGCCGCCGAGCGTCGCGCGGCCGTATCGCCGTAAATGGCATCCGCCACCGCCGCCGGCAACCCGGGCCGCGGGCTCACCCACAAGCGGCCGTCACCGACCTGCGGTGGGGGTGCGACGCGACTGGCGTTTGGATCGTACGCCGGCAGCGTCATGCCCGTATCGGGCGGCGATTCGGGAGGCGGCGGCGGGGGCGGGGCAGCAGGTGGCGCCGGAACCTCGCGCCGGGTTGTCTGGACCGTCGGGCCCTTCGCGCGGATCTCGCGGGTGCCGGGGACGAATACCAGCGAATCGCCCACCTCCTGCGGCTCCATGAAGACGTACGTTGCTTTGCGCCACGGGGCCTGCCAATCCACCGTGAAAAACAGCACCACGGCGACCGCGTGAATCGCCGCGGTGATCAGCCACGCGCGGCCGATCGGTTGGCGCGCTACCTGACGCTCAAACAGTGGCGAGCACCTTTCCGAGCCGCTCGGTCGCTTCGATGAGCCGGGGTGTCGGGACGGTCAACGCGATGCGGAAGAATCCCTCGGCGCCGGCGCCGAACGCGCTCCCAGGCAATGTCACCACGCCGACATCCTCGAGCGCGCGCTTCTGGAACGCGGCCGACGCGAGGCCCTCCGGCAGCGGCACCCACACGTACAACGTGGCGCGCGGGGTCTCCACGTCGAATCCATTGGCGCGCAGCGCCGGCAGAATCGCGTCGCGCCGCTCCTTGAATTGCGCCGCATACCCCGCCGCGATCCGCTCGGCGTCCTTCAGCACTTCGGCCCCGGCTGCCTGTACCGCCAGAAACGCACCGGTGTCCACGTAGTTTTTCACGCGCGCGAGCGCGGCGATGCGGTCGGGCCGCCCTACCGCCCAGCCGAGCCGCCACCCCGTCATGCAGAAACTCTTGGAAAGCGAATGGAATTCGACCGCGACATCCATCGCGCCGGGGATCTCGAAGATCGACGGCGCGACATAGCCGTCGAAGGTGATCTCGCAGTACGGGTTGTCGTACGCGAGGACGAGATCGTGCTTCCGGCACGCCGCCACGACGCGCTGCAGATACGCGCGCGGCGCGACGGCGGCCGTCGGATTGTTGGGATAGTTGAGATAGACGAGCTTCGCCTTCTTCAAGAGATCCGCGGGAAGCTCATCCAGCTCGAGCAGGAAATCAGTGCGCGGCGTCAGGGTGCAGAGATACGGCTCGGCATCGGCGAGCACCGTCCCGCCGTGGTAGACCGCGTAGCCCGGCACCGGCACGATCGCGACGTCGCCGGGATTCAGCACCGCCGCGGCGAGGTGCGCGATCCCCTCCTTCGAGCCGAGCAGCGGATGCAGCTCCTTGAACGGATCGACGCTGACGCCAAAGCGGCGCTGCATGTAGGCAGCTGCGGCTTCGCGAAATGCGGGCAGGCCGAGCTGAAACGCGTAGCGGCTCATGGCGGGATCTTGCAGTGCGCGCGCCACCGCTTTGACGGCGAGGTCGGGCGGCGGGAAGTCGGCGTCCCCGGCTCCGACGTCGATAAGATCGACGCCCTGCTCGATCAGCCGCCGCTTGATCGCGGGCAGCTCGGCCATCGGATACGTCGGCAATTGGGTGACGCGTCTGCTGAAATTCATGCCCTAAATCTAGCTCCAGGAAACGGGGCTGCCGATGCTGTGCATCGCGAAGAACTCTTCCAGCTCGCGCCGTACGTCGGGCCAGGTTCCAATCGCTTTCGCCGCCGGCGGCAGCCCCTCGAGCATCGCCGCCCCATAGCGCTTGGTGACCACGCGCCGATCCAACAGCACAACGGCGCCGACATCGGATTTGCTCCGAATCAGCCGTCCGAATCCCTGTTTCAACTTGAGCGCCGCGAGCGGAACGAGATAGTGGGTGAAGCCGTCCACGCCCGCTTCCGTGAGACGCTCCAGCCGCGCCGCGGTTAGTGGCTCGGTCGGCACCTTGAACGGTAACTTCGCGAGGATCAGCACCCGCAACGCCCGACCCGGCACGTCGACCCCTTCCCAGAACGAATCGGTTCCCAACAGGATCGCCGAGCCCGCATCGCGAAAGCGCCGCAGCAGCTGGTCGCGCTGGCCTTCGCCTTGGATCAGCAGCGGCCAGCGCGCGCCGACGTGCCCCCGAATCGCGTCGGCAGCGCGCCGCAACGCGCCGTGGCTCGTGAACAGGGCGAAGATGCCGCCATCGGACGCGTGCGCCAGCTCGAGCAGCACGCGCGCGACCGCGGCGCCATGGCCGGACTCATCGTCGCGTGGCTCGGGGATGTCGGTGGGGATCCCAAACACGCACTGGGCGCCGAAATCGAACGGCGACGGCAGGATCTCGCGCACGGTGACACGCGACGGCGGCAGCGACAAACCGAGGCGCTCCTCGAGGAACGTGAACTCGCCGCCGGCCGCCAGCGTGGCACTCGTCAGGACCACCGTCTCGACGCGATCGAAGAGCGCTTCCTTCAGCACCGGCGCGAGATCGAGCGGGACGGCAGAGAGGGTCAGGTTCGGCGTGCGGCGGCCGCGGCGTTCCATCCAGCGCACGGCCGGTCCGGCGGGTGCGCGATAGCCGATCGGTTGCAAGGTTGCCTTCAGGCCCTCTGCGGCGGCATCGAGCCGGCGGACGACTCCGCGCAGTTCTCCGATCAAGCGGGTGCGCATTTCAGCGGGATCGTCGATCGAGAGCCGGTCGGCGATCGTCTCGACCCCGTCGCGCAGCTTGCTGAATGCGACGAGCAGGTTGTCGAGCGCGACGTCGAGTCCCTCGCGCCACACGGCGTCCCCGGAGAACGAATCGGTGAGACGCAGCACGCGCGCCGCGCTTTGCTCGGTGTCCAGTCGCCGCGCCAGGCGGCCGAACAGCTCGTCGGCCCAGCGTCGGGCGGCGACGAGCGCGTCGAGCACGGTGCGCGTCAGCAGATCGCGGCTCGCCGCGCCGAGCAGATCGTCGTGGGTACTGAGCTCCGCCGCGAGCGTCGGCAGGAGGCCGCGGCCGTTGCGCTCGAGACGCCCGAGCAGCCGCTGCACGCCGAGCATGCTGACCTGCGTGCCGAGGTGCTGGGCCGCGACGTCTTCCAGGTGGTGGGCTTCGTCCAGCACCAGGCGGCGGTAGGGCGGCAGGACCGCCGCCTCCTGCCAATTGTCCGACGCGATCCGCACCGCCAGGTCGGAGGCGAGCAGGTGGTGATTCACTACCACGACGTCGGCTTCGGCGGCTCGGCGTCTCGCCGCGAAAACGAAGCAGCGATCGAAGTGCGGGCACTTGAGCCGCGTGCACAGATCCGACTCCGCCGCGACCGCATCCCACACGTCGCTCGACGGCTCTTCGACGAGGTCCGCCAGACTGCCGTCCGCCGTCCGTGACGCCCACCCCGCGATCGCCTCGAGCTCGGCGCCGCGCGCGTCATCGAACAGCGACTCCTGTCCGGCGCGCGCCTGTTCCAGGCGTGAGAGGCAGAGATAGTTTCGCCACCCTTTGAGCAGCGCGAAGGTGACCGTGCGGTCGCCCGTTGAAAACGCGCGCGACAGAATCGGCAGGTCTTTTCCGACGAGCTGCTCCTGGAGATTGATCGTGTTCGTCGAGACGACCGTGCGCTCGCCGTTGAGTCGCGCCCACTCGAGCGCCGGCACGAGATACGCGAACGACTTGCCGACGCCGGTCCCGGCTTCGAGCAATGCGATGCCGCCGCCGTTGTAGGTGTCGGCGACATAGGCCGCCATGTCGCGCTGGCCGGGCCGGTCCTCGAATGCGCTCGTGCCCAGCACCCGCGCGACGGGACCGGACTCCGTGAGCAGATTCGCGATCTCGAGCGAATCGAGCCGCGCGCGCGTGCGGGCGCGGGGGCACTCGACGACGATGTAGAGCGTACTGACATCGTTGTTGACGATCCCGAAACCGACACCCTCGTCGTGCAGGCGGGCGGCGACGTGCAGGTCGGCGCCCGAGGGCTCGAGGAAGCCGCTCGGATGGTTGTGGAGCAGCAGCTCGCCGCGCCGCGCCACGCCGGGCAGCGCCAGCACCGCGTCGATCGTGCCGCGCGCGACGACGCGCGCGTCGCTGAGCGTGCCGTTGGGATCGGCCCGCACCACGAACGACACTTCGCGCCCGTGCGCCGCGGCGACCTCCTCCTGCAGCAGAGCGCGCGCGGCCGCCGTCAGACGCTCGACGCTCACGTCTTGAGCTCGCGCTTCTTGGCCGCCGGAAAGAGCACGTTGTTCAGAATCAGGCGATAGCCGGGCGAATGCGGGTGCAGCGACAGGTCGGTCGGTGGGTCGCCGATCTGGTGTTGCGCGTCTTCCGGATCATGGCCACCGAAGAAAGTCCAGGTGCCCTTCCCCAGATCTCCGTGGACGTACTTCACCCACGGTGCGGCCTCTTCCTCGGCAAGGATGGTGACGCCCGGCTTCAGCCGGTTACGCGTGAACGACGTCGTCAGGCCATAGAAATCGGGGATCACCTGCCGGTGGTTCTGCACCAGCATCGTCGGCACCGGATCGATCTTGGCGCTGAAGTTGAACAGCGTGAACGCCCCGAGCGGCTGGCGGCGCGCGCCGCCGTTCACCTGGTGCCCGTCGATGTCCGAAAAGCTCGCGATCAGGGGATTGGGCTCGATGTGCGCGCCGGTAAACGCGAAACTCTTCGACCAGTCGAGCTTGGCGTCGGCGTCGGGGTCGATTGGCGTGCCGTCGGCGAACGTCGCCGCGATGTCGACCTTCTCAGCCGCAAGCGCGAGGTCGATCGTCTCGGTCGCCGTGCACATCGCGAAGAGGAACCCGCCGTTCTCCACGTACGCGCGAATCCCCCGCGCCACCGCTTTTTTGAGATCGGGCACCGTTCCAAACCCGAGCCGGCGCGCCATGTCGGTGTTGCGCTGCACCATCTCGGCGAGCCACGACATCCCGGAGTAAATCAGGAAGAACTTCGAATACTGGCCGGTGAAGTCCTCATGGTGCAGATGCAACCAGTCGAAGTCCTTCAGCGACCCATTCATCACCTCGGAATCCCAGATCTTGGTGAAGGAGATGCCGGCGTACTGCAGCGCCATGGTCACGGCGTCATCCCACGGCGCGGCGTTCGGGGGCGCGTACACGGCAACCTTGGATGCCTTCTCGAGCGGCACCGCATCCATGTTGCTCGCTTCGATTTCGCCGCGCACCGCCGTCATTGCGCTGTCGACGGGCTCGGTGCGGATGCCGTTCAGCGCCGCATCGCGCCGCAACGCGTCGAGATCCGGAATCAGAAACGATCCACCGCGATAGTTGAGCAGCCATTCGGCTTTGAGACCGGCCTGGATGGCCCGGTAGGTGAGACCGTAGGCCTTGAGATGATCGGTTTGCGCGTCGTCCATCGGGATCAACAGGGACGGTTGGGCGGTTGGGCGGTTAAGCGGTTGGAAACCCGCAACGCGAGCACCAACCGCCAAACCGCCGAACCGCCCAACCGCCTTTACAAAATCTCTCCGTTTCACGATTTCGGAATCGCTCCCTTCGCTCGCTCGAGCACCCTGCGAGCTTCCGGGACGAACGCGCTGTTCGGATAGGTCAGAATCAAATGCTCGAGGTGCGGGATGGCCGCGGCGTTCTCGCCCCGGCGGACGAGCAGGCGCGCCCACTCGAGCTCCGCAGCGGCGGGGGCGGCGCCTTCACCTCCGGCGCGCACGATCTCGTCGAAGAGCGCAGTGGCGGTCGGCTCCTGCTCCCCGCCTTTCTGCGCTGCCACCTGGCCGGCGAGGAGCAGGACTTCGACCTGGCCGCCCTGTTCTGGGAGTCTCGTGGCGGCGCGGCGCAGCGCCGCGATTGCCACGACCGAATCGCCGCGCGCCAGGGTGAGCAGCGCGGCGCCCAGCTCGGGACTCGACTCCCGCTGAATACGCTGCAGCATCGCCATCATCGCCGTCCGTTCGGTCGCGGCCGCGCGGTCGGTCGCGTACGGGCCGGCGAGTCGAAATCCCTCCATCGCCGCTTTCAGATTGCCGCGATACAGCGAGATCCAGCCGCGTTGCGCAACATCCGTGACGCTCGAGTCGCTTCCCAATGCCGCCTCGGCGCGATCCAACTCCCCGCGGGCAACCAGCGCCTTCGATAACGCGAGCCGCAATGCCGCCCGGTCGTCGGCCGTCAGCGTGGTGCGACCGGCCGACAGGCGCTCTGCGGCGACGTCGAGTTGACCGTCGGCGATGAGCACCTGCAGCAGTGCCGCCTCGGCTACCGCGTGAGCCTCGGCGGGGGCCGCCGAATCCGTCGTCAGTCCCTCGAGCACCCGGCGAGCGCCTGCCCTGTCGCCGCCGTCGAGCAGCTCGCGCACCGCCTCGGCGCGGGCCCGCGACGCTTCCTGCCATGGCACTCCCTCCAGCTCCGCCCAGCGCGTCAGCGCCAGTCCGCGGACGCGATGCCCTTCCGGCGTCGTCAGGACGTTCGCGAGATCTGCGAAGCGGCGCAGTGCGTCGGGCGCTTCGCTGTCCCCGCCGCGGGCGCCAAGCGTCGATTCCATCGCGACCCAGGCTGCAGCCGGCTGCCCCCAGGTGAGCAGGACTTCGGCGCCCAGGCGCCGCGCCCGCGCGGATGTCGCTGGGGCCGGCAGCGTCAGCACACGTGCCACGCGATCGTGGAGTGCGACCGGCGCATCCGCGAGCTGGCTCGCGGCGTTGGGACCGACGTCGGGCGAGCGCGTGACCGCACGCCCCCATTCCGCCGCGGCTGCTTCCCAATTCCCCGCGCGCTGCTCGAGCTGAGCCAGCTCGAGCGCGAGCGTGCCGTCACCTCCGAGCGTCCGGCGGCCGATGAGAAATGCGCGGCGCGCTTCATCCCACTGGCGGCGCTCAGCGAGAGCCTGTCCCCACTCGCGGTAGGGGGCCTCGCTCCCCGGGGCCACGGCGGCCCAGCGGCGCGCGATGCTCTCCAACGAATCGAGCTGATTCAGCGCCGCGTACACGCGCAGCTCGAGACTGCGCAGCGCCGGACTGTCGGGCAGCCGACCGCGCGCATTCTGCACCAGCGGCAGCAGCTCGGGCATCCGGTTCAGGATGAAGAGCGCGCGCTCGAGGCCGAGCAGGGCGGGAATGTTCGTCGGATCGCTGCGCACAGTCGTGAAGTAGACGGACGCGGCATCGGCGTAGCGGCCGGCGCGTTCGAGCTCAAAGCCGGGGCCGAGGGCTTGACCCCGGGCGGCCCGCCCCGGGTCAGCCAACCCCAACAGCACCAACGCGGCGACCGCCGCCGCCCAACTAGTGTTTCGTCTCATTCAGGCGGCGGAAGTACTCGAGCACCAGGCGCCGCTGTTCCGGCGTGAGTCCGCTCAGCTCGTCCCAGGTCGGGTAGCGAACGCGCGGGCCTGTGCCGGTCGCCCCCGGCCGCAGCGCGGCCGGAATGTGGACGCTGTCGGCGGCGGTGGCCGAGCGGCTGGGGCGCTCTTTCTGCTCGTCCGGTTCGTCGCCCGTCAGGCTGCGGCCGGCGTCGAGCAGCTTGCGATACAGCCGCTCCTGTCGCGCGATCGTTCGGGCGTCGAGCCTGCCCGCCTCGAGCTGGCGCGCCAATTCGCGGGCTTCCTGTGCGAGCGCGCCGGCGGCACTGGCGTCCCCGCCCGCCTGCAGGCGTTCGAGCTGCTCGGCGAGCGCGCGCTGGCGCCCGGCGAGCTCGCGCAGCCGCTGCATCATCGCTTCACCGCCCGCGCCCATCATCGGCAGGAGGCCCTGCGCGTCGCCGGTCATCCCCTGCTGCGCTTGCGCCATGCGGGCCAGCTGCTCCAGCGCCTCCTGGAACCCCGATCCCGACTGCGCCCCGGCGACGCGCTGCGCGGTCCGGACCAGCGCGTGCGCGGTCGCGTTGAGCGCGTCGAGCGCCTGCTCGGCGAATGGCGCGGCCACGGCGGCGCTCGGATCGCCCTGCTCGAGCTGCTCGCGCGCCTGCTTCATCTGATTCTGCGCGTAGCCGAGCGCAGCCTCGATCTGCGGCGAGACGAGCGCGTGCCGGCCGGCCGCGGCACCGATCTCCTCCTCGATCGCGTGCGTGCCTTCTTCGATGGCCGCCTGGCGTGCCCGCGTCGCGGCGCCCGCCTGCCCATCGCGGAGCGCCTCGGCGACGTCCTGTTGCCGCTGCGCCAGCGCCGCCGTTTCGGCCAGCGCGCGATTCAGCGCGTCCACCGTCTCCTGTCGCCAGGCGGACGTGAGGGAGTCCCGCCGGCGCCGCAGCGCGTCCGGCAGCTGCGCCAGCGAATCCGCAGCCTCCTGTCCGGACGTCCGCGCCTGGCGCGCGTTCCGCTGACTGGCCGCGTCCGCCGCTTCCTGCATGGCCCGCTGCGCGCGCCGCGCGGCCGCCTGCGACCGCTCGAGCGGCAGCGTCTGCCCCGCGCGTTCGACCCCCTTGGCGAGCGAATCTGTCGCCGTGGCGAGATCCCGCTCCGCCGCGGCGGCCGCCGAATCCGGATGCTGCGCGTCCGCTTTCGTCCATTCGGCCTGGCGACGCAGCAAGTCTTCCGCATCCTTGGCCAGGGAGGCGAGCTCGCCCTCGATCGCCGCGCGTTTGAACAGCTCCTCACTGCGCTCGAGCTCGCGCCGCAGCTGCTGCTGCGCCTCCGCCAGGCGCTGCAGCGCCTGGCGTGTGGCCTCCGGATCGAGACGCGCCAGCGCTTCCTGCAGCTCGCGCAGCCGTTGCTCGAGCTCCGGCGTGAGCGCCCGCTCCATCAGCTCCTGCACTTCGCGCAAGCGATTCTGGAACGCGCTGTCATCGATGCCCGCCGCCTTTGCCGCGCGCGCGATTTCTTCGACCGCCTGCGCCAGCTCCTGGACGCGCTGCGACACGGCGGCCTGATCGCGGGCGATCTCCTCGGCGCGCTGCGTGGACTGGAACGACATCGCGCCCTGCTGCGGGTTGCTGCCCGGCCGCGCGCTCGCCCGCCCATCGGAATCACGACTCCGTTCCTCCGCGAGATCGCGGGTCCGGTCGCTCAGCTCTCGCTGCGCGGCGGAGACGGAGTCCGCGGCGTTTGCCGCTGACCGGGCGGCGGCCCGCGCTTCGGCGCGCAGCTCCTCCATGCTGGGCAGGCGCAGCGCGATCTCGGGACTGCGACCGACATGTGGCGTAGGCGCGTTATCGAGCGCTTCGACGTAAAACCGCAGCGTGTCGCCCGGCAGGAGCCCGCGGTGTTCGGCGTCGAGCCGCGCCTGCACGATGGCGCGGTCACCGACGCCGGTGACGTCGAGCGGCTCGCGGACCGCTTCGCCGATGCGGCCGGTACGGCTCACGCGCCAGCTCACGACGGAAAGTCGCGAGATGCCGTGATCGTCGCGCACGTCGGCGACCAGCTGCTGGTGGAGAGAAATCGGCAGGGTCGTGTCGCGTCCCGGCACGGGGACCGTGACGACGGGAGCGGAATCGGGCACGATCACCAGGCGCAGCTCGGGCGCCGCCCCCTCGAGTGGTGAGCCGTCAGCGCTCAGGGCTTGGAGGCGCCACGTTCCGCTGGCCGCGGGTGTAAAGCGGCCGTCGATGCGCGTGCCACTCACGCGCAGCGTTTCAACGTGCGATTCGAGCGTCCAGACGGCGCTCGCCAGCGGTACACTCACCGTTCCGCTCGTCAGCACCGTGGTCCCGGCGGGCAGCGGGATCGCATCGGAGGGGGAGGACGAGCCGGGGGGGCCGGGGGGGCCGACCAGCAGCGGCTCGTCGGCGCGGCCCAGATATGAAGGAAAGCGCGCTGTCAGTCCGAGATCCGCGAGAAACGCGGGCAGCGCCACGTCGATTCTGATTTCACCGCTCGAGCGGCCGCCGCTCGCGGCTCGGAGGTACAAGTCAGATTCGATCGGCCCCAGGTGCCGGACGACGTGCCCGTCCGTATCCAGCGACAGCAGCAGCGCCTTCCAGGGCTCCCCGCGACCCCGTGTCCACAGCGTCACGCGTGTGGCGCCGGGGACCGTGATCGTCGCGGTCACGCTGCCGCCGCGACGCACCATTCGCCGGTCGACCACCAGACGGACCGGCGCGTGCGCGTCGCGCCAGGTGCGCACCGGGTGCCAGAACGCCGCGGCGCGACCGGAGGCCGGTGAGCCCGCGAGAAACAGCAGCACACCCATCAGGGCGGCGCCCGCGCCGGTCGCTACATGGCGGTACGTCGTGCGCCGCAGCAGTCCATTGACGCTCGGCGCAGCGACCGACACGACCGCAGCCGCGCGCGTGTCCGCGGCGTGCAGGAGCGCCGCGCTCGAGCCGCTACCTTCCCCCGCGGTAGCGCCTACGACGCCAACGATGCTGCCCGCGCGCCCGCCCGCGGCATTTTCAATCAGCCGGCCCAGGACCGCCGCCGCCGCGGCGCGGCGCGCGCGGCGCACCGCCCAGGTTGCCGCCGCCGCGCTCGCGACAATCAACACCCACGCGAGGGTCACCCCCGAAACGGCGGGCGCCAACGCGAGTCCGAGCGCGGCGGCCGCCAGCGCTGCGCCGAGACCGCCGAGCACAACCGCGAACGCGCGGGCGCGTGCGTGGGGGGCGCCCAGGCGACGCAGCCGGCGCGCCGTCTCAGTCATTTGGTCCCGCTGACCGCGTAGGTGAAGAGGTTCACGCCCATCCGCAATGCCGCCTCGTGAAGCTCAGGGGGGTCATGATGCACCGTCGAATCTTCCCATCCGTCCCCGAGATCCGACTGGTAGGAATAGTATACGACAAGGCGGTCTCCCAAAAAAATGCCGAACCCCTGGGCAGGCAGGCCGTCGTGCTCGTGGATCTTCGGAATGCCTTTCGGAAAAGCGTAGACGAGGTTGTAAATCGGGTGCGTCAACGGGACTTCAACCATTGGGTGATCCGGAAACACGCGCGCGATTTCGCGCCGGAATGACTTGTCCATTCCATAATTGTCGTCGGCATGGAAGAACCCGCCCTGCTCGAGATAGCGGCGCAGGTTCCGAATCTCGGCATCGGAGAAGCGCACGTTGCCGTGACCCGTCATATAGATGTAAGGGACGTCCCACAGCTCCGGCCCCGTCAGGGTCACGACGCGCTCGCGGTCGGCGACCGGGAGGGTCGTCCGCTCGCGCAGCGCGGCCAGCAGATTCGGCAGACTCGAGGGGTTCGCGTACCAGTCGCCGCCGCCGTCGTAGTGGAGGCGGCCGATTGTGAGAGAGGCGTCGGTTGGGCGGTTAGGCGGTTCGGCGGTTGGAAAAGACACCGCGGCGAGCAGCATCAAACCGCCCAACCGCCTAACCGCCAAACCGCTCATAGTTCATTCACCAATCTGTACGCCGCATTCCGTGAGATCCCCGTCTCCTCCGCCAGCTTGTTCGCCGCGTCTTTCCGCGATAGACCCTCGGCGAGCAAGGCTTTGGCGCGCGCACCGGGATCGGGCGGCGGCTCTTGGACGCGTTGCTTTCCAGTCCCCGACAGCACCACCGTAACCTCGCCTCGCACGGGAGCCTCTGCATAGTGCTCTGACAATTCCTGCAACGTCCCCGCACGTGTCTCCTCGAACACCTTCGTCAACTCACGAGAGACGGCGGCCTGCCGTTCGGGACCACATACCTCCGCAAGGTCGGCGAGCAGCTGCGTGACGCGATTCGGGGCCTCGAACATCACGACGGTCCATTCGCTGGAGGCGGCGGTCGAGAGTAACCGGCGGCGGTCGCTCCCTTTACGCGGCAGGAATCCGAGAAACAGATAGCGGTCGCCTGGGATGCCTGATACCGCCAGGCTGGCCGCTACGGCGGTCGGTCCCGGCATGGTCACAATCGGAATCCCACGCTCCCTGGCCGCCGCGACCAAGTCGACGCCCGGATCACTGATCGCGGGCGTGCCGGCATCGGTGATGAGGGCGACGTCTCGCCCGTCTGTAAGGATGCGCAGGATGCGCTCCAGGGCGCGATCCGAAGAATGCTCGTGGAAGCTGATCAGCTCGGCTTTGGAGCCGACGTGATGGAGGAGCGGTTTGCTATGACGCGTGTCTTCGGCGGCGACCGCCGCCACGCGTTTCAGCGTGTCGGCGGCGCGCGGCGAGAGGTCGCCGAGGTTGCCGAGGGGCGTCGCGACAACGTAGAGGGTGCCGGCCACGTCACCACGTCACCCGCCAGGGGAGTTTCCCGTAGAACCCGGCAGCCTGCAGCACGTAGCGATGCTCGCGCGTCGCATCCTTGAGCACCTTCGTGGCCGTCCCCGGCATCATCACCTCGGCGCCCTCGAGGAGCTGGAGCGCCCAGTCCGTCAGGGCAACGGACAGCTCCTCCGGTCGGACGACGGCGTCGGGGGTGTCGGTCCCGCGCGGGACGCTGAGCAGCGCGAGCGCCTGGTGCGTTTCCACGATCGCGGCGGTGACCTTTTGGGCGCGCCGCCTGGCCTCACCCGGGAATTCGCGCTCGACGGCGTCCACGATGCGCCAGTAGAGCTCGCGGTACGTGTTGACGAGCGCGGTCGCCGCCTGCGCCGGAAGATCGTCCGCGCCGGGAAACGTTCCGGCCGACATCGCCGGGACCGAGCCGTCCGGGGCGGGATCGAACAAGGATTCGAGATAGCGCGCGGGCGGCACGTTGTCCGGTTTGTCGCAGAAATGGCCGCTCAGATACTTGCCGTGATCGAACTTGAGGTAGGAGACCCGGCCACCCGCAATCAACTCCAGCACCCCCGTCACCTTTTCCTGCTGCAACGTTGGAAAGAATTTTTCCGGCTGATTGACGTCGATGCCGCGCGGTTGATAGGCGCCGCCGCAGGAAGCGTACATCCACCCGAGCTGCTCCATCGGGGCGGCGCAGTAGGTGAGATCACCGCGCTCGACTTCCGTGCGCATGCGCTTCAGCGCTTCGGTAATCGTGATGACCTGGCGCCCGGCGGTGTGCAGCGCGGCGGCGTTCACGGCTTCGCCTTTTCGGAAAAACAGCAGTACGCACTCGTCCGGCAGATGGGCCGCGAGATAGCCGTCGATCCGGCCGTCGCGGTCCCGTTTGGCGTACGCGAGCAGATTCTCGAGATGGATGAACGCGAGCCGGGTGCGATGAATAAGCCGGTTCACCTGCGGAAATTGGAGATCCGCGAGGCGAACCGGCGAATTCGTCAGGCGAGCAGTGCTCGCGCGCATCGTCCTCCGGGGAGGAAGCTACGACAGATGTTGTTCGATCTTTTGCTCGAACGCCTGCGACGGATACGCGCCCACCAGCGTGTCCACGTGGCGTCCGTCCTTGAAGAATAGAATACTCGGAATCGAGCGGACGTTAAAGCGCATCGCCGTCGCCTGATTGGCGTCCACGTCCACCTTCACGATCTTGACCTTGCCGTTGTACTTGCCGGCCAGCTGATCCATGATCGGCGCGACCATGTGGCACGGCCCGCACCACGTCGCCCAGAAATCCACGATGGCGAGCCCTTTGTGCTGCTCGACTTCCACCTGGAATGTGGCGTCCGTGATGGCGGCGGGATGCTTCACCTCTTCCATAACCCTTCACGCTCCCTCTCGAGACGTTAGTTTGACGTTCTATGAACCCATCAGTGGCTCACGTCGGCATCGCCGTCACGAGCGTCACCGAGGCGCTGTCCTTTTATCGCGACGTCCTGGGACTCTCGCCCGGACGGCCCGAGACCGCCGATGGCGCAACGATCGTCAGCCTGCGTTTCGGCGACGTCGACGTCGAGCTGCTCGAGCCGAGCGACCCCCACAGTCCCGTGGCGAAATTCCTTGCAAAACGCGGGCCGGGCATCCATCACATCTGCTACCGCGTCGCGGACCTGGAGGCCACGCTCGAGCGCTGTCGCGCCGCCGGCTACAAACTGATCGATGAGACGCCCCGGCGCGGGGCCGGTGGACGGCGAATCGCTTTTTTGCATCCAAAAACCACGAGCGGCGTTTTGCTGGAGCTAACTGAGTAGGTGGAACGCCGGTCGCTAGGGCTTGGTTCCCCCGCCGGTGGTCGCCGCTTGGCACGGCCCGGCCGGAGCGCCGGCACTCTCGAGATGCACGTCGTAGACCAGCCAGCCGCCGCTGTGCGTGCGCACCACCTCGATCGGCCACACGTGGTTGCAATTGGCGCGCTGCAGCTCCACGCGATACGTCCGCCGGTCGTCGTGCCCCGACACGAGCAGGGGGCCTTCAATGATCCGATATCCGGAGTGATCGAGATACTTCTGGATCACGGTGAGTCGCTGCCGCAGCACGTCGCCGTTCATGTTGTTCGCCGCGGGTCCTCGCTCGGTGCCCCACAGCTCACCCATACGTTTCTGATCGTTGGCTTTCACGGCCGCCAGAAATTGCGCGATCGACTCGTTCATCGTCTGCGGCACGGGCGTCCCCAGGGTGGGGTTCGAGCCGCAGGCGCCCCCCCCCCCGGTGCCGGCAAGCAGGATCAGCGCAAATGCGAGCCGTGGCTTCACGAGACAAAACCTTGG